>JACLAC010020485.1_pt1 | contig 12522 bp, 12 predicted proteins | sample 8027881 | NCBI WGS metagenome assembly JACLAC01 (sample SAMN15725517, study PRJNA655200) | protist metagenome | isolation source: fluorescence activated cell sorting (FACS) single amplified genomes of... | place: Spain: Blaines Bay Microbial Observatory, Mediterranean Sea | collected 2016-01-19 | reverse complement strand
TTGAACGTTTGTCTGTCATAGATAAAAAAAGTCCATTTTTATCCGTTTCATGATATTTAAGCATGTTTGTGGTTCGTTTATTCTTATATTTTATGATAAATCTCTCCAAATAAGAACGAATACATTCCAATTTATCTTTACTTTCACAATATTCCTTTTCCAAATCGTCTAACGATTGGTATTGTCCTCTCTTAAAAATATTTACATCGAATCTAGTTGTGCTAATTTTGGAAGATTCTGATAAAATTAATTTATCATCTAATATTTTCATTAGTTCACAACAATGTTTGGAGAGAAATGGTCTATTAATATATTCATTTACCGTATCATTATCTTCCAATGTGGTTGAAATTTCTAATATTGTTTTTAAATTATTGAAAAATTGACTGAGTTCAGCGGGGGCCACGCGTTGTAAAACCATCTTTCTATATAATCTTTCAATATCGCCAATGTCACCCAATTGTTTTCTAATATTTTCAAAAGATTCATAATTATTTAAAATGTATTCTGTAATATCGTATTGTTTTTTTAATTCTTCCACATTACTTGTAGGTTTTATTAACATATTATGTAATTTTCTTTTCCCCATTGGTGTTTTACATTTATTAATAAAATTGGACACCGAAGAAAGATTACCACGATATTGTTGGTTGCCAATTATATTTAATTGTTTTAATGTATGATTTGCCAAGAGTAATCTATTTCCAGTATCATCAAATAATGGTGGTTTAATTTTTTCAACTAAATTGGGATTACAACCATGAATAAAGTTTAAGTGAAAACAAAATGCTTGCGTTGCTAATTGGTGTTCATCTAATCTATGACTTTGACAAAATACGTTATATTCCAAAATATCATAAAATTGCATTAATTGTTCTTTAATATAAACCTGATTTTCACAATTTTTCGCCGCTGATTGATGCATATTTTCTTCATCTTTGATATTTATTAAATGAATTTTATCGCATTCTATTTGTGAAAATTGCAATATATCTTTTATTTCGCTTTCACTTGTTTCATAGATAACTAATATTTCTTTTGGATTATAAGAAGAATAAAAACGTTCTATTTCATCAAATGTTGTAGGATTGTGAAAATATTTTTCGCGATATTCAAAAACATGAGTATCACCTGTTAAAATATCAATACAAGACATACCACAGATAATTTCCGCGTTTTTATTTAACAATATAGATTGTGTTTTATTAACCCACATACACATACTATAATTGGTAATATTTTGCGAATTATTATCAAAATCTGTTCCGGGCGAACAAACGCATTTTTCATATCTAATTTTAATCGGGTCATCTGATTGGACCCATACAACTACTGTAAAACCTTCAGAGGTTAATTTAGTTACATATTTATCAAGACAATAATCGGGAAAACCAATCATCCAAACATCGTATCCTTCATAGTTTAATGATTTTTCTTTCATACAAAAATTACAAATATTACTATATTCGGTGTAATATTTGTTACGAAATTTACCATTTTTTTTATAACCATATGTTTCAAAAAATGAACCACATTGCATAAATAAAATAGTTTTCTCTCCATATTTTTTACAAGATTTTGTTTCTACACCAAAGAACTGTTCATGAATTCCCATTTATATTTAAAATTGCTCTAACTTTAAATATATTTGATTGATATTTAAAGTTATGAAAAGTTATTTATTACTTAACGACGTCTACGCTTATTAGATTTTCTTCGTCTTTTAGTTTTTCTCTTAGATTTGCGTTTTTTTCTATGAGTTTTTCTATGAGTTTTTTTTCTTCTTCTTTTCCCTCCTTGTTTGTTGCTTTCTCCTTTGCGTTGTACAAGTTGTTGTTTCAATCTGTCATTTTTACTATGACAATCTTCTAATTCTTTTAAAATACTTTCTATATCTGCAAGATTAAACATTGCTTCATTTACCTGAGCATTTCTCATAGTTGCAGCCCTAGCGCGACCTTTTTTTCCGCGAAGGAGTGATTGAATTTTAGTAGCAGCGCGATTAGGATGATACCCTTTTACTCTGGAAACATGTTTCCTTGGCGGGTCAAAATGTTCAAAAGGATCCCAATCCTCATCAAAGTCATATGACTCATGAGATGAAATAGTGTCTGTTGATTGTTGTCTTTCAAGTGAAGGTGCGGCGGACATATATATTATCATTATATAAAAAATTATATTTTGTATAATGTTATAATTGGTCTTGCATATAGTTATGCAATAAATTTTCTGCATTTCTATTATAAATATCTCCAGCTAAAAAGCTGTCTTCGTATATTTTTCGAAGGACTTTTTCAGGAGCGGTACTACCAGCTTTAATTAAATTATGTTTTCTTAAATAATGTTTAATATCCGACATGGATTTTGAATGAATGATTTTATGTTCTTCTCTTATTTTTTTTCTTGTTCTACCCGACTTAATAAGAACGCCCACTTTTCCCTTGTTTTTACCTAGTTTAAATATTTTTATTGTACGTTTTTTTTGAATATGTTTCATAATAGGTTCTTTTTTGGGTGTAGCCATTGTTTCTTTTAATTTGTTTAATTTTTCTTTTCTTTCCAATATTTCTTTACTTGGAGGAGGAGGAGGTGGTAAAACAATGGTGGGTCTTTTTTTCTTTTTCTCGCGTTTTTTCATAGTTTTCATATATTGTGAATAAGTGGGTTTTGTTCCATTTTTCAAACAACCATATGGGGGCGCTGGCGGTATATTTGTTTTCGGAGCAACCAATTGAGGTTGTGTTGTCGCTTTACTATCATTGCTAAATGGCTGTGTATTAATAGAAGGGTTAATAATGTTTCCATTATTATTATGTTTTTTATGCGTTTTTTTTCTTTTTTCTTTTTTGTTTTTCTTTTGTTTAATCATTGTTTGTAAATAATTTAATGATGAATTAAAATCATTATTAAATTCATCAACTTCTTTTTTTTCTTCTTGATAAGATTTTTCTTTTTCACGCTGCTGATGGGATTTAATTCTTGATAAAAGTTGTTTTTTAAGATTATTTGGTTTTATAGTTCCTCTAAAGGATGGTTTTTTCTTTTTTTTACTTTTAGATTTGTTTCCCATTTTAAAAAAATCAGGATTTACCTGAATCATTTTTCGTTTTTCACTCATAATATTAAATGTAAATAGAAAAAACCATCATAATTAACTTATTATAAATACATATGTGAAAGTATATCTTTTATAGAATCTTCCTTTTCGTCATTTTCAGCAAACATTTTGTATCCTTTCTCAATATCTTTCATAATTAGTTTTGTTTTTTCATCTTTTGGTTTACAAAATACGCGTCGTCCGTGGGCTATTTTTATTTTTGCTAATAATGTTTCCATATCGCGCCCATAAAATGGAAATGAATCCATTTTATCTTCAAACCACGAATTTTTTAAACCTTCTTTTAAAGACCATCCGGCATCTTTTACTTTTTTTTGAAAAATTTTATTTAATTCGGGGGCTTTGTAATCATCGGTTTTAAAACGCCATGGAAATCGTGAATTTAGACCTTGATTATATGCAAAAAAACATTTTTTTAAATCTTCTTCGTAACCAGCTATAATCACCATAAGTTTATCTTTATTGTCACTTAAAGCTTCACATAATGTATCAATGCATTCCTTTGCAAAACTATCACGTTTTTCCGGATTGCCTAAAGCATATGCTTCATCAATAAATAAAACACCACCCAATGCATCCTTTATAACGTCCCGAGTTTTCATAGCTGTTTGACCTAAATATCCCGCTATCAAATCTGCTCTAGTAACTTTTTTGAAATACTTCTTTTTTAATACTCCTAATGATGAAAATATTTTACCCATTATTTTTGCAATTTCTGTTTTTCCAGTTCCGGGGGGACCATATATACAAGTATGCATAAAATCAGGATTCAAAGCATTTTTATTAATATGTAAATTTTGAACAAAGTAAACAATTTGGTCTACAACTGAATCCTTTAAACCGTTCATACCTATCATATTATTAAGTTCATTTAATGGCTCTTTAATATCATGAATAGATTGCATATTTATATTATATTCAATTGTAGGGCTCATTGGGAAATCTTCTATTAATTTTAATAAATCCTGTAAACCGTCAATTTCTCTATCTATTATTTTAAGTTCTCTTTTAATAGGCGGAGGAGGAGGAGGGAGTGGAGGTCTAGAATAATCAAACGCATTAAATATTGAAGAGTGTTTGTTGTAAAATCCCGGTGGTTTTGAACGATTTCGCAAACGTAAGGGCGGAGGAGGAGGAGGAGCGCGTTTTTTCGGTTTTGATAAAATATTATTGCTTTCTTTATGTGCTAAATCATATTTTTTCGTAATTTGAGATATTAAGTCATCCATGGATTGTTTTTCATCGTTTTTTTTAACAGTCAATGGTTTGTCTTCTAAGAGCATTTTTTTATTTAAATCATTTTTGATATGAAATAAATTTGAATCAAGAGTATTTTTTTCTCGTTCTTTTAAAATATTATCAAGAATATTATCCAATCTCATATTAAAATTTGATAAAGGTTTTTTATTATGTTTATTTTTATCTTTTTCCTCCTCCTTTTCGTTTTTTAATAATAATATTTTATTTTTTTCTTTACATTCTAGAAAGGGGCTGAAAAGAGGATTTACAAAAAAAGACCCACTGGAATCCAAAAAAGGATTATTAAATGATATATCTTTTAAAAATGGATTTATTAATTTATTTAGATTTGTTGAATTATTTGATGAATCTATCATATATATATATTGAATATATATTTTAATAAAAAATGATTTAAAGAAAATCCTGTTTATTCAAAAACTATTTAAAGATAAATTGAAATTTAAATTAATCGGATGAAATCAGTAAACAAATCAATGCCAAAAGATAAACATGAATATACAGAAGATATGCCGTGGGATATTATTGAATCATATTTTGAAGGACAACATTTACAACGTTGTGTGCGTCATCAATTGGAATCATATAACCATTTTGTAAAGAGTGAAATTCAAAAAACTATAGATATGTTTAATCCAGTTACTATTCATTCTGAAAATGATTATGATGAAGAAAGTAAAAATTATGCATTGGAAATAATTGTTACATTTTCAAATTTTCACATATTTAGACCGCAAATCCATGAAAATAATGGTGCTACAAAAATTATGTTCCCACACGAAGCACGTCTTAGAAATTTTACATATTCATCGGCAATGACAATAGATTTAAATATTAAAATTATCAGAAAATTTGGGAAAAAATTAAATCAAAGTGAAACGTTTCATAAAACATTAAATAAAATTCATATAGGAAAAATGCCTATAATGGTAAAATCAGATATATGTGTTTTGAAACAATATAAACATTTAGATTTCAAAATTACAGGAGAATGTTATGTTGATGCGGGAGGTTACTTCATTATTAATGGTAGTGAAAAAATTGTTATTCCACAAGAAAGAGCCGCTGAAAATCGCATTTATTGTTTTAATATTAAAAAAAATAATAATAAATGGAATTGGTTAAGTGAAGTGAAATCTGTTCCAGACAATAAATGTATTTCTCCAAAACAAATTAATATTATGATAGCATCAAAAAATAATGGTTTTGGACACCCTATTTATATTCAAATTCCTAGAATTAAAAATCCTATCCCACTCTTTATATTATTTAGAGCATTGGGCGTTACGTCAGATAAAGATATTTGTGAAATTATTACTCTTAATATTAAAGATGATAAAATGATTAAAATGATATTTAGTTTAAAGGCATCTATCGTGGAAGCTAATAAATATATTACAAAGGAAGAATCTATTGATTATATAGTAAATTATGCAATGTTTACTCCTATTAATATGTCAAAAGAAGATGGAGAACGTAAGAAAAGAGAATTTACTATTTCTGTATTAGAAAATGATTTGTTTCCTCATTGCAAAACGGCGGTTCAAAAAAAATATTTTCTTGGACTTATGACAAATAAAATATTATCAACCAGTTTTGGTTGGATTAATGTTTCTGATAGGGATTCTTATGTTAATAAAAGAATTGATTTGGCAGGTACAACGCTCAATAATTTATTTAGAAATTATTTTAATAAATTAGTGAAAGATATGCAAAAACAAATTGTTAGAGAAATTAATAATGGTTCATGGAAATCTACTGAAAATTATTTAAATATTATTAATCATACAAATATTTATAAAATAATTAAATCTACAACAATAGAGAATGGCATTAAAAGAGCTTTAGCAACAGGAGATTTTGGTATAAAAAATACCCGTTCTACAAAGGTTGGTGTTGCGCAAGTTTTGAATCGTTTAACATATGTTTCAAGTTTGTCACATGCAAGAAGAATTAATACCCCAATTGATAAAAGTGGAAAATTAATTCCTCCTAGAAAATTACATAATACACAATGGGGGTATATTTGTCCAGCTGAGACCCCGGAAGGAGCTCCAGTAGGTGTAGTTAAAAATTTAAGTTATATGGCTCATATAACTATTCGTTCAAATAGTAGACCTCTTTACGAAGTATCAGAATCATTTATTACTAAGATAGAAGATGTTTCTCCTATTGAATTATTTAATAAAGTAAAAATATTAATTAATGGTAATTGGATAGGAATTGTAGAAAAACCATATGATTTGTATCTTTATCTTAAGAAAAAAAAACAAGAAGGAATTCTTAATATTTATACATCAGTTGTCTTTGATTATAATAATAAAGAAATTAAAATATGCAATGATGGCGGAAGACCCACAAGACCACTTCTTCGCGTGGTTGATAATAGATTGGTCATTACACCAGAAACAGCAAATAAAATTAAAAATAAAGAAGTTAAATGGAATGATTTACTTGTAAATCATAATGTACCTGAAACTATATTGGAATATATTGATCCAGAGGAGCAAAATTTCTCTATGATTGCAATGACCCCTAAGCATTTAAATAATATGGATAAATTTAATTATAAATACACTCATTGCGAAATCCATCCTTCTACTATATTTGGAATTTTAGCTTCTTGTATTCCTTTCCCAGAACATAATCAATCGCCAAGAAACACATATCAATGTGCTATGGGAAAGCAGGCGATGGGGATGTATGTTACAAATTTTAAAGCAAGAATGGATAAAACAGCTTATATTTTATCTTATCCAATGCGACCCTTGGTTGATACGCGATTAATGAATTATATTAAATTAAATCAAATTCCATCCGGACAAGTTGTTATGGTTGCCATTTGTACATATTCTGGATATAATCAGGAAGATAGTATTATATTTAATCAAGGTTCTATTGATAGAGGAATGTTTTCAGCATCTATATTTCATACAGAAAAAGATGAAGATAAAAAAATTCATGGGGATGAAGAAATTAGATGTAAACCTGATAAAAATAAAACAAAAGGTATGAAATTTGCTAATTATAACAAACTTAATAGTAAAGGAGTTGTACCGGAAAATACATTAATCGAAAATAAAGATATTATTTTAGGTAAAATGATACCTATTAAGGAAAATAGAAATGACCTAACAACAACAATTAAGTATCAAGACCAAAGTAAATCATATCGTACAAATGAAGAATGTTACATCGATAAAAATTATATTAATTGTAATGGAGATGGTTATACTTTTGCAAAAGTTAGAATACGCGCATATCGTAAACCAATTATCGGAGATAAATTTTCATCTCGTCATGGTCAGAAGGGAACAATTGGACTTGTTCTTCCAGAATCTGATATGCCTTTTGATGAAAATGGATTAAAACCCGATATTATAATTAATCCGCATGCTATTCCTAGTCGTATGACAATTGGACAGCTTAAAGAAACACTATTAGGTTCTGTTCTTTGTGAATTAGGTTTATTTGGTGATGGAACTAGTTTTAATAATTTTCCTGTTAAAGATATATGTAAATTAATGACCAAACATGGATATGAATCAAATGGTAATAAAATTCTTAATAATGGTATGACCGGCGAACAATTAGAAACAAGTGTATTTTACGGACCAACTTTCTATCAAAGATTAAAGCATATGGTGAGAGACAAGCAGCATTCTAGAGGACATGGGCCAATGGTGGTATTAACAAGACAACCAGCAGAAGGGAGGGCTCGCGAAGGGGGTCTTAGGTTTGGAGAAATGGAAAGAGATTGTATGGTTTCGCATGGAGCAGCTAGATTTACAAAAGGTAGAATATATGACTGTTCTGATAAATTTAAAACATATGCATGTAAGAAATGTGGAATGCTTGCCATATATAATGATAAAAAGGGAATTCATTTATGTAAGATATGTGATAATAGGACTGATTTTGCTGAGTTGAATATTCCATATGCTTGTAAATTATTGTTTCATGAATTAATAACTATGAATATTGCTCCTCGCGTAATTACAGATTAATATTATTTAGATAAAAATAATTATATAATTTAATGGATACAGTTAGTCAACTAACAAATTATTTATCAAATAGTCAAATTTTTTATAAACAAGGTTTATCATATAAAGATAAATTTCCTTTTGAGAAAAGAAAATTAGAATCAGAAAGGGTTTTAGCAAAATATCCAAATAGAATTCCTATTATTTGTGAAGGGTATGGTCCAGAGGTTCCACCTATTGATAGAACTAAATATTTAGTTCCAGATGATTTAACAATGGCACAATTTTTATATGTTATACGAAAACGGATTAAAATTACTCCTGAAAAAAGCATTTATCTCTTTGTTCATAATCATATTATTCCAGGGAATAAATTCTTATCTTCTGTTTATGAAAAACATGCTGAAGAAGATGGGTTTTTATACATTACATATAGCGGAGAGAATGTATTTGGATAAATAAAATATTTTTTATATATATATGCCTTGTGGACAATTAAATTTTGGATGTGGTAAAAATCAATTTGGTTTATTAACTGTTGGACGTTTAGCTTATTTAAATGGCGTACCCAGCAAACCAGCTCCTACACGCGATTATTCAAGTAGAGATGCTTTAGCAAGAAATATTAGAAGACGCACTTCTGTAAAAAGTGCAAATGGTGTTGCTAAATTTGGACCTTTATTCGGTCTTAGAAAAAATAAATGCAACGATCAATTATATCAGAATCCAAATTCAGGAAATGGTACAGATGTTGTATATTGGAGAAGAGTATTTGGAGGAAGAACGCTTAAATTATTCAATCCTTGTTCGCAATCATTAAGACCTTGCAAACAGAATTAGATATTGCTTAGAATTGGATGACGAATTAATAATTTATCTATTATAATATTATAATGAATAAATTATTGGCAGAGTTTTTAGGCACATTACTTTTTTTGTATGTCATTTTAATTGCCGGTAAACCAGTTCCTATCGGGATTGCTTTAGCGGTTGCTATTATGATTTTTGGAAAATTTTCCGGAGGTAACTTTAATCCAGCTGTTACGGTTATGTTAGTTGCAAAGGGTGCTCAGCCGGTAGCTGATTTACTCCCATACATTGTTGCCCAAGTTGCCGGAGGTTTAGCAGCTTTGGAACTTTACAAACGCGTAAAATTTTAATTAACATATTTTATATATTTTCTAATATAAATATATATAATGGCAAGAAAAACAAGGAAAAACAGAAAAAGACATGGGGGAAAATCTAGAAGACGTCATGGAGGTGTATTTGGCGCATTGAGAGGAATGCTTGATAATGCAGAAAAATTAACTAATCAGGCACAAAATCTTGCTACAAATGCACAAAACCAAGTGGCACATCATGTCGCCCAAGCTCAAAGTGCTGCAGGTGCACTTCAAGATAGAGCTACAGCAGCTGCGAATGTATTGCAAGAAGGGAAGCACAATGTACATGCTGGTGCACATGATAACAGTGCACATAATAACGGCGCTAATGGTGTACCAGTTGGCGAACATGATAACGGTATGCATGGAAATCATCAGGCGCCTTTACCACCACCTGCACCTGCTCCAGCACATGTTCCTGCACATGTTCCTGCTCCAGCACCATTACGTAGTCGTAGTACTCCTCCTTTAAGAAAAGAAGGTAAAGCATCTGGATTAAGAACAGCTTCATTGGGAGGTCGTAAAAAACGCAGAAAATCACGAAGAAAACGCAGAAAATCGCGTAGAAAACATAAGTCACACAAGAAATCACGCAGAAAGCACCGCAGAAAATCGCGCAGAAAACGCAGACGTTAAATTATTTTATTTTTATTTAAATAAAATAACTTTATTATTTATATGTCTTATTCAAAACCAAAATGCCCGAAAAATTCAAAATTAGTAAAATCGCGTTGCGAATGTAAAAAGGAAACAAAGAAAAAAGTTAAAAAAGAAACAAAGAAAAAAACAAGCAAAAATAAAACTTTAAGGAAAACTAAAAATGATAAATATGAAGAACACTGGGCTTTAGTCCCTGGTCAATATTCAGTTAATAAACCTTCAGTAATACAATTAAAAGCGCGTAGAAAAAGAATAGATGAAGTATATAAACTGCATGATAAAATTAAAACGTTAGATAAAGGTGTTCTTCCAGTTAAAGATTGGCAATATCCCCCGGAATTTTGTTATAATGACCAGCTTAAAAGTATGATTAAGGATATGAAAGGAGAATTAAAATATTTAAAAAAACTCGAACTGACGCTTAAGTCGGCAATATAGACAAAAAAATAAGATAGCAATAGTTGCTGGAACTACAAAATATCCCTCCTGAAGGAGTTTTCATTGCATTAATAAATTTATATAATTTATTTTAGGAATTATATATATATGACACCGCCCTTATTTTTTGGAAATATGAATCATACTCAAAATAATTTTCAAAATGCACCACCTTTGAACCCAACTGAAAAAAAAAATAAATTAAAACAAGAATTAATGCATCATGAAACAGAAAGAGATAATTTAAGAAAAAAAATTATGAAAAAAAAAAATGATATTGAAAATGCTGAAAAAGAAGAAAAAATATTTGGTTTAAAAAATAAATTAAATAAAAAAGAAGTTGAAAAAAATAATTTAATTAATAATACTCCTAAAAATCCCGAGCATTTAGACCCAAACGGTAATAATAGTCATCATATTGCTGCGTGGCATGACCATAAAGGAAAGTTAGATAAGGTACATAGAGAAATAAAAGATTTAAAACAGCAAATTCAAAATGGGGGAAAACGTAAGCGCAGAACAAAACACAAGCGCAGAACAAAACACAAGCGCAGAACAAAACACAAGCGCAGAACAAAACGTAGAAAACATCGTCGTTCTCGTCGTAAATAAATTTTTAAATTCTATAATAATTACTATACATGTTAAGAGTAATTATTAGTTCAATATTAGCAGTTATAGCTATATTCATTGGATTTTTTCCACATAGCAATAATCATACACTTATGTCTATATTTAAAATAAAACAAACTCCGGGATGGGAATTTAACTTAATTTTAGGAAATATTTTCTTTTGTTTAGCTGTTTTTATATCTCAAAAAAAAGATTTTAATTTTATTTCTTCTTTTGCATCATTTGATACATCAAATACAATAAAAGAACACCAAAGCCAGTAAAATAAACGTTAGCGAATGTTGGTAATTCCTTTTTAATTTTCCTTTTTTTATTAAGTAATTCATTTCCAGAAACAAATGCTTCTGTCATATTTTTAATTGCATTATATTCTTTTATTTCTGAAAGAGCTACATGACCGCTAGTTGGATGTCCTGCTCTATCATCTCCTCTTACAGGAAAATTTACTTCGCGACATAAAGGTGTAGCACCTTGTTGAAATGCCGAGAATAGTGACATTGGATTCAATGCTCCAACATCTTCTAAAACTCCTGGTAAAAGACCTCTAAATTCTGGAAATTTAACACCTAACCCAGATGATATTAAGGGGATAGCTCCAGTAGGCACATTGTCTAAATATATATATCTTGGAACTATTTTTTTTGTTTTTTCATCCTTACATTTTCCTGCTGTTTTAACATAAAATCTGGGCCCTAAAGGTCCAGGCGTTTTAGATGCTCTGCCTCCTCCACCAACCAATAATTCAACATAGTTAACTATTCCACCTATATTTTTTGCCATTGCCCCCATAGTACCACGCGAATTAACACCAAGTTGCGATGGCGTTTTTATATGTTTATGATACTTATAATCAGGGCCGAGCATTTCTTGTTCAATATTTGTTACATCTTTAGATATTTTTGAAAAAAAGTCGCTCATTTATATAATAGCAATATAAAAATGTATTATTTATATAACTATGGTAGATACATATACTTGTAGGATTTGTCTTATGGATGAAATTGATGAATCACTATTAATACAACCATGTAGATGTTCCACTGCTTATGTACATGAAGAATGCTTACAACAATGGCGTAATCAAGATATTGATAGTGATAATTATAGAAGGTGTGAAATATGTCATCAGGAATATACTATATATCAAAGATATCCAAGAGAAACATTTCGTTTTAAAATAATTGAAAAATATAAAGGATATACAATATTGTATTTTTATTTTATGGTTTTATTTGGTAGTTCAATATCTTTAATTTTCATA
>JACLAC010000815.1_pt1 | contig 12524 bp, 10 predicted proteins | sample 8027881 | NCBI WGS metagenome assembly JACLAC01 (sample SAMN15725517, study PRJNA655200) | protist metagenome | isolation source: fluorescence activated cell sorting (FACS) single amplified genomes of... | place: Spain: Blaines Bay Microbial Observatory, Mediterranean Sea | collected 2016-01-19 | reverse complement strand
AAACATATCCTCTCCAGTCATAATCCCTCAAAAAGGAGATCTTATTCTCTTCAACGCATTACGCTATGGGCCAAATAAACTAGAGGCAACCCTTACCGTAGATGAGAAACCAATTCACACTTGGACCATTCCAAAAGCAGGTCAGCGTCTTTGGAACAGAATGAATACCTACACCTTTCCACTGTCCAAGTTTGAAGGACAAGAGGTTCAACTAATATTCAGCTTAACAACCAAAAGACCGAATAAAGGTGCTGCAGTTATTGATCATGTAATTCTTATGACTGAAGAAGAATAAACGCAGGGTCTACCATTGCCCGTGAGAGCCGTGGGAACCATGAGAACCGTGAGAACCGTGAGAACCGTGAGAACCGTGAGAGCAGTGCGTAACGTGTACAATTCCGGCATTTGCAGGATCTGCCATCAGCGCATCGGCCTTCATCAGTAAGTCTTCAGCAAAATCTCGACGACCGACTTGATTTCGTTCACCAGTTTGAAGAAGATGCTCTGGCTGTCGATTTAATTGAGGGAGCTTCGGGCCATCATCATTATTGTTCTTTCCACTGCTCATTTTTTTTCCCAGGCGATTAAACTGTAAACAAAGAGTACTTTAAGCAATTTTAAGCGTATCATTTTTTGAACCGCCTAACAACGAGATTATTTTATTTGGGATTAACCATCACTTCTCGTGAATCACAAACAGTTCTATTTCATGATTTGAAATTCTCTTTCCCTCGCCCAGAAAAGTCATATCAAGAAGTTCTGTTCCTTTCGTTCCTATTGTGGTAACTTCATGAGAATTAAGACGAAGTTCACGGCGGTTAGCATAAAACGCCATTCATCTGAGGTAAACATGGATTCTGAATTCCCAACCCTTTCCAATGGTCGATACAAAATTGAAAAATGTATAGGTAAAGGTGGAATGGCAGCCGTTTTCAAATGCTTTGATCAAAGTCTTCAAGTATATCGAGCAGTAAAAATTCTTAGGCCAGACATGGTGGGTCGAGGCAATATCAGAGAGCGTTTCACAACGGAAGCCATTGCGATGGCCAATCTTGTGCATCCGAATATTGTGCATGTCTACGATCATGGATTGGATGGCTCAGCATTGTTCATTGTAATGGAGTATCTGCCCCATAATTCTCTTCAGAACTTTTTAGACAAAAATGGAACGTTGTCCTTATCACAAGCTGTAACGCTTATGTTGGATGTCGGATCCGCTGTAAAAAAGGCGCATGACAACGGAATTATCCATCGCGATATCAAACCAGATAATATTTTATTGTCTCCCCAAGGAGCCAAGTTGACTGATTTTGGTCTTGCTCGAATCGACACATCTGATCGGAGAAGCACAAAAACAAAGGCTGTAATGGGAACCTTCCCCTACATGGCTCCAGAACAAAGACTTAGCGCAAAAAAAACCAATCATCAATCAGACGTTTATGCCGTAGCAGCCTCATTCTTTGTAATGTTGACAGGTCTTGATCCAAGTGATCTTTTTGATGAAGAAGAACAGATTGAATTATTGGCTTCATTGAATGATTCAGTCAAAAGTATTATCCGCAAAGGTTGTCAAGCCAGCCTAAAAAGTCGATACCAAAACATGGATGAGTTCTTGGAAGACTTGACAGGGATAGAGATCGATCCCAATGACAAAAAATTATCTTTATCCAATGAAGAAGTTGATGCCGCTGAAAATGACATCACAGATCTGATGAGCGTTTGGAGTGAATATACGGGTCTTTCTACAACAGAGAAAGAGACTTCCCCATCGGACACATTGATGTTTGATCTCGAAGCAGAAATCCCTGAAGATGAGACCATCGGGATCGGACAATCGATAGGCGAAAATTCAAATAACCCGCCAGAAACCATAGACACACCAATCCCTGAGGATCTCGAAGATCATAAGAAAAACTCAAACATGCTTTTGGTTGTATTCGCTATCGTTCTGTGTTTAGTAGGTGGACTTTCATTTTTTATTCAAGATTTGAACAAAGAAACCTCTGCAATAGTCAAGGATTCATCAGAGATTAGCCCTCCAGAATGGAACTATGAAGGGATATATCTCTTGGTCGCCCCCAAAACAGATGCCGACCAGCGAAATTTTATTGCCGCACGCCGGGCAATGCTCAATGGAGAGTACCCATTGGCTGAAAGACTTCTGGCTCCACTATTGAAAAGCCATCCGGAAGACCCCACGACTCATTCTCTAGCCGCCATCCTCCACGTATTGAGAGGCAGAATGGGAATGTCAGCAGATGAATCTCGATTTGCAGCCAAATGGAGTAGGGATTTGGAAACTGATTTGGGTAAATTGCTACAACTGTCTGATCGTTCTTGGAGAGAACCTGAAAACCGTGAGAATTTAATTTCCAAATGGGAAACTATTCGTGAAAAGCACAATGACCCAATGGTTGACATCTCTTACCTAATTTCATCAAGATACATGCTGGGTCAGAAACTATTTCTATCGGAAGTACGCCAAGCTAAAACTAACCATCCCGATTGGGTCGTGTTGATTAGTCTTGAGATTCTTGCCTTAGAACATATGGGAAAAACCAAAGAACTTCTCACCGTTGTTGAAAATGGGATTCAATCATTCCCAACCTCCACACAACTCCTTCTAGAAAAGGGAAAGGTACTCTATAAGATGGATAAAATGGAGAGAGCAGAAGAAAAACTGAAAGAAGTATTGGTGTTGGACGGAAACCTGATCACAGCTCGCTCGTTGTTGGCAAATATATACATCGAACAGAACAAAGAAGCGAAAAGGCTAGAACAATTTATGATCAGTCTTGGGGATACCGTCGCACCATTTGAACAATTGGCCTTTCTTCAAGAACACGCCATCAAATTAAGTAATCACGGTCGATTAAATGAGGCCGAAAAAGTCTGGCGATTTTGTATTTCGCAAGCACAAGAGGCAAAAGACTACAACCGAGCATTGGAATGTGCTTCCACAGCACTGGATGCTCTCCCTTGGATCAAGCCATCAAAGGAATGGAGTCGTTGGACAGAGGAACTTGAAGAATTACTTGCCAAACCAGTTTATGACGCTGACCTTCGTCAATTCTATACGATTCGATTGATGTGGACCGAGGCGACGATGTATGCAAGAGAAGGAAATGTGGACAAAGCAAAGACCATCCTCGAACAGATCCAGTCCCTTTCTGAAAAGGATGTTCCCTTGAACAGCAAAGCCTTCTTCGTCAATGAAATCCAGAAAGAAATCGCTTTACAGCAAAAGGACTCGGAGACTCTAGAAAGGATTTTAAAGCAGAATCAACAATCGACCTCAGAAAACAATTGTTCGGTGCTCTTCTTAGAAGCACAAATCGCTAATGCATTGACTGACCCATCACGAATAAAAAATTCCTTACAACGGATAATCGATACTGAATGTACACAAAACTATGCATTTAATGGACTTTTGGTGGCCAAAACCAGAATATGGTTGGCTCAAATCCTTCTCAACGATTGGGCCTCTGGGGCAAACAAGACCAAAGAAGTTCGGCTCTTGGTTGAAGCAGCAAAGTTGTTGGAAGCCTTCAATAACGAATGGCCCGCGGCTGATCCAAGCCTGGAATTAATGACCATCGCTCGAGCATTAGAAGAAAAGGTAAAATAACCTTTATTCTTTCTGATCCCGAACGACGTCTCCAAAGATCATTGCCCCCTCCTCGCCAAGTAAATCAACCACTGCTTGCTTATCAGACTCACGCAAATCGCGACCCAATTGCTTCGCTTCTTCTTTCGAAATCTCCTCAGCTTGGAATCGGGCTAATATATCTCGCTGAGCGTTAAACCCATCCTCAACAATCTGTTGCAGTTGAACAGCGATTTCTTCTTCTACCTGATACTCCTGCGAATAGGTATTAACCGCATTGCTAAACATCGCTTCGCCCTTATCGTACCTGTCATAAATTTCATCCAAACGTTGGTCTCGCTTTTTGCGGAGCTTCTCCTTGACCTTTTCTTCAGCAACCCAGTCAGAAATCTCTTGTGCCTTGTTGTAGATAATTTGTTGGATCTCCGGATCTTCTAAACACGTTTCTCTGTATTCCAACTCACTGACCGGGGTGACTTCCGCTTTCTGGATCTGCGACTGAGAAAGAGGCTTATCTGAAGAAAATTCCGGTAAATTACGGATAGTCGCATCACTCAACAAAGGGGGGGGGCATCCGGTCTTTGGCTTTTTTCCAAAGTCGTTCTTCACTCATTCTTTCTTGCAAATTCTCCAAATCAAAGACTTTCAGCCATCCGACAACTGCAACAATTGAAGCCAAAGCGGCGATTAACCAGGAAATATGTTTCATTTGCTACTCCAATCCATAAAATTTAGTCTATGGGACTATAGCATATAGATTCTCCTTCCAGAACAATTGAAATTTAGGGTGAATCGGTGATAGCAATAACTTTGTTGTTCTTAGAAGTTTTGTATTTTAAATACTATTTTTACATGATATACCTTAATTAATACTGAATGGAGGGGGTAATGACGTGGTTATTCTGGTTAGCGTGTACGCATACTCCTTCTGATGACCCAGCTGATTACACTGTAGATACCAGCATCGATTATAAAATTAAAGTGAGCGAAATTCAATGGTTGGTTCCCTCTGATTCCCTCCCTCCCGAAGTGACACCGCAAGCTTCAAACAACAACGTTGATATTCATTATTTTGAAGGCAAATTATATGTCGCCTGGCGGTCAGCCCCCACTCATTTTGCTGGAGAAGAAACGAGCATGTGGATCATCTCTTCAAAAGATGATGGACTCACGTGGGATTTTGAGCATCAAATTGCCATCGAAACTGATATCCGAGAACCTCGATTTCTCTCGATGAATGGAGAATTACAATTTTCGTATTTCGAGGCGGGATCAAACCCGGCAGCATTTGAACCCAAAAGACTCTGGCGAATATGGAAACAAGATGATTCTTGGACAGCTCCAGAGCCGTTCCTTTCAGAAGAAGTCGTACTTTGGGATATTAAAGTGCGAAGTAACAAAGCTTATATGACGACCTACGATGGAGCTCACTATTCAGAAGGTGATGTTTTTGTCCGCTTCTGGGAATCGGATAATGGACGAGATTGGCTGCATGTCAATGGGGTTGAAACCGTATACCAGGGTGGCGTATCTGAAGTTGCTTTTGAATTTGATGAAAGCGGAAACCTATGGGCCGTCGGTCGCAATGAAGATGGGGACAGCACAGGAGCAGGTTCTCAGCTTTGCTATGCCCCAGCCTCCAATCTGACCGAGTGGAATTGTTTAGAAGAAAGTGATCCTGAGAGATACGACTCTCCAGAACTATTTCGCCATGGTGATGATCTATATCTTCTTGCTCGAAGAGACATAGAAGGACCTTATGGACCTGAAGGGAATCTGCTGTCTTATTCATTTAGAGCGAAAGCCTTTTCTCTCTACAAAATCAATACCGCAATGAAGCAAATTGAGTGGCTCCAAGATTTGCCCGGTGTCGGAGACACATCCTTTCCAAGTGTTTATCGTCTAGATGCAAACACCTTTCGATTTGCAAATTACACCTCTCCTCTCAGCAACCCCGATATCTCTTGGATAGAAGCACAAGGAAGCCCATTGGGAACACAAATCTACCTCATGGATCTTCAGTTTACACCTTAAATGATTTTTATTAATGCTTCTGATAGGATGACTTTTATGAATACTATTCGGAAAAAACTCCTCATGCTGCATACCAGATTAAGAGGAAGTATAGTTGAAAACCGTTCAGGATCTGCATTTTCAGTCGTCGTATTCAACATCATCGCGGCTGATTTATTTTTTCATTCTATCTATCCTTTCTTGGTCGACTGGATCCAGCTAAATATTGGAATTTCAATCGGTGTTCACGAGTCAATTGACTTAGGGTTTGCACCTGAAATTTGGGGTGGTATCTTGGCATTGGTGCTGGGGACCCTGATCATTGTGATTGCTATTGCCGCTGAAAGCACCCCAAAACTTATTGATTTGTATCTTAAGGATTGGACCAGTCTATTGTATATTTGGTTTTTAATCTTGGGAACTCTTCATTCAGCCTTCATCATGTTTTACGCTGGTGCCCTCGATCGTTACTCCAGTGTTCTCCTGAATATTTACGTCTTTCTCTTTGCAGCGATGCTGTTGTCCTTTCCCTATATTTTTTATATTTTATTGTATTCAAAAACCAGTAATGTAATCTGGAATTTACATCGATTGAATTTAGAAAACATATATGCTCTTCGGGGAAAAGGGCTTCATCTTTTGATGGAAAAAGATTCAAAAATCATCAAAGAGTATCAACGACGACTGATGGCATCAACTGATCAATTTGCAGATTTGCTGGACTATATCTCCTTTAAAGAAGCCCAAACTGAAATTATTCATTACATCGGGAAAACGCTTCGCATATACATCACTCAAAAAGATGAAATTCCCAAAGGCTTTTTCCAAATCACAGATTCTATTCGCTTGGATTCAAGTTTTCGAACCTATGTTGAAAACCAATATAAAGATCTCCAAAAGCGACAAACTTTTTATGAAGTAAAGATCTTTCGAACGATTGGTAATGCTTACTTTAGAAAGATAAATGAGGATGAATATGAATTGGCCTCCTTAATAGGAAGTGAATTGGCTGAGAGTACGGTTCTCGCTTTGGAATTAAAACGAGAAGACTTAATTACAGATGCAATAATTCGTTTTAACACCATGATGCGTTTCGGCATTAAACACGCTGTTCGCTACAATGAAGCTCGTAATCTCTATAATTTATCCTTTCATTATTCCTACGTCCTGCAAATGTTCATCAAGCACAAACGAGAGAATTACCTCAAACAATGTTGTTTCTATTTAAAATATTATGGAAATGATATCTATCGGTGTGCTGCAAACAGTCACTCTCTATATTTTATCGTCGATACATTAACTGCAGAATTGCGTAAAATTGCAATTCTCCTTTCCGAAGAAAAGTGGAATAAAGACATTCAAGAAGAAATCTTAGACATCATACTTCAAATGGATAATCCGCCCGACTATAACAAAGACACCCTTGATCAAAGTGTAAACAACGGTGTTCGAATATTACAGATTGGACTGGCTTTACATTACTTAAAAGTTGGCGAACAAGAATTTGCTGAAAAGATTGTTCTCGATTCTCTTGAAGATTTAGCCTATATCGATGAACAAACCTATCTATTAATGTTGGAAAGGCTGTATGAGCGCATCAGAAGGAGTGGTAAAACATTCTGGGAAGATACAGACAGAGGGAATACCAATATATACTTTTCACCTGATGCAGAGTATATTGATAATTACTCCATCCTTGTGCAAAGCCAAATAAAATTACAACTGCAAGAGCTCAATCGTGGCGCAACCAAGCTGAAGCAAGATCTATTGAAGCTCCGTTCCAAGACTGAACCAGTCTCTGTTGAAGACCAAGATAAAATCAATAATTTGTTGAAAAGAATTACCAACCACCGCAAAACATTCTTTCTTGAAGACATGAAGATTATACGCGAAAATTAATTGCTCAAATAGACCTTAATTAAGAAGAAAACCAGTCTAGAATCTGTTCGTTAACCAACCCGGCATGAGACGTCATAAACCAATGCCCCCCTTCAACAGCTACATTTCGACCTTTGGTAGACTCAACCATTCTCAGCCATTTTTTAGAGTGAAACATTAACGGTTTTCTTGTTCCATACATATATAAAATTGGAGATGTTGGTTTATATGTAAAAAGAAGCACCTTGTAGTCACCAAACCAAGGAAAAAAAACAGCTTTCCATAGGTAGGCGTAGGGATAATTCCAACTGGACTTCACCTGTGAGACCTGCTTAGGAGGAACCTTGATTAGTTTGGCAAACTGGCGCGTACAATTTGTCGCAAACTGAGGAAAAACACCCCCTAAAATCCATAAGAAAATCAAGGTCCATTGATAACCAATAATCATGCCTGCAGCTAAGGGGTTGGGCATAAGATGTCCGCCAACATCGAGCATAACCATCTTATCGATCTTATCGCTATGCAATCGTTCATAGAGGTAACCGATATAACTACCCCAGTCATGGGTCAACAACAGAACCTTTCCATTGGGCTGTACTTCCTCAATAGTAGAATGAAGTTGCTGAATTAATTCTTGAAAAGAGTAGCCTCCTCTACGGTGTTCAGTGGCACCGAAATTTGAAAGTGTGATCAAAACACATCTAAAGTTTTCTTGTAACGCTGGAACCTGTTCATCCCAGAGGGAATAATCATCAGGCCACCCATGAATAAACACAATCGTCTTACCAGTTAAATTACCTACAACCTTATATTCAAAACACGCATTACCCATAAAAATCCCATAGAATAAATCAATTGTATCCTATTTTGAACTTTGATATCCAATCCTAATGATATGTTGAGTTGATCTTAACCCTAACTTTGTGTAAAATAAAATTAGAGAGAAGGTGGGGCTAGCTTTCTCTTTTGAGATTAAAACGTCAAAGAAACATTCTTTGTGTTGCAAAGAGCACTCATGGGCAATTGGAAAGACACACTAGAAGAGGCAAAAACATTGGTAGAGCAAGGGCACATTACACCGGCTCAGTTCACTGATATCTTGTACACTTCACTAAAGGCTATGGAAAACAAAACTCCTGAGACCATTTCAAATGAATCTGCTCCGACTGACATCTTTCATAAAACTGCCCCCACAAAACCTTCCCTCAGTGAAAAAGAAAGAAAGTTACAGCCTGGAACAGCCCTTGGGCATTATCAAATCATCGAATTAATTGGTTCTGGAGGAATGGGAAATGTATATCTCGCCCGTCATGCAAACGAAATTTTTGCAGAACAAACTGGTGACGTCGCCATAAAACTAATGAATGCTGAGTACGCTGATGATGAAGATTTCCGATTGAGATTCATACGCGAGGCTGCTCTTGGTCGAAAATTGAACCATCCCAATATCGCTCGGGTGTACGATCTAATCTCAGAAGATGGCAAGTTAGGATTGGCGATGGAGTATGTAGACGGAGAACAGATCAATCAAATAATCCCTATTGGTGGTCTTGGTCCCGAAATAGCACTTCCACTTCTTTCATCAATCTCCTCGGCAATCGATCATCTTCATGAACATAAGATTGTACATCGTGACCTAAAACCTCAGAATATCAAGCTTCGTTCAAATTCTGCGCCGGTTCTCATGGATTTTGGAATTGCCAAACAAGAGGAAGGCCACAACAGTCTAATTACACAAACAGGTGTAGCAATGGGTACCGTCGCCTACATGGCCCCTGAACAAATGGATGCCAAGAACATTGATGGAGCAGCTGATCGATATGCTCTAGGAATGGTGACGTACTTCATGCTCAGTGGTCGCCTGCCTTGGAAGAAAGACACCTCTAATATGAGGGTCATGGCGATGAAATTTTCGGGTGAGATCGAAACACTGCAGCAAGCCAATTCAGATATCAACCGCGGCACTTCTGACATTGTGATGAAAATGCTTTCAGCGGAACCAACAAATAGATATGAAACAGGACGTGATTTTATTGAAGCCCTCACCAATTCTTTCAAAAGAGACAACCAGAGTAGCGCTGCCTTGGCAACACAATTCCTACAATCATTCCAGCAATCCTCGAAAAGCAATCGTTCCAATCTAATTAGCGACCCAAACCTCTATCGTCCTCCTCAGAAAAAACACAAGACAGACCCACATAAAATAAGCACACACTCTGCCCAACAAAAACCACCAATTGCAATTGAACAATCTGGAGAGTTGAATAGACAAACGGTTGGAGAATCTGAGATTATTGAAGCATTGCTTGTTGGTGGACGTTTCTGGATGGGTAACAATGATCATGGGCGAGATGAAAAGCCAAGACACGTTGTTGAGTTAACAAACTCCTACTGGGTAATGACCACACCAGTTACCCAGCAACAATACCAAGCAATCATTGGAGAAAATCCATCTAGCCACAAAGAAGATAATCATCCCGTAGGAAATATAACTTGGATAGAAGCCCTGTTATTTTGCAATGCTCTTAGTGTTCGATGCAACTTAAAGCCTGTCTACACTTTTAATGTCAATCGTGTAGAAGCGAACTGGGAGGCCAAAGGGTATCGCCTTCCAACAGAAGCGGAGTGGGAATTTTTCGCCAAGGCAGGAACCGAGCTAAAATACGCTGGATCAGATGATATTGATCTCGTCGGATGGTACGATAACAACCGTTCTGAAACAACTAGCCCAGTGAGTCAATTGAAACCGAATGCTTGGGGGTTATTTGACATGACTGGCAATGTCTGGGAATGGTGTTGGGATTGGTATGATTCCAAAATCTACCCCACCCGAAGCAACAGCGTTGCGTTAGATCCAATTGGGGCAGACTTTGGGGTTAAACGCGTATACCGTGGATGTAGTTGCCGAACAAAAGAACGCCGAGCACGAGTGACCTATCGGAATAAAAAAGAACCTGACTTCAGAGGTCCTTACGTCGGATTTAGGGTGATTCGAGTAGTATAAATGGACTACTTTCCATATTGATTAGCCATCCACTGCTTCACTTTGGGAAGGTTACCGACTGATTCGTAATGACTCTGTAATAGAGAATATGGTTGAATGATGTTTTTCGGAACTCCATCAAGAATACCACCAGACAACCAGCCCATAAGGCGCCATATCGCCAAATCAGCAATGGTTAACTTTTCGGCGACAAAGAAACCGGTATCATTTAGATCTAGTAGCCGCTCCAAATACCCCAACCATTTCGGGAGTTCTTCGGCTGCAAGCTTCTCACGAAGGGCTAATTTTTTTTCAGGGTCCTTCTCTCTCATTGACGGTGAAAACAAATTTGTTATATCCGTTGCCGCATCAATTACCTGATCGACTTCAGCGGCCAACAAATGATCTTCCGTCGGATACAGCCCCGTTAATTTACCACAAAACCTGGCAATCGCTCCCGTTTGGCCAATGACTTTTCCATCCACTTTTAAAACCGGAACTTGTCCAAATGGCAGTACTTTTTTCTTCAGATCGGCATACTCTTCTCGCGATGGATGAATATTAGAAAAGGGAACATCTCCAATATACAAGGCTAACCGAGAAACTTCGGCCCTCCAAAATGGAAAATTAGGATAAATCAGTTCTAGTTTCATACGTTCTCACTTTAATTATTGAAGAAATCCAATCAAAATTTGAATCACCACAATCACAAGAATTGGAGACAGATCAATTCCACCAGTCATTTTTGGACTAATGACACTGTGTATTGGTTTGTACATCAAATCAGTTATTTGACCGGTCAGCTTTCTTGGCATTTGATTTGGCGACTGAACCCAGCTTAAGATCGCATCACCGATAACCAACCAAATGATTCCATTCAATGCCATGACTATTATTGACATGCCCTATCTCCTCTCAGAATTATTTCTGTTTTAAACCTAACACAAAGTGACCCATCGTCCCAACCAAACAAAGGGTCTTAAACACAGACTCTAATCATGATGAGCATGTTGACGGGTTCCAGATTCAGGTAAAATCGAATTGGGTATTCCCGGAATAAAGGTAGCGAGAAAACCACGAGGACCGATTCGCCATAGGGAGCCAGCATAGAAGATTCCCAAAAGAGAGACCAATAAAACTTCCCACCAAACCATTTGTTGGCTAGCCAATTGGTGAAGGTCCATTTGTGCAAAACCAAAACTATTCACAATCAACCCAAAACAAATCGAAACGCCAGAAATCACAACAATGAATGTCCAAGTAGACTGTTTGCTGATTTCTCTCAATAGCGGAATATTCGATAATGAACCAGCGATCATAAACGCCAGAAGAGCACCAACCGATAAGCCTTTGTGCAATAAAACAGCGCCGAGCGGTACTGCTCCGACAACACTTACATATGCTGGTATGGAAATTAGAGTCATCAAGATGACTTCAAGAGAATCTGGGATGCTTTCAAACACTGATATCCCGAACAAAGCCTCAACAATCGAACCAAAGAAGACCCCCAGCAACAACCAAGGACCAACTTCATCAAAATACTCAATAAAGCCATAGCGAAAAGATCTTTTCAGCCTCTCAAAAGCAGGTTGAGGGGTTTCAAAAGGTAAACTTTCCTCTAGAGGCTGTGCTTCTCCAAATTTACTCATAAATATCGAAACCAGAGAAACCCCGATGATCCCAACCAATAAAAAAACCAAACTCACCGGAGCACCCAGGAGCGATAAGGACAGAATCAAGGAATCAAACCCCATTAAGGGTATCGCTAAAATACATCCCAAAATCGCCGGATAAGCAATTCCTCGTCGAATCAAAGATTGATAGGTTTGAAGGAGTTCACATGAAGGAACTGAAACCGGGACACCAATTAGAGCACCTTTGAGTAAGAGAAATAACCGAGGAGTAGAATTCAATGAACGCAACAGTCGGTCCTTAAGGAACCCATGTACCAGCCCAATCCCAAGTAGGGCAAACAACAACGGAGAACTTCGAAAAATAAGAAGCCCAAATGTCTCAAAAACCTCTAACTCACCCTTGTACGCA
>JACLAC010012616.1_pt1 | contig 12526 bp, 13 predicted proteins | sample 8027881 | NCBI WGS metagenome assembly JACLAC01 (sample SAMN15725517, study PRJNA655200) | protist metagenome | isolation source: fluorescence activated cell sorting (FACS) single amplified genomes of... | place: Spain: Blaines Bay Microbial Observatory, Mediterranean Sea | collected 2016-01-19 | reverse complement strand
CTCATCCACCTGGATTGAGTATGCATAGTAAGAGGTTGAGAAGTCCAGCACCGTCCTCGTTGGAATCTTTGGTATCGGATACGTTCAGGGATCGCTTCGGAGCGCCTCCTCCTCCACCCGGAGGAAACGATTCGAATGTACAAGGTATCAGTCTTCCGGAGTATAATTTCTTGGTGAAACGAGTCATGAATTTGAGGAAACGCTTGGTTCAACGTGTCAAGAAAGCTGATGTGACCTTGAGAACGTTGTACGGTGAGGCGATTCCGGAGGATACGTACAAAACCAAGGCAAACTGTCGTGCAATCGCGAATATGATTCGAAAATGTTCCATGGTTTTGGGTATGTCAGCAAGACGATTTCGTCGATTAGATAAACGAATCAAAGCTAGATGTAATAATCTTCAAATTCTTCTCAGCGTTCTGAGCGTGAGTACGGTGAATCTGAGACAAGATCCTCGAAAGGATCCTCATTACGAGAAAATGATTTCAGACAATCCTTTAACAGCGTCCATCGATTTTCACAGAGCTCGATTGAAGTTTTTGCATGATGCTGTGAATGATGCCAAACGGGAAGCTTTGAAACCCTTGACAATGCAAGTCACGAAAGAAACACTTGCGGACAATGTAGTGGATGCAGAGAATCAAGCTGAAGATGCGTCGGATCGACTCATGAAACAGTACGTACAGTTTCGTGATGCGATACGTTCCATTGTAGTTCCCGACAAGATCTCAAGATCGAAAATGCCTTTCGCAACACGAAAGAGCTCTTTAGATGATGTGTTGCTTCGAATGTTGAGTACGAAGTTCGAGATTCAAGGTCGAACCGTGCATACGTTGGAAAGATGGTCAAAACTTCACGAGCGATTCGAACTTTTGAGACAGGACGCCAATAAGCTTGAGGAGGAGGGTAAGAAACGAATACAAGAGTCAAAGCGTCGTCCTCCTCCTCCTCCTCCCGTTGTTGAGGTCGATGAAGTAAAGGAAGACGACGAGTTGGAGTTGGAGAAACGTAGAGCAGCAGAGATGTTCTCTCGTGCTCAGAGACGAATTGAGTTGGACGTGCAGCGCAGACGAAAGATCAGAGAAGAAGAAGAAGAAATGGAGCGAGGAGAAATGAAAAAGGAAAGAGAGATTGGGCTTGAGGAAGCGGACAGATTCTCTTCGACACGAATGGAGACAGATAACGAGAAAAGTCCATTTCGAGTGATTGAGAAAAGTCCGTTTCGAGTGATTGAGGAAAGAAAGACTCGAGCGAATGAGGAAAGAAAGACTCGAGAGGAAAGAAAGACTCGAATGATCGAGGAAAGAAAGACTCGAGAGGAAAGAAAGACGGTTCGTCGTCCTCCACCTCCAGCGTCACCTTTCGATTCAGAAATGGAGAACAAAAAACAAGAGATCGATGAGAAGGAAACCTTGTTTGATTGTGTATTGAAAGCGATATTGAAAACGAGCGGTAGAATGTTAACAGCATCGATACGGAAAATAAAAGGATTGTTAGAGAAGGAGTGTGATGAGAACGGAACGATCGATGCTTCGAGTTTTGATGATTGTATGCGCAACAAGACTTCTGTTGTGTTATCGTACGCTCAAATTCGTGATATTTTCAAGATACTCGGACCTGATCGTATCTCTGTCGAGATCTTTGTGAAGCATCTCAAAGATGCGTTCAAGCGTAAGTCCATGAAAGCAAAGAGAAACAAGAAACCTGTGAAACAGAAAAAGATTGCGAGACCTCGAATGGTATTTTCGACTTCAGCTTCTGATACCACCAGAGTTGATCGTCCTTTGCCTCGGAAAAATAAGGAGGAGGAGGAGAAGAAACAGACAACACCCGTGGTGACAACAAAGAAAAGTGTTCGACCACCACCACCCACGACAGCGCCCCCACCAAGATGGATGGAATCATCTGAGAATCGAACGTCGACGAGTATCGGAAAATGGATCTCATCTCATCGAATGGATTTTATAAAGAGTTTTGAGGAGGCACACAAAGATCTATTGGGTTAAAATTATTGTAATATTTAAAAGATTTCAGGTCAAACCAAAAAGATCATCCAGATCTGTCGTTGTTGCTGTTTCGTCCTTTGATGATGTTGATGCGGGTGGTATATCATCAAAAATATCAGCGAGAAGATTTCCATGATCTACACTTTCAGTCGAAGCTTGATTTTGAATTTTCGGAATTTTCGGAGCAGCTACGGGTGTTGGTCCTTGTTCCTCCTCATCCTCGTCCTCCTCTTTTGTTGATGTCGTCGTTTCCTTCTTGACGGGTTTTATCAATTTCTTCGCCTTTTCAAGATCCAAGAAACCACCTCTTTCAGCTTCGATAAAGGTGTTTATCAAATTGCTCACATCATCGTTAAGGGAGAACAAAAGACCCACGGTCTTTTCGGATATCTTGATTTTACCCGACACGGATGCATTGATGAGTCGTTTTAATCGAGGAACACATTGATCCAAGAAATCCAATCCCTCGAGTAGCACCTGATCTGGTGTTGATGCTACAGTCATGGACGCAAACATTTCCGTGAAAAGATTCAGTCTCATCTGTACCGTATCTGTGTGTGTGTGAAATGTGAGTGATGACACATGATTGACACGTTCGAAAATGGGCTGAGAACGTACTTAAATCCATCTCAAGCTTGGAAATAAATTCAGTGGAGGAAAATGCCCTGGAACGCTGCTCCTCCGATGTTTTTGTGGATGTGGTGTTACTTGTCGTGCTTTGTCTCTCCGATACGATCGGTTTTGCCTTCACGACAATGGGTGGAGTTGACGTAGCAGGAGGAGAGAACATCGGAGCACCCTCGTCTTTCTCCGGAAACTTCACACCCTTTCTTTTCAACTCCGCAAACGTTTGATAGAACACTTGCAACACACCGTATGCTTTAATGGAACGACCCCACTTTGCAACCATTTCGATTGCTTTCATCTGTACTTTTCTCGAGTACTTGCTTGACGTACACAGTTCGCTCATCGTTTTCATTCTCTTTCCCACCTCGGCGTGAAAGCCAGCTCCGCATTCGTTCATACAAGATTGCAACAATTCCAACGAAAGCATTTTTACATTATCTTCACTCTGTCCTAACCTTCGAAAGAGTTGTTTTGTTGCTGTTTTGATGCTGCTTTGAAATGTGTGGGTCAGTGTGTGTCTTTCGAGAAACGGAAAATACGACGACGTACTTTCTTTCTCCACCTCGATTGATCTCATCAATAATATCAAGATTGAGCTCCCAATTTGCCTCACGAACTGATTTGTCTGTTGCACGATTGATTGCCCTTTGAAGCGGTGTCAGAGTACCGAAGAATCCTTCAATTTTGTCCATCACTCACTTTACAACTGTCTTCAAGTATCTTTAACGTTACAGGAATTCGAAACTTCGAACTTCGAAACGAAAACTTGCATCCTATACGTCCGTCGCACAGTGTGGGGGCTGGCTTCGACGAAGAAGAGCGAGAGAGTGTGAAATAGGGGAGAGAGAGGAAAATAATGAAGAAACGAGAGGTGAAAAAATGAACAAACAGCAGCTTTTGAATGCTATATATAGTGCTTCACAAAAATTCGCACCACCAATTATGCCACAATTCTACTATCTATATGATCGACGGTTTCGAACGCAAGTTTCATGCCAAGAATTCTTCACAAAAAGATTCTCGCGCATGAATTTCAAAAAAAAAAGAGACTAAAGGATAAGAAATATGAGACGTAGCAAGAGAGAACGCACTCCGAACCATATGTTCATCAACGATCAGTTCGAGATCATGAACATGTTGAGGAAGAGTAGTGAGGATGAGAAGAAGTTGGTTTTTGATCAGAGTAAATATGTGGTGATCGGAACGATCGAGGTGGAAGACGACGGATCGTTTCGACCCACGACGATTTATGCGAAGCGATCGAAACGAACGGATGTAGTCATAGATTTTGGAAAAGGTGAGTATGAAGGATTGACGAAACATTACACGTTTGATGAGAAGATGCAAGTTTTACGAGATGCAGATGGTGATCTTATCGAGACGAAACATTTCAAGAAACGCGTAAAGAAACAAATCAAGAGACCTCGAGATGCGTACGCATTCTTTGTTGCGGATCGGAAAAAGTCAAAACAGTCTTTTACATCAGAAGATTTTCAGAATCTTACCAAGGAGCAAAGAGAAGAGTATGATCAAAAGGCAAAAAAAGATCGAGAACGATATGTTCGTGAGTTGGCAGCGGAGCAAAAGCAGGTCTCCATCACGAACGTTTGGCAATTGGCGTTGAGTCGCATTCGATCTCAACTCAGTGCGGTACGATTCAACGAAATGTACTTACAATCCTATGAAAGCGAGGGATGGTCACGAAGTGGAAGCAAGAGTAAGAAACGTAAGCTTCGACCGGAGGCTGAACTTCGCAGAGCGAGACGAAAGATTCGAAATGCAAAATCAAAAATTCGTTCCGTTCTTCGAGACGTAGTTACGGCTGTTGCGGGTGCCAAGAGTGAGATTCAAATTCCCGATGAAGCGTTCGAGGACGATTTTGTGGACACGGAGAAGATTTGCTGTGCAGTATGTGGTTCCGCAGATGCGACGGAGGGTAACGATATTCTTCTTTGCGATCGTGCGGGTTGCAACAAGGCATTTCATCAAAAGTGTTTGAATCCGATTGTCACGGATTGTGGTGATGAGGATGACGATTGGTACGTAGTGTTCGAGCGTGGTGTTCGAGCGCATAGTGTTCGAGCGCGAAGCGCGAGAATATTATCACTCACGAATTCGAAAGTGGAGCTCATGAACATCACTCACCCACCCACTCACTCACTCCCGAATAATCACAGGTACTGCCACAGATGCCAATGCCACTTTGATGGTCTTGTCATGATCAACGAACACTTCGACACGGAATTTGAGGACTGGAAAGATGTGTTTCCGGAATGTGAGGAAATCGTGGATGTGAACTCACCGAGAGTCTCACCAAAAGAGAAACGAAAGAGGAAAAACACTGTTTTGTTTTGTCCGAAAGGACATGAACTCAAGGAGTACATTGCAGCAGATGATGAGAAAGAATGTAACAAGTGTGGTTGTGAGATCGAGGAGGCCGAACATTTCTTTACATGTATGTTCGAGCGCGAAGCTCGAAAATATTACTCTATAATCTAATTTCAATCAACACTCGAACACAGGTACGAAATGTGAGCGTGAGGACGATAATGAGGTGTACGATTTGTGTGATGATTGTGCACACGGCAGAGAGTCACGTCGTTATGCTGGAGATGTATCCAGAAAACGTCCACCGAAACGAAGAGCTGCAGTGGAAGCATTGCGTGTTGTCACTGGTGACGTCGTAGATACTGAGACGAAGGAAGATGTCGAAGAGAAAGAGGAGGAGGAGGAAGACTCAGACAGCGGATCTGATTTCGATACCGACGATGAGGATGATGATGATGATGATGACGACGACGATGATGCTATTCTTGGTATGATGAATTCTACTGAGCTCGATTTGAATTCACCTCGTGGTTTCGGTCATCGACGACGCAAGAAAGTTGACTATGTTGCATTGGCAGGTGAGTTGGAACTCGACGGTGACGTTTCCTCTGATGACGATCGAGAGTTTACGAGTGGAAGTCGTTTGCAAAGTCACGAGCTGAATATTAATTTAAAAAAGTTGGTTCAGGAAAAGGATTAAAGTTTTTTTTTCACTAAATATATTAAGAACTAACTAGGCCAATCGAGCAAACGACCAGCATCAGGATCGTCCCACAAAAACAATGGGTGCCTTCGACGTCTCTCCTCCGCTACTGCGATAGCAGCCTCACATGGCGTGGGTTCGATCTCTGTGACGAGACCAGTTCTTAAAATCGTGTCGTGTCCGCAAATTCGTATCACGTTTGCTGCAATGACTGTGTCGACATAACCATACTTTGCTGTGCCGATCTCACTCGAGGGTGTCTCACAACATCGATAGTGTGCGTGCCAGGGCACGACACAAAAATCGTGTTTTGTACCGTCCGTGTCGTACACATTGAAATGATCCTTCTCACCTATTCCTACATATCCGTCTGGACATTTGGGTTGGGAACCCGTACCTGTTTTTGGTGTCGAGTTTGAGTTGATTCGGTGATGAAAGTGAGATCGGACGTACAATCAGTCCACTTGACATGAGCACATGTCACCTCGGACGGACCGAATCCATTCTCTGCAGTACCCACACGAATGCCGCCATCCGTATCAGCCGCGTCCAAGTAGAACGCATGAGGAAAGTCCCACGAGTCGTTACCTTGCTTCATGTTCTGGTACCTGTTGATGTTCGAGTTTAGTATTCGTATTCGAGTGTGCATTCGAGTGATACTCCACGTACGCTTCCTCAAGATCACGCTGTAGGTAATAGTTGTGAAGTTGAGATTGTTGAAGCAACGTGTCTGGACACCACTTTGTCATGTTTGGAATTCCAAACGCATTCGCACAATCCGTTACGTATTTCTGGGTACCTTGACCCTCCAAGTGAAGTTTGGCGACATCTTCCATTGTACTATCTGGTCCTTCACCACTCTGACTTCTGAGCCAAAACTTGTCATTCTGCGAAGCATCCGACGCTCTGTGCATTTTCCCGTTTCTAAAGGCATTCAGATTTGTCTGTCTCAATTGATCCAGAGGATACTTGTTCGTCAGATCATTGTCCATCATGACATGTGTATCGAGCGCAAGAGTCGAGTTGCTGGTAAACTCCGCGTAATCGCTCGCAAGAATCACGACGTTGTGCTTTCGTTCCAACAACGTTTTGATGGGCGTATCTTTCAAGCTCGAGAGAGTCGTATCGAACAATCTACCATCAAAAATTTCGGTAATGTTGTTCCAATACATCTGCTTCTCCTTAATCGTGACATCCGGATACTGTGACTGTCCCTCCGCATTGTCGTTCCCGTGTTTCGATATCCAAATGACCACGATCTCCGTATCGTGTTCCTCGATCCAATCACGAATTTTATGGAAATATACCCTTGATAATTCCTTGGTCTGTAACAAGTGCAAACATCTCCAATCATCTTCATGCTTTTCTCGCATCGTTCGAAAATCCAGAAATCGTATACCACTGTCCAGCATCTGCGTGACGTTCATCATCTGCGTGGTAGCGAGATCTCTGACGATTTTCAAAACAAAATCCAACGGTGCATTCGGATAATGATCGGTAATATACTGCAACAGATCTGAAATGGAATCTTCACCGTCAATTCCACCATCAGAAACGATCAAATCAAGATCGTACGTCATCGTATCGTGTGTTCCCGGAAGAGAAAGATCCAGAATCGACGCGTTCTCGATCGCGGGCATCAAATGACCCATCCAATTCGGCAGAAACGCGGATCCATTGTTGAATCTCTTTCTCCACACACTTTTTCTTAAATCTACGATCGATGATGATGACGTTGATACGCTTAACAAGAGCAGTGTGATCAACCACATGTGTCGCATTTGTGTTCTTGCGTTTTTTTCTCTTGTTATCTTGTCAGTTCCTAAAAAAAACGGTTTTGTCAGCTGCTGAGACAAAGTATGGTGTGTGCTGCTTTTCTCTGTTGTTGTTGCTGCTGATGTCTGTGTGTGTGTGGATGTATATATTCCGCTTGTTGTTTTGTTTTGTCCTTGTTCATCATCATCATTTTCACACACATAAATAGAGTGAGAGAACAACAACAAAAACAACAACAAAAATCACCAAATAAACACATCGCTGTATCGTAACAGCCAACTCTCCTCTCGAAACCCTCTCCAAAAAAAACGAGGCAATGTCGTCGGGGCTTCACAACGGTCACTCACCATTCAAATTAAATCACACATTATTTTAGAGAGAGGTTCAAAGGTCAATTTAAGGATGATGGATACGAAGAACAACACGTTGAATGAGAATTATGATTCTTCAAGTATTTTAGGTGGTGACGATTTCATGACGTCAGGTACGATGAGTCCGATGCCGATGGGTAAGGTGCAGCAGAGCAAGACGTCGTCGTCGAGTCAGAACGCGATGATGAATCAGACGGTTCTTGCGATCGTGAAAATGTATGCCATGTCTCTTTTATCACAACTTACGTTGGAGAATGCGAAGAATGCAGTGTATAGTGCCAAGTCGACCCTTACAGAAGGTGGATTCTTGAGTATTCGAGCGTTCAGCGTTCCGAAGCAGGGTGAGATTTTGAGTCGCGTTCAAGGAAACGTCAAGGCTTTTTGGGGTCCGTACGGATTGATCTTTGGCGGTGTAGCACTATACAGTGTGATTTCATCTCCGATTCTTCTCCTCAGTCTGTTCACAATTCTCGCAGTGTATCTGTTTCTTTTCAAGATTCACGCCGGACAGACGGTAAAGATCGGCGATCACACCTGCGACGCCACCCAAAAAACCATGTTCTTTGGTATTCTCTCTGTCCTTATTTTCGTGTTTTCGGGATTTCTTTCCTACATGATTTCCATCGTGATTTATGGTGCATGTATTGTCTTTATTCATGCTGCGTTGCACAATCCAGTTGTACCAGCTGTAAGAGATGGAGCAAGTCCTGATCCTGATAGTATTCCTTTGACTGGACCTGCGACAGTATAATTTCGTTGGTCGTTGGTTTTGTTTTGTTAGTATGAATGATGTTTGTGTGTATTGGATGTGGTGTCGTATCGTGAAATTATAAATATATTATGAAAAATTCGTCGAATGTATTCGATCTATAACTCTTCGTCAGAGGACTCATCTTCATTTAATGTTGTTGTTGTTGGTGGTGGTGGTGTCGTCGTCGTCGTATTTGTAGCAGGACTCTTCGAAGTATCCACAACGTCAACAAAACAAATACCCAATGATTTTGCATCTTTGAAGTCTCCACGACGATCACGAATGTCCAACACAGACCAATGAGGTGAAGCCTGAGTTCTGTGCCACTTGAAATCTTTCACATCACGCCACGCATTTTTGACCGACATATCAAGTGTGGATTCACGAAAGTCCAAATCACTCTGATCGTAGGAAATTTGAGGATACGGTCCGAAACGTAATTGATCACAATCCTCAATAATCGGACCAGAATTTGTTTGTACTTCGAATACACAATTCATCGTGTCATGAATTCTGAGCTGACGTGACGCAAGCACGAAACGACAGTTCGTACAATCGTTCACGAACACGGAACCATCAATGGGGCCACAATAGATTTCGCAATCTCGTACGTTCGTCAAACGCAGTGTACCGAGACGCACACACACAGCAACCGTACAATTCTTCAGATTACCCAACGTCACATCTTTTCCTTTATCAGGATATTCCATTTTCGAATCCTCATCGCTCGTCGCTAAGGGAGGTATGCGCAGTGTCGTGTCTGTTTTGTTCGCAAAAACAAATCCGGTATCAAACTTTCCGTCTCTCAATTCCTCTGCTTTCTTCACGTCACTCCCACGCTTCTGCTCCGTCAACAATTGTTTTTGCTTGGCTGCTGCGTCACGAGCTGATTCACCTTTCTTGACTCTTTGACGTACGTTTGAGAATGTAAACTTTTTGGCAGGACGAATCTCGTTCTTGAGATTTTGCAGAGACGTCTCCAACTCGTTCACGTTCTCCTGTGCAATACGAAGATCGTACTTTGCAAGAAAATACGATGATGATGTGACATGTTTTTGAAGATCAACCAAGACATTCGATATGTTGAGAAAATCTTTCGCAAAAGGATCGCTCTCCGGATCTTTTCTTCTACGTCTACGTTCCTTTCTCGTCTCCTTTTCGTATTTCTTCGAGCACGACTCGATCATACCCTCAATTTCTTTCCTAGAGACCTTAAACTCTTTCCAAAACAAATCTGATGACTCCCTGGGATCTTCCATCTCCGCTCTCTTCTCCTTTTCTCTCTCAGACTTTTCTCTTCTCTCTTTGGATCTCTTTTCCAGACGTCCGAGCACCTCGGCGCGCTTACGTTCCATCTCTCGTTTTTTATCCATTGTCTTTCTATATGGATTTCTTTTTTGTTGTTGATGGTTGTTTGTATGTGTGTGTGTGTGATATGAGTCTTTGATGGTTTGTGATTGTTGGAAATCGAAAATGTTCAAAAGACTCTGTTGAATATGTCGGGTGGAATGAAGAATTTGAAAACTCAAGACAAAAGAGAAAAAATGAAACTCCGAAAAATTCGTGGTTTTTCATGAATTCTCTCTGCACACACAGCCATGCTGCGGACGACGACGACGACGACGACGACAACAGAGAACTATGTATGCATACTACTGTAACAACTTACATAATTCATTAAACACACCAAAAATTCCGCAATCTCAGTATTCTCTCCCTCTCTCATCATCACTTCTTCAGCAGCGTTCTCGACGATTCGATTCGAGTCCCAACGCCACCCGATTTTACGCACAATGCACATATTCAAATTTTTTTTAAAACGCAAATCAATCCACTCACTCATAACAACTCATAACTTTTTTAAACTAGATGAGTCAACAAGAGAACACGCCAATGAACGATCAGGAGAGAAACCAATTCAGACTTGGGCAAGGTGTTTTGTACGAAGGAAAAGATTTGAGAATGTGTTTCACGGCAAGTGCACGACACGCAATGTCCGGTGATGTCTCTTTGATATGTGTTGCAATGTCTTTCATGTCATGAACTTCAGTACTAAGACTCTTGAGGCTATTCTCGAGCGTCTCGAAAAGTTTCGCAATGACATTATCAGGTTCGATGTTGCGTGTTCCGATTTTCTCGATCGTGGAGAGTATTTGTTCTGAATCCGGTTGTGTCTTCTCCTCAAAAAGTTGAAGTAACGGTCTCCACAGTGTTACTTTCGTAGATGCTGTGTTATTACTTTGCGAAGAAGATGTTTTTGATGGAGAAGGCTTTTTTGACGGGGAAGACTTTTTTGACGGGGAAGAGAAGAGATTTCGAAATTGTGAAAAGATCGATGACGAAGATGATGATTTGTTGCTACGTTGCATGACACGAATAGGAGATGTACACATGCATCCAAAAACACCTTGCAGTACTCGTCGACTCGTCCGGGGCTCGATCTTTCTCTGAGTTTCATCTGTCGTCTCTGTCTTTTTCTCCATTGTTGTTGTTGTCTCGATCCTGCTATTCGTCAATGTCTTGTCTACTTTGATGGAATCACTCCTCTCCACAGAATTATTCAGAAGTGGAATGTTTATTATTTCTGTCTCATCTTCACTATCATCGTCTTTCGGTTTGGATGACGACAGTTGATCTTCCAAAGGCAACGCGTCTTCGAAATCGAGAGTCTCCTCTTTCGGTTTCTCCTCGCGTTTCAAATCTACATTTTCTTCAATATCCGTTTCAGCGAGAAGTTTATCTACGATATTATTTGTAGACACATGTTTCGATACATCTGCACTGTGTTTTTTGACTTTTTGTTTTGTCTCTTCCTCCCTGTTGTGACTGGAGTCGATCGAAATTTCGTCGATCTCCGCGAGAAGATCGTCGATCGAATTTCTCTTCTCCTTTTTCAGATCATCAAGCAATGATTCCAACGTATCCTCTTCCTCAACACAGTCTTCCTTCAAAAATTTCGTGAGATTGTCCAGGTCTTCGTCCTCCTCTCGAAACATCTCTCTGTTTGAGTCTTTTTTTCACTTTTCTGAAAGTAGAGAGAAACTCTGATCTCAGAAACCGGAATTTTTCCAAAATTTTGAAAGTGCGTTTTCCAGAATCTCTCTTTTTTTTTTTTCTCTCAGAGAGAGAGGGTAGCGGTGGTGTGAGAAGGGATGGACATATATTCCTTCTTGATATATCGAAATGAACATCAATACACAAAAAAATACACCAACAGTCTTTGTGTATCTTGATTGCGAAACCAAACTACTTCCCCTTCACCACATCATCATCTTATTAAAATGTTTTTGTATACATAGTTGTTACTACTCTAAAATTTATGTTAAAAACAAATCCAATCCACCTCTTTCACTTTTCAAAGAGATTTAATGGTGCTTGTCAGGGTATTCCGGTCCAACGGGATATCCGATAAGATTGAATCTACCGATAGCTTGTCCAACGTGGAACAGCAAATACATTTCGAGTCCCAGAACTACACATCCACCCGCAGTTGCAGCAGAAACGTTTCCAATATTCTGAAGTCCATTCAAAGCCTGTCCAATCTCAGTCTTGGCTTGACCTAAACGCTGACCTACGGTTGCCAGACGTAAGAACAACAATCGTCCGGCCGCTCCGTACATCTCTCCTCTCGCGTCTCGAATAGCCTGTAAAAGTAGATTAAATTGTGAGTACGATCGATACAGCTAAGGGAAAAATAAGTGTATGTATTAGATATCCACGCTCAAAACCTCAAAAAACGTATGTTTCTCACTCGAAAAAAAAATTAAAACGAGGAGTGACGACGACCGAAACATGTCTTTTTCTCTCTCTCTCTCTCTCTCGACCCCGAGACTTTCGATTTCTTTTTCTCGTTCTCCACACCTACCTTACTGTTCTCAGCCCACGTTTTTGCTACACGTGGATTTCCAACGGATCTCCACAAATTCGGAAAAGCAGCTCTCCACAAACTCATTCTCACTCTCTC
>JACLAC010005624.1_pt1 | contig 12527 bp, 12 predicted proteins | sample 8027881 | NCBI WGS metagenome assembly JACLAC01 (sample SAMN15725517, study PRJNA655200) | protist metagenome | isolation source: fluorescence activated cell sorting (FACS) single amplified genomes of... | place: Spain: Blaines Bay Microbial Observatory, Mediterranean Sea | collected 2016-01-19 | reverse complement strand
TTGCCTGCTTATCGTACTGTAGAACGTCACCGGGCATGGAAGGAACTAATGGGTGAACGTACCAATGTTGCGTATCATGCCCATAACGAATATTTAGAGTACTGGGCCGAAAGTGGTCTTGGTGGTTTGCTGGCAATGCTTGCTATGTTGGGTTTAGTGATTTGGACGGGATATCGTTCCGTGCAAGGCAATTTGTCCCCTGCTAATAGATCTCTGACTTTCGGTTGTTTAGCAGCCCAAATTGCCGCGTTAGTACATAGTGTATTTAGTTTTAACCTAAGAGATCCAGTTGCTGGCAGTCACTTTTGGGTACTGGCTGGGGTAGTGATAGTATTGGCCAGACCCCTACGACATAACGCGCCAGAAAAGATGTATGAATTTTTTTTAACGCCGTTATGGCGTAAAGGGTTGGCCCTGTTTTTTGCAGGTGTGCTGGGAGTACTTGGGGTATATATGGGAGTTCGAATAATAATTGGGGATTTAAATTTTGTCGAAGGGCAAATAATGTGGAAGCGAAATCAGCATCCTAATCGGGCTAGTTTAGTCTTGCAGGATGCGATTTCCTGGAGGTCTCATGATTTTAGATATTACCACGAATTAGCTGAGGCTCATATGGGGGCAGAACGTTATGAAATGGCGGAACAGAGTTTTTATAAATCATTACGATATCATCCTAATAATCCCGGAGTTATGCGCCGCTTGGCCTCAACGTTCTATCAACAAAATAAATTTTCAAGTGCGATCAAGGCATTAAACCAGGCTATTGCTTTGGAGCCATTAAACCCTCGGAGTTATAAACTTATAGGTCAATCTTACAGGCTCTTGGGTAAATATGGTGAGGCTGTTTTAGCTTTAGAACAAGCACAGAGATTCAAACCTGAGGATAGTGGGGTACAGGAGGAATTATGGCGCGCTTATCAGGCTTCCGGGCAGTTGGATCGTGCTATTGAAGTATTAGAAAAACTGCTACAAGCAGATAGCGCAGATGGCATTAAGCAGGGAAATTTAGGATTGCTCTACATGGGACAGCAGCGCTTGAGTGAGGCTGAAAATCATCTAAAAAGAGCCTTAGTCCAAGCGCCTCTAGAACAAGTAAACTGGTATATTGGTTTAGTTCAGGTTTATTATTTTAGTGGGCAAGAAAAAAAGGCATGGCAAGCACTAGAAGCGGCGTTGGCGTTGGAGCACAATCCTCGTATAGATCAATTAAGGAAATGGTTAGAGAATAAACAGCATCCATAGTTGGTGGTGGCTGATAATAAATAGAATAAATTAGCGGATCTATTGGTGTAGGGAGAGGCGATAAATGATGACTGAAATATCTAAAGAACAGCAGATCTATCTTTCGGTTGTAGTGCCGACATTTAATGAGGAAGAAAGCCTACCGTTGTTTGGTGAAAAGCTTGATGCTGTCTTAATGAAGATTAAATTGACAGCTGAAGTAATCTTTATTGATGATGGTAGTACAGATGGATCTTTTGCTGCGATGCAAGAATTACACCATCGGTATCCATATATGCGGGCGGTACGTTTTCGCCGTAATTTGCGTAAGGCTGCTGCTTTAGCTACCGGTTTCTGTGAAGCCAAAGGTGATGTAATCATTACTATGGATGCAGATTTGCAGGATGATCCGGAGGAAATTCCTAATTTATTGGCGGTTCTAGATAAGGGCTATGACTTGGTGTCGGGATGGAAGAAAAAACGCCATGACCCATTAAGTAAAACTTTGCCGTCCAAACTTTTTAATTGGGTGACTTCGGCCGTTTCCGGCGTGCGTTTACACGATTTTAATTGTGGTCTAAAAGCATATTGTCGTGAAGCTTCCCAAGACACCTTGCCGTATCTTTATGGAGAACTCTATCGTTACTTACCGGCTATTGTCCACTGGGCGGGCTATCGCGTTACAGAGATTCCAGTAGCACATCACCCGCGACGTTTTGGATATTCAAAGTTTGGCACACGACGTTTGCTGAGTGGTTTTTTGGATCTGTTGACTATAACCTTTGTTGCCCGTTTTATGACTACGCCGATGCATATATTTGGTTCCTTAGGTTTGGTTTCGACGCTTTTGGGTGGGGGGATTTGCACTTATATAACGTTTTTGCGTTTGCAATACGGTAACATTCAAAGTCGCTTTCCGCTGCTGATGTTGGGGATATTGTTCATAATTATAGGAATTCAGTTTTTTTCTACCGGTCTCTTAGGTGATATGCTGGCGAGTATGCAGCAAAAAAGCGGCAAGTTGGCACCGGTGCGTGAGCGCTTAGGCGAAGCGGCAGATAGAGTGGATAGTAAAAAGTAGATATAAGAGGTGTTTTGCCGTATTAATAGGATATTGTTTTCAATCGCAACGTAGGTTACTATTTTGGTATGATCAGATATATTAATTTAAACAGAGAACTTAGACTTGAAGTGCTGAGTTGTTGGACGGCAAATGTTGATGTTAATAACTCGTTTTTATCAGTGAGGTAAATTCGCTATGAGAATAAAAAAAATTGACCTTAGTTATCTTGATATTCCTTTTACTGCACATACGGATAAACACCTGAAGTACTGGTTGCCCCATTGGCATATTGTACAGATCTGCCGGTTAACTATGGATAACGGCATCGTAGGCATTGGTGAAACTATTCCTAACTATACTTGGGCGAAGGTGCCAGAGGATATTGAGGCACGTATTATTGGTCAAGAAGCTGCTTCGTTAATGTGGAATGATGGTATTGGGGCAGGTGTGCAGATGGCGATTTTCGATGCTATAGGCAAACATGAAAATGTGCCTAGTTACCAGCTATTAGGCACTAAAGTACGCGATTATGTGCCTCTGTCGTGGTGGAATATGGATATGCCGGCGGCAGATTGGGCGCAACAATGTGCCGATGCGCATAAAGCAGGTTATACTACGGCGAAACTCAAAGCACGAACCTGGCATGATCTGCATGCCGGGGTACAAGCAATACTCAAGGTTGTACCGCCTCACTTTAAGCTTGATTTCGACTATAATGCTACTCTAGATAATGCGGCTAATGCTGTTGCCCATCTCAAGAGTATGGAACAGTATCCGCAAGTGGCGATGATTGAGTCGCCGATTCCGCAGGGTGATGTAATTGGTTCGCGTCAAATTCGGACTCGTATTAACAAGGCCATAGCCATGCATTTTGGTTCGCCACCGATTATTACCACGCTTGACCAAGATGTTACGGATGGTTTTGTGGTGGGAGGGGGTGCTCGCCTGATTGCTGAACAGACGGCTATTGCTGATGCGGCCAATAAACCGTACTGGTTGCAATTAGTTGGTACCGGAATTACTACGACTTGGGCTGCTCATTTAGGCGCAGTTCATAAAGCTGCTAAGTGGCCGGCGATTACCTGTATGAATATCTGGAAAGAACAGTTGCTTAAAACAAAGATTGAGTTGCGGGGGGGATATTATCAAGTACCTGAAAGACCTGGTCTTGGAGTTGAATTGGATGAGAAGACGATTAAGCGCTTCAAGGTTGATTATAGTTGGGTTGATAAACCGCGCCATGTATATCGTTATGAGCGGGCGAGTGGGGAGATTGTCTACTTTGGTTGTAGTAAGGAAGAGATGCAACAAGTCTATCCCAGTCATGCTATGCCGATTTGTGAAGCGGGTTCAGTACTATTGCCTTATGAAGATGACGGATCCAAAAAATTTGAGCAGATTTGGGATGCGCTACAGGGTGGTAAGACATTGCGGCGTGTTGAAGTTAAGCGACAGAAACGTGTCAAAAAGAAGTAAATATTCGAACAGACAATACCCTACCTTAGAACCTGCTAAGTTAGGGTGTTGTCTATGGTCATCGAAGCGTTGATGTTTAGCCTCAAACATCAAGGATATCCTCTACCTTCTAGGAAGCAAGAGGTGCTGTTTACTTAGGCGCAAATATCCCATCTGATTGCGGTTGATTAGACATTCACTTTTAGAATAACGACTGACGAATAGCCCTTTGTCGTGTGATTTAAATTCATTGTACCCTTATTGCCCATATAAGTTCCAAGTAGATATAGAGTTGAGAATCACTACCAAGGTATGGGCAATACTTTCCCTCTATGATTTTAAGCATTCCCTTTTATTCCTCTATAGATCTCTACAAATACTATGATAATGGCCTATATATATACTCAAATCGTTAAAAAACAGAAATATAAAATAAAAAAGAAATTTTATGGCACAGGAGTTGCTCAATGAGGTTGTAGTTCCTCAGAGAGCAGAATTCAATATTGGAAGGTATGTATTTTTATGTTTCTAGATAAAGTTCTCTTTAATAAGACCAAAGTGCCGGTATTAAATGGCGTTATGGACGTGACACAATTACGGCAACGAGTCATTGCCAATAATATCGCCAATGTTGGAACCAAAGGTTATCGGCGTCAAGAAGTACGCTTTCAAGAATATTTGGATTCTTTTGTGCATAAGCCTCCAGTAGAAGGACAAGTAAGCGATTCACGCCATATTTCGGTACCTAAGCCAATGAATAATCCTGAAATTTTCGAGTCTGAGTCCGGACTCAATGATGCAGGGATTAATAATGTTGATATAGATAAAGAGATGGCTGAACTAGCAGAAAATCACTTGTTTTTCAATGTGGGTTCACATCTTACCAACCGTCAGTTTGCTGGATTACGTAAAAGTATAACAGGTAGAACTTCATAAGTATTTAATTTCATTAAGGTTAATTATGCAGATTTTTGATTCACTTGATATCAGCGCGTCTGGGTTGAGCGCTCAACGTCGTAAGATGACAGCAATCGCGACCAATATCGCTAATGTTGATACTACCCGCACGGATGAGGGTGGGCCTTATAAAAGACGACGTGTTGTAATGCTCGAAGCCCCAAAGATGACCAAATTTTCAACTATGTTGGAAGAGAATAATAGCCAATTAAGGCGGTCAAATAATCAACATATGTTGCAAGGAGACCCGCATGCAGGAGAGTTTTTCACCGGTTCTGGGGTCATGACACAAGAAGTACGTGAAGAGGCGGTCAAACCACGTTTAGTTTTTGACCCTAACCATCCAGATGTGCGCGAGGATGGTTATGTAGCGTATCCAGATATTAATGTCATTACTGAGATGGTTGATATGATTGCTGCATCGCGTGCTTATGAAGCCAATGTGACCGTGATGGGAGCAGCTAAGGATATGGTTAACAGAGCGTTAGATATTTAGTCTTTTGCAGAGCCTAAGGAGCGGGCGATGAACATTCAGCGGGTAGCTACAGAAGTAGGAGCAGGACCGGTTTCCAGAGCCAACCGGAATAATTTTGATGTGACGATTACAGATCAAGGAATCCGTGCTACGGAAGTCGATAATAGCGTTGTGCGGCATGAAGCACCAGTTGAGATCAATGGTGCTAAGCAGATAGCTTCGACAGCTGATTTACAAGCTGTATTATCACCTCAGGAAAGCGAGGCTTTGGCACGGTCTTTTGCTTTTTTGGACCGTGCAGATGCAGACAGTATGGATAATCGATTGAATTTGTACAATGGTCGCGGCAATAGTGCAATGCTAGAAGATAAGCCGTCTGCTGGCACCTTATTAGACGTGGTAGGTTAGTAATGCAGAAAGAGATAAGCTTAGCCCAGGTGTATTTACGGTGGCAATATATTGAGCCGGATAGGCTATATTTGGATCAGGTGAGCTAAGATATGCGATCAGAAGAAAATATACAGACTGCTTTAGGGGCAATATTGGGGGGATTGGTGATTTGTGCCATTGTATTAGGCCTTTTATGTATTTGGGCGACTGGGGTATGGGGGACGGAGAGTGGTCGTGAGCGGCCTGCGGGACAGATTTGGGCGCGATCGTATCAGGAGACTTCCTTGGAATCTATTCTAAATCGTAGTATGGTTAAGAGTAAGGTTAATAGGCCTGCTAGGACGGAGTGGAATATCCAGCAATGGGATTCAAAACGCTTGGCACGGATTGAAGTACACGAAAAATTAATTAATGACTATAGTCGCCAGTTTGATCTTGATGCTGATTTGATAAAGGCCGTTATCTATGTTGAATCCGGCGGTGATCCACTTGCTGTCTCGCATCAAGGTGCTGCTGGTTTGATGCAGTTGATGCCAGCTACTGCAGCCGATTTGGGCGTAGCAGATCGTTTTGATGTAGCTACTAATATCGAGGCAGGGACGCGCTATTTACGCTTGTTGTTAAATCGATTTAATGCGGTCGAACTAGCGTTGTGGGCTTATAATGCTGGTCCTGAGTCGGTTCGTCGAGGAAGTTTGCCTTTAGAAACTCGGGAGTATGTACCTCAGGTATTGCGTTTGCAACGTCATCTCAAAGCGCGCGAATTTAATGCGCGTATCGACAATTAGGCAATTATTATGGCACTTGAGGCGGTTCATGATTTTACTGGCCGAGGAGAAATCAGCTCTAGTACGTTGCGGCTCCCTCAAGAAGCTGGTATTAAAAGTCCGAGTGAAGGTGAGCAGCAGAGTTTTGGAGAACTGGTTAAGGAATTTGTTGGTGATGTGAACAGTTTGCAATTTAAAGCGGGAAATGCTATTGATATGTTTGTCACTGGTGAAGCTACTGATGTACACCAGGTAATGGTAGCAGCACAACAGGCAGGTATTGCTCTTGACCTGATGTTGGAGGTGCGTAACCGCGTCTTGGAAGGGTATCAAGAATTGATTCGTATGCAGGTTTAGAGTTAGCTAAGGTTAAAATAAAATGATTTTTGTAAAAGATAACATGGTCCAAAAAAGTCCGGAGGGCGACGGATGAATCTGACGCAGTCAGTTGCGGATATAAATGGAAATATCCAATCCTGGTGGGGTGAAGCATCACAAGGTCAACGCCTTGGTGTCATGGGTGGGGGCGGAGTAATCGCCTTGGTTCTCATTATAGGCTTGTTCAGCTTAGGTGGGAATGATGACGAATGGACTGCTGATATCCTATATACTGGACTGGATTATACCGAAGCTGCGGAAGTAACTAGGCGGTTGACGGAATTGGGAGTGCAATACCGTCTTATGGAAGATGCTAGCACGATTGTTGTGCCGAAGGAACGATCGCGTGAATTGCGCTTGCAAATGGCCGGAGAAGGTTTTCCGCGCAGTGGTCGTATGGGGTATAAAATTTTTGATGAGTCACAGTTGGCCATGACTGATTTTTTGCAGAAAGTCAACTTGCGGCGTGCCCTCCAAGAGGAACTAGAAAAAACGTTGTTGGGAGTTCAAGGGGTTAAAGATGTACGTGTTCACCTAGTTATTCCCGAACCCAGTTTATTCACAGAGGAAGAAAACCCAGTAACCTCCTCAGTACATTTGACTTTGGAGTCACGCATAGGCTTAAAAGATCAACAGATAAATGCTATTGCTCATCTCATTTCATCTAGTGTTGAAGGCTTAGCAGTTGATAATGTGGTTATTGTTGATGCGAACGGTAATATGCTCTCTGAAGACAAGGATCCATTGACTAAAGTTGCTAATCGTCAGTTTGAGCAAAAACAACAGGTTGAGAAGGCGCTGGAAAAGAAGGTGCAGAGTTTGATGGATGAGGTCATTGGGCCTAATTCTTCACGAGTGCGTATAAGTGTGGATTTAAATTTTAGCCAGGAGACTACACAAACTAGTACGGTAGATCCAGGTGAAAGTCAGATTATACTGAGCGAGGAAACCAATGATAAAGAATCGGCTGAACAAGGGATTGAGGCACAAGCGGTACGTAATTACGAGCTAAATCGTACCGTAAAAAATATAGTCGGTACAGTAGGAACTATTGAACGACTATCGATGGCATTGACAATCGATAATACCAAGGCGGTCTATGATGAAGAGAGTGGTATGTATATTGAAGAGGATCGACCTGATAAAGAAATGGCTGCTCTGGGCAAAATGGCTCAGGTAGCAGTAGGGTTCGTAGAAAATCGGGATCAGTTTGATGTTGTTAGAATTCGCTTTGATAAAACACAGGAATTGAAGGCTTTGCAGGAGCAGGAAGCACTAGAAAAAGAAGTATTTTGGACAAATGTAGGATATAACGCTGCCAAGATCTTAGCTATTATTATCACGCTAGTACTTTTACGTTTTATTATTCAAGCTATTGGGCGTGGTGTTGGGGTTGAAGAGGAATTGGAAGTGCTGGGAGAGATGGCCAGCGAAGTAGATGAAGAGGAATTCGAGCGTCCGGAAACGCCACATGATATTCTTGTAACACGGGTTCAACAGATGGTTGGTGAGCAGCCAGAGGATGCGGCTAAATTAATTCGTACTATGATGTTAGATGATGGTACTAGTGGCGCTACGGCGGGGGCTAATGATGGTAGCGGTGATAGTAGTGAAAAATAGATTTCGCTCTACTCTAAGCTTGGTGCAAAAAAATAACATGCTAGGTTTAAGAAGAATTATTTTGAAGTATCAATTATAGTGTAGAAACCGTGGCTATATGCGGTTTTTTACTTGAGCATGTTTAGCTAGTTTTTGGTTGGATGTGCTTAGTGATTTACGCTCACTTGAATCCAAAACGGATTTTAGGAAGGACACGACTTTTGTCGAAGGTAATTCGTACCGTTAAGGTACGAGGTCCAGTAGTGACTTTAGGGCAAGCTCAAAAGGAACTGCATCTAGAGGGTGATGCAGATGAAGCTCTAGTCGATTTAGACGCACTGATTAAGGAACATAGTGAGTCCATAAAAGTTGCGACGGATACGGCTTGGATGGAAAAGATGGCAGAAGCACAGACTCAACAACAACAGATTGCTGATGAAGGTCTGGCTACAGCAGAGGCTTCTTGGCAGGAAGAACGAGCACGCCTAGCGGAAGAACGTTTTGCTGCTGGACAAGCGGCTGGGATGGCTGCAAAAGAAGAAGAAGCACGGCGGGCAGTAGAACGTTTTGAGTCAATGCGGCAAGAGTTGGAGGCAAACCGTGCAGAACTGCTTAGGACTGCTGATGGGGCTGTAGTAGATTTAGCCATTGCTGTAGCGCGTAAGATTACCGGCCAACAAGTTATTGGTAATTCTAAAGCGATGATACGGATCGTTCGTACTGCATTGGATCAATTGGCCGAAGAAAGTAACTTGGTGCTCAAAGTGCATCCTGAAGATTTGGAAATAGCCCGGCGTTTTGCCATTCATTGGATAGAAAAAAATGCTGAAAGTAAGGTGTTAAAAGTACAAGAAGCGGATTATGTGGGGCGAGGTGGTTGCATGTTAGAAGGAGATAAAGAGAATATCGATGCACGTTTGGAAACACAATTACAAATGTTGCAGAAGGCTTTACAAGAGGCAGTAGAAGAGGCAGTAGAAGAGGCAGTAGAAGAGGCAGTAGAAGAGGTAGTAGAAGAGGTAGTAGAAGAGGCAGTAGAAGAGGCAGAACCTGGAGAAGATTTTAGGTGATCTTAATAACTAAATTGCTATAGATATGGTCAAGGGACGTGCTGATGGATAGTGAAATCTTATTAGATCGGGTCCAACGTACTGCTACACAGGCACGTTATGGGAAGATTTCTAAAATTGTTGGATTGGTAGCTGAAGCTATTGGGCCACATGATGTTGCTTTGGGTGAGTTATGTTTGTTAGGACACCCAGAAGATAATCCGGTACAGGCGGAAGTTGTTGGCTTTCATAAAGAAGGTGTGCTGCTAATGCCGCTAGGACCGGTTGAAGGCATTCGTCCAGAGACAATGGTTTTTCCAACCCGAGATACATTACAGGTCCCTGTTGGTCAGGCTTTACGGGGACGTGTATTGGATGGCTTGGGAAATCCGCTGGATGATAAAGGACCATTAAATGGTGTTGAATTCCGTTCGGTTTATAATCAACCTCCGTCACCATTGAGCCGCCGGCGGGTACGCCAGGCATTAGGTACAGGAGTACGGTCAATCGACGGGTTAATTACGTGTGGTAAGGGACAACGTATGGGGATCTTTGCTGGTAGTGGTGTTGGCAAAAGTACTCTATTAGGTATGATAGCGCGGCGTACGGAGGCTGCCGTTAATGTGATTGCTATGGTGGGTGAACGCGGTAAGGAAGTATTGGATTTTATCGAGGATAGTTTGGGAGAAGAGGGACTACAACGTTCAGTTGTAATTGTGGCTACTTCCGATCAACCGGCAATAATCCGTCTTAAGGCGGCGTTGACCGCAACTACTATTGCTGAATTTTTTCGTGATCAGGGACAGGATGTAATGTTGTTGATGGATTCATTGACGCGAGTAGCTATGGCACAGCGAGAGATCGGTCTAGCTGCTGGTGAGCCGCCAACAACGCGGGGGTATACACCTTCTGTATTTTCGCTATTGCCGCGTTTGTTGGAACGGGTTGGCATGGCCGGGCGAGGTTCCATTACGGGTTTGTATACAGTTCTAGTAGAAGGTGATGATATGGATGAGCCTATTGCAGATGCCTCTAGGGCAATTCTTGACGGTCACCTCGTTCTATCACGCCGTTTGGCTAGTCGCGGCCACTATCCGCCTATTGATGTATTGGAAAGTGTAAGTCGTGTTATAGCTGATGTGACTAGTGATGCACATCAGCAACAAGTAATGGATATTCGGTCCCTCTTATCTGCTTATAACGAAGCCGAAGATCTAGTGAATATTGGTGCTTATGCCCAAGGTTCAAATCCACGTGTGGATCGTGCCTTGGAAATGATTGATCCGATCAATGCTTTTTTGCAGCAACCAGCAAATGAAGGTGAGGCTTTTGATTTGCATGTCCAACGTCTTATGGGGATTGGTGCAGATCTGGAGCCCAGGTGATAATTGAAATCTATGTAATTTAACAGAGTTTTGTATTGAAGGGATGATTAGAGGGGATTATGCGGCGTTTGAATTTTCGCTTCCAACGAGTGTTGGAATTAAAAGGTCGTTTTGAAGAAGAAAAACGAGGTGCGTTGGGGGTTGCGATGGCGGCATTTAATCGTGAACAGGAGCGCTTGCAAAGTCTTGAGCATGTACGCTTGTCGCGTTTGCAAGGAGATGGTTTGCTTACAGGGGGATTATTAGATTCAGCAGTACTACGGGTAGATTCCGATTATGGTTTACGTGTAGAACGTGAAATCTTGGAGCAAACACAACGTCTTGAGCAAGCGGCTAATGTAGTCGAAGAAAAACGGCAGATTTGGTTAGAAGCGCGCAAGGAAAGAAAAACATTTGAGGTTTTAAAAGAACGAGCTTTAGTTGAGCATCGACACATGATTAGTCGTCAGGAACGGATTGTCCTGGACGAAATTGGAGGACAACGCCACCTACGTCGAGGGAGCGAACGTGGGGAGGCATAGCTCAGGACACGGCGCTGGGGTTTCAGAGAGTGTGCTGTTTATAGAGGAGGATCGGTATAAATGCTTGAATTAAGTGCGCTGGATTTGGCTCCGGCTACAGGAGCCAAAACTAAGGCTTCTAGAGCGACTGAAGCCGATTCTGGCTTTGCTAACGCCTTGGCCCAGGCAAATGAGGAAGAACAGAAACTTGGAGAAATGCCGCAAGTCAGATCCGTTGCGTCTAAAAACAAAACTGATGATCAAGCAGGTCAAGAGACGAATGTAAGACCAGAGGAAGATGAGCCTGTTGTGATAGATGATAGTGAAGCAGAACAGGCGTTGAATGAAAATATGGAAACGTATGCTATGGCAATGTTGGCTGCTAAGCCTCATGAAGAAGAAGAGAAGGTGGGGGAGTATAGCACCCTAGCCATTGAAGCGATAGCTACAGAAGACAGCGAATCTGGATTGGATCTAGATCTAGAGAACCCAGAGGAAGGAGATGGGGTACCAGAGGAATTTGCTGCCTTGTTGGAAAATGTGGCATCACTGGATTTGGAAAATTTGCCATTAGACAAAATACAAGGTATGAATGTTGATATGGCTGATTTTAATCGGTTGATAGAAGGTATCAATATTGATCAGGCCGCGGAACCGCGGGTAGAGCCTGCAATGACACGATTGCAACAAGCTGTTGGTGCTAGCTTTGGAGGAACTTTGTTGGAAGAAGCAACGGAGGTGATTTTGCCTCAGGTCGTGCGTGGTTTAACGGCAATGGCACGCGACGCGATGTCGGAGATGCGCTTGCAGTTGCAACCGGGAGATTTAGGCGAGATTGAAATGCGCGTGCGTGCTATTGAAGGGGTCGTGCGTAGCGAGATTTTGGTGCAGCATAGTGAGGTGAAATATCTGTTAGAAAGCCAAGTTGATCGACTCAGAACGGCATTGAGTGAGCAAGGACTCGAATTTGCCGGACTCGATGTAAATTTAGCTCAAGATGGAAACCCTTGGTCTGATACTCCTTTTGGACAAGACCATCGTGGTCGCAATGGTGATAGGAATATAGCAGGTGATGGCACAGCAGAAGATGTTCAGGATAGGACTCAGATCTTGAATCCTAGTGGGGCTAAAGAAGTAGATTATCTGGCATAAGAATTTATTTTAAAAGGAAATAAGATACTATGCAAGTAAATACACCTTTGGATGCTGCGACCTCGGAAACTGCAATGGGGCCAGCCAATCCGAGTACGCAATTGGGTAAAGACGATTTTTTGCGGTTACTAACGGT
>JACLAC010020566.1_pt1 | contig 12532 bp, 8 predicted proteins | sample 8027881 | NCBI WGS metagenome assembly JACLAC01 (sample SAMN15725517, study PRJNA655200) | protist metagenome | isolation source: fluorescence activated cell sorting (FACS) single amplified genomes of... | place: Spain: Blaines Bay Microbial Observatory, Mediterranean Sea | collected 2016-01-19 | reverse complement strand
GCCTCAGGTTCGCGTGTTTGAGATGGGGTTTGGCACAGGTCTTAATCTTCTACTGACCCTGAAATATTTACCCTCAATATGTCAACTGTACTATGAAACGGTTGATAAGTTTCCACTTTCAAATTCTGATTGCCTTAACTACGCTGAGTCCATGCCCTTGCAAGATCGACCCCTGTTTGAAAAAATTCACCTACTTGACTGGAATCAGGAAGTGGTATTAAATGAACAAACCATTATCAAGAAAGTTAAGACCGATATATATGACCACAGAACATCCCAAATCTTTGATTTAGTCTACTTTGATGCGTTTAGTCCTCGTACACAACCGGAATGTTGGTCAAGAGCCATTTTTGATAAACTTTATCAATCGATGGCAAATGATGGTATTCTTGTAACTTATTGTGCAAAAGGTAGTATTAAGCGCTTATTGGCCAAAGTTGGTTTTGAAATAGAAACATTGCCGGGTCCTCTTTACAAAAGGGAGATGATTCGTGCGGTCAAGATTCAATCAGACTAGATTAAGTTAAATAGTATTGCTCTTGTGTTTTTTTTGAAAACCCGCATAATAGTAAGCCCTAGACCGATTATGTGCTTAAGCGAGTCAGAAGTTGAAATTTGTAAATCTTACAAATAAACAACGAGGATTCTTTGATGCGAACGGCTATTTAGTAATTCCTAGCGTTTTGCCACCAGCCAATGTAGATCATCTGACATCTGCTTGTGATGAAATGATCGGAGCCTTCGACCAAGAAAGTCCTTACGTTCAAAGAAGATCAGGTATTGTTGAAAATACAGATTTCCATCCTTTACTTGATTGGTCTCCAACCGTACCATTAATAACTCAGCTATTATCTCCGAATATTCACTTACACACAGCCGCCATAATCTATAAGCGATCACAGAATCAAAAAGATCCAGAGATTTTGAATCAACGAGGTTGGCATCGAGATATTGACATTACCCAAGACTTAGGACATGATAAATTATTGAGAGTGGGAATCAAGGTTGGTTACTGTTTAACCGATTTCCCGGAACCAAGGACAGGCTTCACTATGTTCGCCCCAGGTTCCCACCTTCTTCCAACACCTCTACCAATTCCTACAGGTGGCGTAGACCCAGTTTCAGCTATTGATCTGTGCTTAAAAGCAGGTGATGCATTTCTATTCGAGAATCGCATCTTTCATACTTCAGCCCCTAATCTCAGTTTTAGGACTTCGAAGGTAATTATTCTTGGTTACAGTTACAGGTGGATGGGGGGAAGGAAAAACAATATGAAGCAAGTCCAACCAGACGAGGTAATTTTGGACCAAGTTAACCCAATCCAGCAACAATTACTGGGTGGAAATAGCGATGCAATTATTCATTGGGCTAGAGAAAATAAATTTGACCCGTCCGCATCTTTTCAATGGACAATGGAAATTTAGGCCCTTAAATCGACCGAAAAATAGGTGAACATATGACATCCCTTCAAATTCGTGACAATTTAGAACAAACCTATTCAGACGTTTTTACTCCAGAAGTATTATCCACTCTTAGCTACTTATCAGATTTGAATAATGAAAGGTTAGCTATAATGAAAAAACGGATGGAACGCCGCCAAAAACGGGCAGAAAATTTGGAAATGATTAATTTCCCCAATCCCGACGATAAGATTGATGGTACAGATCTCACGGTACAAGATGCCAGGTCAGGTAGGTTTATAGGTCCAGAAATTCCGGCTGATTTGCAATGCCAATGGATTCAAGGCACTGGACCTGGCGCTAAGCCAAACACAACTATCGAACGGAGTATACGCAATGTGGCTTACGCGCTTCTTTCTGGAGCGGATGGCTGGATGTTTGATGGAGAAGATGCACTAGGTCAAATTAGTACCATGTCCTTGGATAACCAACGTAATCTCAAGTTGGCAATTTCCGCTGAAGATATTTTCCTACAAGCTGCAGAACAGGTCGCCAATGAAATGAACAAATGGTCAGTATCATTCTTAGGTCGAGAAACAATCAATGATTGGCAAAAGCAACTGAACTTCACAACCAAGATTTTTCGGGCAAGAGGATTACACCTGGATGATAGACATATTCGAGATGAAAAAGGAGTTGCACTTTCCGCCTCACTCGTTGATGTTACGACTTACGTTGTCAATAATTACCAAAACCTGCAAGCCAAAGATTCTTCAATTGTTCTTTATTTGCCGAAAATCCAAACTGCAGAGGACGCCGCTCTCTGGAATAATATATTATCAACTCTAGAGGCTTACCTTGAATTGCCAATTGGAACTATAAAGGTTTATGTTTTGGTTGAGCAGTTAGAAGCAACATTTCAGTTAATGGAAATACGAGCTGCTTTAGGAGTGCACTTTGTAGGTTACAATACTGGCCGATGGGATTATATTAATAGTGTGGCTGACGCGGTCGCTTGGAACAATAACTTTATCAATCCCAACATTGAGTCAATCACCATGACTTATGGGTATATGAAAAATTACGAGGATAGAGTACGTCGGGCCGTCAATACTCCAGATCTCAACGGGAATTTTGCTCTCTGGCAAGGTGGTATGGAACCCAACATACCTGTTGGTACAGAATCAGGGGTTGCTGATAGTATGGCGAAAGCCGTCAATGGTGCTAAGCGAGAGCAATCTGCTGGTGCCAGTGGTAAATGGGTAGCCCATTGGAAAATGGTTCACATCGTACGACCAGTTTGGGCTGAAATAGGCGAGTCTAACCAGCTGGGGCGGAATTTCCCACCTTTAACTTACACTCAAGTTGATGCTGATGGACTAACTATGCTAGAACCGGCACCTCGAACTATCCATGGAGCTAGAAACTTAATCAGTGTAGGTTTGCAATACGGAAATGCTTTCGGCCAAGGCTTCCAGGCTGCAGCTCTAAAATCAGCAGATTTTTTCGACGACGAAAATGTTATGTATCTGATGGAAGACATGGCTACTGGTGAAATACGGCTGAGCATTTTATGGGAGTGGTTACACAAAAATGGTCGATTGACTGAATCTGATGAGGAAACAGGGACTCAAGTAAACCAGGTATTTTCAGTGGAATTATTCCAGCGTCTTCTAAGGGAGGAGTATGACAAATTGCTACTGGCAGATAACAAAGACGTTCACGAAAACTCCAAGGACACAACTCTCCCTATTGCCAAAGAGATCGTGGAGATTTATGTTCTAGATCCCGTCAAAGTCCCGTGGTACATAGACCTTTTGAACATAAACTTAAACAACCACGACTTAAAAATAGCAAAAGACCGAATTCGTTTCTACATGAATAAGCTGAAGTCTAGTGGCATCCGTATTACTGAAAATCTTGATTTTTAATTTTCCAATATTCTGACTCTAGATCCTCAATTCTGCGTCAAAACGATTTACTAATTCAGTAACTATTTTCTGGTGCAGTGCGTCCACAATTGCATCAGTTAATGTTTCAGTTTTAGCGTGGTATTTGATGCTGTAAGCCAGACTTTTCTTGCCTTCAGGAATCTGGTCTCCAGTGTATAGATCAAACAAATAGGCTCGGTCAACTAGTGTTTGTCCTACCGCTTTGATAACTTCTAGTGGTTGGTCAGCCGGCAGGTCTTGAGGAACCAGAATTGCTAAATCTCGACTAATACCTGGGTGAGTCGGAATTGGCACGAATTGTTTGTTTGGTTTGGCAAATTTCGACAAAGTATCGACGTCAAGCTCAAATGCATAGATTCTGTCTGACAAATCGAAATTTTCTGTTACTTGAGGATGGATTTCACCCAGTACGCCTATGTATTTTTCCCTATGCCAAAGTTCCGCACTCCTACCAGGATGAAAAGTTGAATTAGTGGCCAGTCTGAAATCATAATCGTTGATACCAATTGTTTCTAGTAAACCTTCTACCAAACCCTTTAGATCATAAAAATCAACGGCTATCTTATCATCACCATAACTTCCTGTGCCCCAACTTCCCACTAAAATAGCTGCCAAATAGTAAATTTCGATTGGTAGCTGGTTATCACTCTCAGTTGATCTATGAAAAACTTTAGCTACTTCAAATAGCCGAATATCGGGTACCTGGTGAGCGCGGTTTCGGTGTACATTCACCAAAAGACTCGGTAACAAGGATGTTCGTAAGACAGAAAAATCTTCGTTGAGTGGGTTCTTGAGAGGAATAGGCTGAGGGGCTCGTATTTCAGACCGAGCAGGCATATCAGCGTGGTAAAATGAGTAATTAATAGCCTCCATCAATCCGTTGGCCAAGAGATGTGATTTCAGTAATTGGTCAAGTCTAAGCTCTCTTTTGGGAATAGGAATATGACCAGCTGGCATTTCAGTTGGTATCCGATCGTAACCGTAAACTCGAGCTATTTCCTCAACCAAATCAATTTCACGCTCGACGTCTGGGCGAAAAGTGGGAGCCGTAACAGACAAATTTTGCTGGCTCACCTCCACATCAAAACCCAGTAAGATTAATATCTGATTCATTTGATGAAGTGTGATATCAGTTCCTAGTATATGATTGACCCGACTAGGTCTTAAGTGAATTTCTCTAGGTTGCTTGGGTTCAGGATAGACATCAATAATCCCTTTTGCGACCGTCCCACCAGCTATCTGTTGGATCAAACTTGACGCGCGATTAAGAGCCGGAATGACACCTTCTGGGTCAGTCCCTCGTTCAAAACGATGTGAAGCGTCAGTATGTATCCCTAGAGCCTTAGCTGTTTTACGAATACTGACTGGATTGAAGTAAGCACTTTCCAATAAAATATCAACAGTGTTTCGAGAAATAGCTGACTCCAAACCACCCATTACTCCAGCAACGGCAACAGGCCGAATTGCATCAGCAATAACCAGCATATCATCGGTCAAAGTCCTATCAATCTCATCTAGAGTCGTAGGGACTTCGCCTGGTTCAGCTCGACGAACAATAATTCGATTTTCATTTAGTTTATGGTAATCAAACGCGTGAAGGGGTTGACCTAGCTCCAACATTACTAGGTTAGTTACATCAACAACATTGTTAATTGGTGTAAGCCCTACAGCCTTTAACCGACACTCCAGCCAATCAGGGGAAGGACCCACTTTGATTCCTTGTATTATCCTAGTTGCATAACGAGCACAAAGATTTGGATCCAAAATTTCGACGGAAGTCAATTCAGTGATTGATACTGAGTTTTCCTGGACTGGATCATTTGGTCGCTGAAGTAAATTAAACGTCGGCTGTTCATCCTCAAGATCCAACGACATTATAGTCCGAATTTCACGGGCAATACCAACGATAGACAGGCAATCAGGTCGGTTGGGAGTGATTTCCAAATCCATGATTATGTCATCGAGATCAAGAGCTTTTGACAAGGGGGTACCGATAGGCAAATTTTCTGAAAGTTCCATCAATCCAGAATGGTCTTCAGACAATTTCAATTCTTCGGCCGAACATAGCATGCCGTACGAAGGGACACCACGCAACTGTGCTGTTTTGATTTCTAAACCATTAGCCAGAACTGCACCGACTAGGGCTACTGGTACAATTAGTCCTGAAGTAGCATTGGGAGCCCCACAAACGATTTGTAAATCCTGCTCCTGCCCAACATTTACCTGGCAGATGACCAACTTATCAGCTTGTGGATGGGCTTTGACAGACTCAATTTTACCCACAACAACTGATTCTAGCCCTTGACCAAGGAAGGTTGTTTTTTCAACTTCGATGCCCAGCATCATTAGCTGTTCAGCCAATAATTCTGGCGATATAATTGCGTCGAGCTCCTTTTCGAAACTAAGATATTCCTTCAACCAATTGAGGCTGATTTTCATTGTTGGTTTTATTTCTCCTCTTTACCAGTCCAATACTCTAGTATCAATGTAGTTTGAATTATATCTGACTGATTCTACTACTGCAAGCAGTAGGATTTTGATCTGTCAGCAACTCTTAACCGCGAATTGAGGAAGTGTCATAAAATTGAATTTTTAGTTAAAAGGAATTGTAGCCTAGGAGCGGCTTTTGTACATCTGATTGGCAAATTATTGCAATTTCAATTTTACCCTACTGTAATTCAGCAAAAATAAAACGGTATAAATTGATCTTTTTAAACCGTCACCAGGCAGAAGTTTTTTAATACCAGGATCTAGTATATGATCGGTCGAGTAAAATAGCAAAAGTAACTGGTTGAGTAGTGTTACTTTATAGTGGCCTGCGGAAATAATTATTCGCTTCAGATCTTTAGTTAGAACCCAAATGAAAGCTTTTGGCTTCTAATATTCCAAGCTAGATAATACATCGGAGAATACCAACCTTTACTAACGATGTAATGCCTAAAATTATGATTAGCTGAAGACAGAAAATCGAAGTCAAATTATTTATCGACTGGGTATTAGATCAACACCCGATCGACTACTTTTCTGAGAGTCTGTACTATTTGACTGACTCAGTAAGTTACGGAGAAACTGTCGAATTTTGTCATAGGTCTGACGATTGAATTTACTATACTGATGAAACACGACTTTCCCCTGTTGATCAACTATATAGAGAGACGGTTTTTTCCGTTTTTTGCATTCGATTTTGTATTGCTGATGAACTTCTCCTTTCCAGTCCAGTAGTAACGGGACTGGAGGTGGTTTTTTCAACAACTGTTTTTTGATGAACTGCCTGGAAATGAACTTTGGGATATCATCCATGTTACCAATTATGTAACATCGAAAAATTGGAGTCACACCCTTTGCATTATTAATCCACTTTTTAAAGTCAGCCACGATAGCTTCCCCCCACTGATTATCTTCTTTGCGTAATTTCCGATTGCCAGCAATCAAGAAAACAACTGATCCACGCATTTTATGGAGTTGATGCGTTTTACTATCAGCTGTTTGCAAGCGAAAATCAGGTGCTTCATATCCGACCGTTATGGATGAAGCCGTACTTACCACAACTAATTGGAGAAAGATCATTAGAAAAAGCCGTTCAGCGATTGACATTGGTGGTATCTGAATCTTTTGGCTAGGTTTGCCTTATTTATTTCAATTGTGTTCTCCGTTCATCAAGCGTAGCTTTTAACTCTGGGTCAATCCACCAACTTTCCAAACCTAGGCTATATTTAGGTCGTATTTTCGGTTGGCGAAATTTATCCCAATGTAGAACTCGATAGGCAGAAATATGCCAATGTGGAATTACGTAGTGGTTCCACAACAACACTCGGTCTAAAACTTTGGATCTTACAATCAAACTTTCTCGATTCGGTGCGGTGACAACTTTTTCAATCAGTGAGTCAATCACAGGGTTTTTAATACCAATAAAGTTTCGGGTCCCAGAAATTTCTGCGGCCTTTGAACCCCAAAAATCTCGTTGCTCATTACCGGGAGAAAGAGACTGCCCCCAATTACTGACGATCATATCATAATCGAAGTTGTCCAATCGATTCTGGTATTGAGAGCTATCGACTAAAATTACAGTGGCGGTAACACCCAATTTTTCTAAATTCTTCGTAAACGGCAAAGCAATCCGTTCGAATGCGGGTGAAACGATTAAGATCTCAAATTCCATTTTTTCTTGCGTCGAATTATTTGTTAACTTCCCATCTTTGACTTCCCACCCTACTTCTTTTAATAAGCGAAAAGCCGTCCGCATATGTGTACGGATATTACCAGAGCCATCTGTTTTGGGTAGAACATACTCTTGACTAAAGACTTCAGGTGGCAATTGGTCCCGAAAGGAATTCAAAATTTCCAGCTCATTTTGGCTAGGTAAGCCGCTAGAAGCAAGTTCCGAATTAGAAAAATAACTAGGGCTACGAGTGTAAGCATCATAAAATAAATTTTTGTTGGTCCACTCAAAATCAAAGGCATAGGCTAAAGCTTGACGAACTTTTCTTTTGGAAAACATTGGACGGCGGATGTTGAAAGCAAAAGCTTGCATACCGGCTGGGTTTTGATGAGGAATTTGAGATTTAACAATTAAGCCTTTTTCCACCGCAGGAATATTATAACTAGTTGCCCAATCTTTTGATGTGTTTTCAAATAGGTAATCACTTTCACCGGCTTTGAATGCTTCACGTTCTATAGTGCGATCTTTATAGTAATCAAATCGAATAATATCGAAATTATAACGACCTCGGTTAACTGGTAAATTTTTCCCCCAATAGCTCGGATCTCTTTCATAAGTAATAGATCGGCCTTGATCGACTTTCTTAATTTTGTAAGGTCCACTACCGATCGGCGGCTCAAGCGTTGTAGCTTCAAAATCCTTATCGGCCCAGTAATGCTTGGGTAAGATAGGCATCTGACCAGTAATTAGAGGCAATTCAGGATTAGGAGGCCCATCAAAGGTAAATTTAACTTTTCTTGGACCAACAGCCTCAGCTTTCTGTAGATTGGCATAGTAAGATCGATAAAAAGGATGTCCTTTGGTTTTTAAAATATTTAATGACCAAATAACATCATCGACAGTAACAGGCTTACCATCATGCCAACGAGCCTCCTGTCGTAAAGTAAATGCCACCCAAGATCGATCACTTGGCCATTCAATACTTTCTGCCAATAAGCAGTATTCGGTGAAAGCCTCATCATAGGAGTTGGTCATTAAACTTTCAAAAAGGTAATTGATACCCCGAGGAGGTTGACCTTTTAGGATATATGGGTTTAGATTGTCATATGTACCAAATGCGCCTTGGATAATGCGACCCCCCTTGGGTGCATTAGCATAAACATACTCAAAAGAGTTAAAGTCAGCTTCGTACTTTGGTTGGCCATGCATGGCAATAGCATGAGATTGATAAATGGTTGGTTCCTCACCGGCAATAGATAGACGAATACCGGTACCGAATAACAGAACCAAAATTAAAATGTCATATAATTTAGGAAATTGACAAAGACAGTACATGTCAGTAGCCCTCAGAATCTTAATCTTATTTACAAATAGTAAGAATAGGATTATTCCTTTGATTGAAAGTTATGCAAAAATAAAAATTACCGGCGGGGTTAGGAATGTGTATGCTACTCGAGGGATTAGACTTAAGTCAACCCAATTCGAACCTCAATTTCAATTTTCAAATCAGTTGAAACTACTAATTCTTTCCTTGAATATACAAAAAGAGGTTGACATTTTTCGAAAATTGGATTAGAATTGTTCTCAATCTGATTCCCAGTCTACGGAGGGACTAACTAGATGGCTTCAGCAATATCTCATTTTTCTAATGTCTCCGCATCTGTTCTCACAATGAAAGGTGTAGGGTCGTTGACCAGTGATGGTGGCGAGGGAATTGGTCGTATTAAAGGCAGCTACCACCAAGCTCAAAAGAACCCGATTCGTCAGACCCGAGTCTCGGGGCCGACTCCTGGCCCCACGCAGCAGATTGACCCAGTTGATACTGGTAACACATCTGATGTCTTAAGCCAAAAAGCTAACCAGAGATTCGGTCTTCTAGTAGAGAAAATACTTTAAACCTCTTGAATCAAGAGGTACGCAGTTGCCGGCCTTCTCAATTTTTTGTAGGGTCAGTATAATTGTTCACATCCCGTTTTGTGTAATTTGTGTATGAAGTTCCAATCGATGGTGTCTGCTCTAGTATTTTTGTTTGGTTTCTCATTCGTTGTGAGAGCACAAGATTCTGCACCTGATCAGTCCTACTATCAGGTGATTTCCGACTACAGTTTGTTTCGTCCGCTCGGTTGGAAACAACCCGACACAAGCCCCAAGTACCAGTTGATCGCGACTAAAATCCCAGCCCAAGGTGTTCCAAAAGCCCTGATTAAGGAATCTCGTTCCAACAAGACCTACTACGTTAGTGTAGGTGAAAAGATCGAAGATGCTAAGGTCGAAAAGATTGAAGCCAATCAAGTCAGCCTTGATTCGGGAGGAGAGTCGATCGAGCTAAAGGGACGGAGTGTTGATTTTCTGCGTGTTAGCGGTAAAAAGAAAGATAGAAAAGACCGAGGTCGGAAAGAAGAAGCCACAAAGCGTTCTAGAGATGGAAAGAAAAGCGAAAGATCAGGGCGTAGGGGACGTGGTGGCTGGGGTCGAGGTAACTGGGATAGTGGGAGAGGCAAAGAAATGAGAGCTAAGTGGGAAAGTATGTCCTCAGAAAGAAGAGCTCAGATGATTCAAAAATTCCGCAGTGCATCCTCAGGTGAGCGTCGTGAAATGATGGGACGCTTCATGAGGGGAGGAAAAGACTAATTGGTCTAAAATAATATTACCTTACGCTCAACTTTAGACGTGTGAGTCCGACGCCCATGTTATCATTGACAGGCTTCGGGCTTTTTTATTTATGGTGTGATATGCTTGACCGCCTCATAAAACTGAGAGTAGTTTTCCATTCGATGCAAGTAAAACTCTTGTTTTTTGCTGTTGGGGTGGTAGGTTCGCCTAGGTCTAATTAACATCTCCACGGCCTCTCGGGTGTCTTTGTATATGCCGATGGCCGTACCAGCCAAAATAGCGGCCCCCATACTAACTCCTTCAGAGACATCGAGCGCGACCACTGGTTTCCCAAATATATCGGCTTTCAATTGGAGCCAGCTGCTAGATTTTGCTCCACCACCAATAGCTCTGATTTCATTAATTTCTACTCCAGCGGATTCCAATAAGTTTAGATTATGCTTGATCTCAAAACTTATACCTTCCAAAATAGCTTTTACAATATCGGCCTTAGTGGTTTGCAATGTAAGACCCAAGATTGCGCCTTTGGCATTCAGATCCAATGTTGGCGTGCCCGATCCCGTGAAGTGTGGTAATAGCATAATCGGTGAAGGCTCATTTGGCATAGTGCTAATTAACAGGTCATAAACATCTTGTCCACGAGCCTTTGCTTGAGCGGCTTCTGTTTGGGCAAAATTATCACGAAACCATCGTAAAATAACGCCACCACTAGATACAAAACCTAATGTTACAAACAAGCCACTGACAGTATGAGGGTAGCAGCAAAAATTACCATCGATCATTTTTTGGGTTAGTATTGGCTCAGTAATAACAGGCGCAATACATTCGACAGTTCCAGTTGCATCCATAACACTTCCGTGTTCTATGATGCCTGCTCCTAGAGCTCCACAAGGTTGATCATGACCTCCAGCGACGGCCAATACTGATTTGGATAATCCAAGTTCTTCAGCTACCGGTCCACTGACCTGGCCAATAATTGAACCTGATTGAACTGGTCGGGCAAAGAGTTTAGGATCGATATCGATAATACTCAAAATTTTGTCTGACCAACAATTATTAAGAATATCAAACGCCATGGTTCTGGCAGCTAAGGAATAATCTATCGAAACAGGATGAATACCCAACTGGTGATAAATAAAATCTGAAAAGCATAGAAATTTCCAAGTTCGATTATATACATCTAGCTTCTCACGCCGCATCCAAATTAATTTCGCAACGGTGGTAATATCACTAAGTGGCATTCCAGTAATTTCCATTATTTCCAATGGGCTGATTTTTTGTTCAATTTGTTCTGAGATACCAGATGTACGAGAATCGAAACTGGTGATAGAATTGTCCAGAATTTGACCGTTTTTATCTATCGGTGTAACAGCCTCTCCTTGACTGGCGACACTGACGGCCTCGATTGGATCGTTTTTGGTTTGACTGACAACTTCACGAATCCCATCTGAGACTTTCTGCCATACTAATTGGCTATCAAGTTCTGACCAACCAGGATTGATATGAATTAAGGAGTACTCTCCGTAAGATTGAGCAATGATCTGCCCCTCTTCGTTAAAAGCGACCACTTTACATCCAGTTGTTCCAACATCAATTGTGAGTAAGCTCATTTTTCACCAGACTTATCTATTTCTAGTCAGACTACCAGTCAGCAACACTTCCATCAAGGTGGTAAAATTCCCCACCTAACTCTTCATCACTGGGAACCAATCCATATCCAAGTAAATTCATTTTGTCTTGTGTAATTCGATTATCTTGTCTAACCATTTTTTCATCTACCTCGAATCCTAATCCATCCCCAGTAGGCAATTCAATATAACCGTTTTCAACTTTCCAAGAAGTTTCGAATAGATCATTCCCTAACCCGGTATCAATTTGTTCTTGTATCAAGAAATTTGGTATCACAGCATCAACTTGTAAACAGGCTGAAAAAGCAATTGGGCCAATAGCACAGTGAGGCATAATATGTACGTAGTAAATCTCAGCCATATTAGCAATTTTTTTGACTTCAGTGATACCACCTGCGTGTGAAACATCTGGCTGTATATAAGCAGCAGCTTGAGTTTCGAAGACTTTACGAAATTCCCATCGAGACAAAAGCCGTTCCCCAGTCGCAACAGGAACAATAACGTGGTCCGATACTTGTTTAAGGGCATCTACATTTTCTTGAGGTACAGGTTCTTCAACGAACATCGGTCTCATTGGCTGTAGTTGATGGCAAACCTCAATAGCCAGAGCTGGGGTCATTTTACCATGAAAATCGAAGCCGAGTTCTATTTCATCGCCAACCCATTCTCTCATCAGGTTGGCACAAGCTACAAAATTATCGACGACCGCAGGTGGTTCATGAGCGCGCCACTTACCACTAGGCCCACTCTTGAAAGCTGTATAACCGCTTTTCTGCAACC
>JACLAC010015471.1_pt1 | contig 12532 bp, 18 predicted proteins | sample 8027881 | NCBI WGS metagenome assembly JACLAC01 (sample SAMN15725517, study PRJNA655200) | protist metagenome | isolation source: fluorescence activated cell sorting (FACS) single amplified genomes of... | place: Spain: Blaines Bay Microbial Observatory, Mediterranean Sea | collected 2016-01-19 | reverse complement strand
GGTTGTATCAACACGCTACATTCGAAGAAAAATAAAAAACGCATAGCTAAAACAGGATTGGAGATCTAGTACAGCTTACTAAGTAACTTCAAACTCACAAAAACAAAATCGAAATGCTCGTCTTTAGAATCTAATACACTGCTATTCACGCGGTCGGAAAAAAAAAGGTAGTTTGCGAATGGACTATCGAGTAAAGAAAGTAGGAGAAAATCAATGCATGCTATAAAAAAATTATTTGATTGGTTCAACAAAGCAAAAGCTTGTTTAAAAACATCTCAATTTATAATTTATCAATCGCACTATTTTTAATTTGGAGACTGGTACATTAATTTTGGGTTGCAATGTGACGAGGTTTATGCTTTTTCTTCATTTTACTTTTCGAATGACTTTCAGTTTCAATGTCATTTTTCTCAACTCCAGCAGCGCGGATCGAGGTAGCTCCAACACTTTCCGGGTGTTTTTCTTGCCTACTGCCGATCTGAAGACTGCCTATATCAGTTTGCCGTTCCAGCTGAAGCTGCTTGCTGCAAAGGCCCCTCATGGACGATGCTACAGCTGTTTCTGCGTTGTCCTTGTGCGAGCACGACCGCTTCGAATACCCTCGACTTCGACTCCGTCTGCTAGAGCGTGGTCTCATCTTGGTGTTCGTGTTGGCACTGTTCTGGCCTCGCGCTTTGCTATGCGAATGCGAGTGTGTCGATGAGGACACGCCGTGTACTCTCGCTTGCGACTCTTTTCCTTCCCTGCCGTGGCCCCGCTTCCGGCCTTGATCACGCAATTTATCTAGCCTGCTCGAACCTCTAGCGCTATCCCTTCCCCCCCTTGTTTCCGAAGCTGTATTTTTACCGTCATGATTATGATTATCATGCCATACAGGCGGCAGAGGTGGAGACGCGCCTTCCCCGAAGTCATCCACCTCCATCATTGCCTGCTGCAGTATCGCGCCGGCTACTGCGTCTTCAAAACGTCCACTAACTCACGAAACGTCCACGTTTTCCCGCAAGCGCGTCCACTTTTTCTTCTTTGGCTTGCTTGTTTTCTTCTTCTTCCTCTTCATATTCGTGCCACAACCGGAACTTTACCCAGAGACCGGCTCAGATCCAATCAATTCCCCGTGAACGGTTTAGTTAGGACCGGCACTCGACCTTATCGCCGATGGATTGCGACAGGTTTCAAGATGTGTCACTCGCACCTTAGTCCTTTTCCTGCTCTTTTTCTCTGCTTTGCGCTATTGGGCGTGGCCATCGAGTCCGCGTCCGTGCTTCTTGTACATCTTACCCATAACTCGTGCTGGTGCTGGTGCAGCTGCTCCCTCTAGGGCCTCAGAGTCGACCGGTGCTGATCACGACTTCCTCAAGTAGAGGGATGCCTGGTCCGCCTGCACAGGATGATGCATAGGATTTGGCTACATCTGCACAGACCTTGAATGCTGCATCTGCACAGACCTAGAATTCTGCATAGGCATACGCACAGAACTAGAATGCTGCACAGGCATACGCACAGACTGTTGCAGTTGCTGCTGCTGCTGCCGCTCCCGAAGCGGCTGCCGCGAAATCGACTGCCGAACTTCCCCATCGACTTCCTGGAGCTTCAATGCTGATTCCACAAATCCACGCTTCCCTCATGACGTGGATCAATTGGGGCGCGGACTAGGGCTTGCGCCTGCAGCTATCGGCTGCATTAGTTGCACACTCACTTGTTCATGTTCTTGCAGCACAGGTAATCGCGACCCCCGCTTATCACTTTTGTGGTCGTTCAACTCATTATGAGACGCATCCCATTCCCACCCTGGCGCTAAAAACATGTCCGCCTTCGCAGTCACGTCCGCCTCCGCGCCCTCGTTATTATACGGCTGGCCCCGGCGGAGCAGCCGTAAGCACAGTGCGCATCCGATAGAAGATGTATATCCAGAGGGCAAGGAGAACGCACACAGCGAGCAGCACCACGCCGACGAACACGCGAAACTCCAACTCGGACATGCCGAGTGTCCTGCCGTCGCGCGCCTCTTCCTGCAACTGCCGAAATAATCGCTTTTGGGAGGCGTGCCCGTGGGACTCGTCGGAGTTGTGTGATTCGACCGCGGCCGGGAACAGCATCCAATCTTCCAGAGCACGACTTATACGTCGACTGATCTCCATAGTTTCGCCTGTCGGATCTTAGATTTGGATGGTGTCAAACCTTTATGGTAAACTAAAAGTAGAGGATGAAAAAAGTTTGTGTTCGTTGTTCACGTTTTCGTTGAACGAATACGAAATCAAAAAAAAACTAAATTAAAGTACTAAAAAGAACAGTGAAATTTAAATTTAGTTTGCGCCCTCAAAAAAATAAAATCTTTAACAATGTCTACTATACAACGGGTCGTAATGTGGAAGTGATCGCAATGCAACCAAACTCTGGTCCTAGCGCAACTTTTTTAAAAGAGTAAACGTTGTACTAAAAAAAATGATGGGAGAGTTCAAAGAGAGCGTTCAATCCAGACAACACTATAATAAAGGCTTATTGCACTACGAACGACTATAAACAGGGACAAGCAATCATATTCAGGGTGACGTGACAGAGACATTGACACACATGAGCACACACCATATCAATATCATTATCATGTTACTCATACTTCTATTATCCTCAAAAAAAAAATTTATTCAAGATTCATATATAATCCTTCATCAACATTCAAGCACGCGTGTACAAGATTACTGAATTGTATACCAGACTAGCGTGCTGTTCAGATCATAGTAAGCCATTTTAGTACTTAGTGAGCCGTAGATGTAGATCGGGGATCACGTTCACGGTTATTTGAGAGTAATGTTATACATTTTTCGGGCACTTACACATTACACTTATACTTGTTGTTGTTGGACACGGGCACTTATTTGATAAAAGGAAAAGCTATTTAGTACTTCGAGCTGACACGGAATCGTAGAAGATTCAGATTGATTTGAAAACACTACAATTATATTTTTAATCAAAGTTTATGTTGAACCACAAGTTTCACTTTCATACTTGGGTTAGTCCATAGTTGCAGTTGACGATGAGCATGATACCTATGCTCTCTCAGGTACGAATTAAGTAGAAGAATTAGCATTTTAACCTCAAAGTTCTTCGTCCTTACCCACCTCGTGCGCCTCATCGCTTACTGGTCCAGGAAAAAGATCGGCAGCACGATGAGCATGAGGCCGATGAACGCGCTGCGCGCCACCTCGTGGATCGAGGCCATCGTCACCACCGTGCCGAACAGCCGCCAGCCGAAGGCGTCGCCCGCCTTCTCCAGGTAGTAGAAGATGGCCATGGGGTCCTTGCCCGTGTTGTACACCCGCTAGATGCCGTACTCCATGCTGCTGCTCAGATACAGGAAACGCGGCGTGAGCACCTTGTGGCGCAGCGTGTAGAAGTAGCACTCGTAGACACTACTAGTAGTCCGTGAGCCACAGCGCCTCTACGGCCACGCACACCAGCAGCTTGCTGCCCTGATCCAATATGTAGGCCGGCGCCTCCGGGTTGCCTCACGACTGCTGGCGCATGCCGATACTAGAACCCTAGCGTGAAGGAGAAGAAGAACATCGCCAGCAGCCCCTGGCCCGCGTGGCCCAGGTACACAAACGTGTCGTTCTACGCGCGCATGTCACTACCTGAGCTCGGTCTCGCAGACCTCGATTTCTCGCAACACGAAATCAGTCGCAGTGCTACTACCGGCTACTAAAGCATGCCGTCGTCGTAGAACGCGATGGCGTTGTTGTCCGCGGTGAGGGAAAAGCGCGTGCTCTTGTGAATGGCGGTGGACCTGTTGCCGCGGGTGGAGCGCGGACTGGTGCCGGCTGTGGCGATGGTGCCGTGCGTTTGCCTTGCTGTGTGCCTGTCCCTGTCCCTGTGCACACTCGCCTTGCTGGTTTCTTGGCGCATGATGCCCTTTGACGCGGTGACGGTCGTGCCTCTATTACTATTTGTAGTTGCCTGTGCCTGTGTATCCGGATCGCCATCACCGTCTTCATCACCATCTTCATCTGCGTTAACTGCCTCGGCATGCGCAGCGATTTCTCACCGTATGTCTCACTCTCTCTCCTCCCGCCTTCACTGCATCACCCCCTCGTCTCACGAAATCGAACGATTTGTTCGCTGTTGAGCCACCGTCGATCCACTGCCCGTCTTTCGCGACATATGTGGTCAAGCTCAATAGGGTAGTCACGATCACGGTCATCACACCGTCTGTCGCGCTTTCTTTTCCTTTTCCTTTTCCTTTTATTTTTGACGTTTGTCGCTGTTCATATTTGCCCTGTTGTGCTTCTCTATCTAACGCCCGCCCAACAACAACCTTTAGCTTTACGACACCATATTACTACAGCGTGGCCATGCTGTCCATCGAGTCGCGTAGCATAGTTGGGTCCTGCTATGCCTGTGTGTCGAACGGCGACTGTGGCGAGCGCGTGGTGCGGGTGTGCCTGTCGCTCGGCCCTAAGGCTAAGCCGACACTTCTCTGCGAGCCTTCCGCCCTATCGTAGTCCTTGTGGTGCTTGCCCCCGCTCAGGTCGCCCGCCGCCGCGCCTCAGCGCGTTCAGATGTCACTATCACATTCACCAACGCTTACTACCACACCTCCGACACGCAGGCGTTGAAGAGTTTCGTCAAGGGAAACTGGTAGATGAGCATGCCGAAGCCGAGGAACAGCACGAAGAAGTACACGTGAAACACCCGGACGAACATCAGCCCCGGCACACCGTGTTCGCTGCCCTCTTCCTCATTAGGACCCGCCGACTTCATTCGTAGCTCGTCTACTAGATGAAGATGAAGAGCAGGAGCAGCAGGATGCAGCTGGTGGCGATGTAGTTCACTATCTTGGATATCTCCCGCACAATCCTACTACTCGCCTATCGGCAGCTCGACGTATTCCTCGATCTCGGGCGCTTCCTCGTCGCTGCTGTCGCTGTCGCTGCTCACGCTGAAGCTCTTTCACGCCTGTCTACTACTCCCACCGCTCCACGATGCGCTGCTGCTCGCGGTAGTGCATCGCCTTCTGGATGTGCCGCTCCTCGGCGACCACGTGCATAATCAACCGATTGAATAAGGAGGGGTCGTCACTACATCGTCACGACGACGCCGGTGAGTCACAGCTGTGCCGCGACGGTCACCACCACCTGCGCGGCGTCCAGCCACAGGGGTTCGAAGTCTCACGTCGGACGATGGGTGCCGAAGTAGAACGCGGCGGCCATCGAGACTCACCAGGCTGCCAACCGCGAGTAGAGAAAGACTGAGTTAACGCGTAACATGAAGTAGCGAAAGCTGGAGTAGTTGGAGAGGTAGTACTCGATGTCCTCGTAAAATCAGCCGAACAGGCGCATCCACCAGCGAAAGGCGAGTGAGTGTTCGTACAGCACACTGTTGTTCGTGTTATGGCTTGTTCACATTAGCTGCGTCATGCCTCTTCGGAAGCCACGAGACTTGCGTACTTGAGGTGTGTCCTGGTACTTGTGCAATGGTTGCGCGCCGCCGAAAGTGTTCTGCCCTCTGTCAGCTGCAAGAACTGCGACTCAGTCGTTGCCAGCAACCGCGTCTGCCTCAGACGAAGCGCTTTCCCTGCCACTACCAGGCGTGCCGTGACTTATGCTCACACCCTTTTATTTTCCGCTGCCACTACCATTTACGCTACCGCTGCAATCAGGATCCGCGTCAGGCTCGTTCACTATCACATAGCCCTCTTCATCGCCATCGGGTATCTCAACGATCTCAGGGTTCTCCATAGTGACCCGCGCGGAGTACCCTGATGAGCTGCTGCCGGTGCTCTTTCTGCTGGCGATGGAGGACTTCTTCATTGTGGAACAGACACAGAGATTACCAATTAATAGATAATTAAGGTGTGTATATGTACTGTGTGTGTGTGTGTGTGTGTGTGTAAAGTAAAGTTTGCACCTTTTATTGATATCTTGATGATCTTCTTTATCATAAATTTAAATTTAAAAAGAAAAAAAATTAAGGAAACGAAAACTCGATGTTCGTCTAGAAAAAAAATAATACAGCCTTGGGGGCGCCGTAAAATATGGATCTAGCAGCAGAGCGACCATAAAAAAAATTTTTATTTTTGAAGAACGAAGTTGAGTTGAACAACTCTGACTTTGGAACTGTATGAACTTGAGGATGACATCATACAATATATTATGTTTTAGGTGGTAGAGAGGACGCAAGGACAAGAACGCTAAAGCCCTGACTGACACAGTTGAAATCTAAAACAGCAAACGAAAATCCATCATATGACTATGAGGTAGCTGCATCTACTTCTTCTTCTTCTTCTTCTTCATTATCATTTTTCCGACCGCAAGTGGTCCACATCTAAGGCTATTGGCTCACGTGCGCTTCTCCTTTGCAAGCCTCTTCAACAGTTAGTTGACATGATTTTCCCCGACCGAAAGGATGATAGGTTCAGTAATATAAAAGCCCGCTTTAGAGTTGAGGTTGACCTTGACGTGATCGCCAAGTTAGGACAGGTTGGCCCTCGCATGCTCCCATCACGTATCGACAACAAAACGTCGATCCCCCGACTACGCGCTTCGCCCCCACCGGTAAGAGACTTCAGGATGTATGCTAAAAATGCACAGCTGTGAATAATGCAGTTAATATATGTATATCTATACTTTGATATAGACGCACTTTTAGTATACGAAGAAGAAAAAGCAGAATTTAGTTTTCTTCCGGTTTCAAGGAATAAGACGATGACATATGATGCTGCGGCTGGCTGATGGGCTCGATGATGGGCTCGATGATAGGCTCATAGTCTCGGGTGTGTAATTGCCTTTGCCGTGGTCAGCGGCCTCGTGTGTACGGAACAGAGACAGATTTTCGTCACCAACAAGTGTGTATGTTGGGTCTGTAACTGCATTGAAAACTTGACGAGGCGGGTTGGTCTTCCATCTGGATCTGAGAGAGAGCGCCTCAACTCCACCACTCATACCCACCGCGCGACCGCTATCACCTCCCTGCTGCTGGACAAGCTGCACCCCAAGCACGCCGGTCGCCGCCAACGCCGCGAGCACGCGCTTGATCCCACCCCGGGCCCTGCCACGCTGTATCTTGCGCCTCAGAACAGACATCTTTTTGTGCGTGCGATCCTCTTCTTTATTTCTACAGCTGCACTGAAATGCAGTAGTTGGGAATCAATTCGGAACGAAAAAACTTAATGCAATCGAAGTCAAAACCAAAAAAAACAAAAGTGAAAATGATTCAAAAGCGTTTTGTATTGAAATTGGGATGTACATGTCCGACGTTGTATATTGGATAAGGATTCGGATTGATAAAAAGAGTTCGACAAAAAAAAACGTTTGATTATCGTGTATAAAAGAAGTTTTTTTGTTTTTTTTTTTGATGAATGATAGATTCAGCATTAGATGATACAAATAATAGTAAAGATCAGACGGCCTTTCTGTTGGCTTGTATGACCGTGTCAGTGAGTACTGAGTGACTCTTCAACATAATAATCTGCAACTACTTACTACTTTAAAATTAAATTAAGTAAGTAATTTTTGATAATATGACTTTGACTACATAATTTACATCCTTTCCGTACTAGTTGACATTACCTGCGAGAGCGAGGACCAAGACCAACGACTGTAATTATAAAAGCGACTTTCACATTCATCTATCAACATGTGATTCGGGACAAAAATCAATAGATCGTGTTATAAGTACTTAATTAATTTCGATTGACATATGACCTTCGACTTGCGCAGTCCGCGCTCCCTTTCAGACTTTCCTTAAATTGCAAACTGAAACACGGAGCTAGTAGTAGTACTCTCTCACACACAACAAGTTCTTCATGACAAATGAAGATGAACTTGTTGAACGTATATTCCTTCACAAGAAGGTCATGCTTAAGCTTAACCAAGGTCCGTGCATCCACCTTATTTCTTCCAGAACACCGGCTGCATTCCCCTGATCCTCTCCGTGTTCTTCCGATTGCTGTAGCCTTCACCTCCTTGCACTGTGCCCTTCCTGTTTTGGTTTCCCTGATCGCCTTTCAGCCCGTCGTCGACTCCGAAAGGCATGCGCCTATCGTGCACCTTCTGCACCGTGCTGCCACTCATTTGGTATTCCACATGTGGCGCGATGCCACTTTGAGACTCCAGTGCACCGCCCTGTCCAAGAATGTCCCGACGCAACTCAGCCTCAAGCTGTTCGTCGTGCTTCTTACCCTCGAAGAACTCGACCATCTCTCGTCCCTCCCTGCGCGCGCGAGACGCTTCCTGCTTTTCGCGACTTTCCTGCCTCTTACTAAGCGGCAGCCTCGGCACGTTTTCTCTGCAACGGCGTCGGCGGTAAACCACTCTCGCGTGACGGTGGCACGTCATCATTGCCAAACCTGCTCGGAGAACCAGCTACACCATCAGTACCTAGAGCCGACCCGTCCCCAGTCATATTCCTCATCTCCTCTTCTCACCTCTCCATAGCTTCGCGCTTCACAGCTGCCCTCAGTCATCATCAATCGATCGCACTCTGCGCCCACTTCATCATCCTTTTCTTCTTCCTTCACGCCTTCTTACTAAACCTTCTTGTCCGACCGCACTAAAATGCGTCGCAACCGTCACTTCATGTCCCGCCAGATCTGCAGGTCGCCCGCGCCACCCGCGCCCAGCGCCCTGCCCTGCTTTCACATCTCGAAGCCCCCACTCGGGCCAGGGATGTTCGTGATCATCGCAAACTTCTTACTACTTCTCAGGCACCTCTTCCGGCTGCCCGCCCACCCAGTACAGTATGTCCTGCGGTTTGGTCGCGAGCCAGGGGCGGAGCTGGTTGGTGTAGACCTCGTTCGCCTTGATAGGCAAGTCATAGTGCGGGATGGCGTCCAAGTTGTCCTTGACGTACTCTTCCAATTCTGCAAGGATGGTGTTCTGGTTCTACTCAGCTCCGCCTTGGTTTTGCTGCTACAGATGATCTGCCGCATTAAGTAAGTCGTTTGTTTGCGTGTTCGTGATCAGCGAGGCGCCGCCTTCGAGGGGAGACGCAGCGGAATTGGTCATCAGCGAGTTGTTGCCATCGAGCATGCGTTGGTTTGCGCCCGCCTGGAGGAAGGTTCGAGAAGAAATTGATGTTTTGAACTCGTACTCTATAGTATTCTACTAAGTAAACCGATACCTTTATACCTATTGCTATATACTATTTAAAATTAAAACTAAAAATTAGAATATCAATATGGGTGGTCTTCAAAGCAGTATATTCTAAATCAAAGCCAATCAATAAAAGCATCACCGTATCCGCCGCTGTCATCTTCACCGCACCGAGGCCAAATGCGCTCGAGTAGCCCGTCTCAGTCATACCACCTGCAGTCGCTTTCTGCGACGCACTTCCAGTAGCAGACTTCCGGCTGAAGCTCGACGTCTTGGATTCGGCCATCAACTTTCACCTGAAGTGCATATAAGATTGAATGTGATTGTGAGTGATTGTGATATTAGATTAAGATTGTGATTACATTGTTAACGCAAAGTTAGAACGACACGCGCAGTGAGCACTTACAAGTACAACTACAACACAACTCCAATAGTAGCTCAACAAGTATTAAGTTGTAGAAACGAAATCGAAATCGATTATTATGCATTTGTATAGTAACTCACTGCTGCTGCGCCTTCAAGTTCAGCGCCTCCTGGAAGCTCCCATCGACGTTGCGAAACTGCGTATACGCCGCGTTGGGATGACTGCCGCCGCTGACCATGATGCCAGCCGCGGGCTTCTTGATCTTGGTCGAGAATTTCGCGTTGTTTCACTTTCAGGACGCTTTTGCTTTGCTCTTGCTCTTTCATACAGGCTTACTACCGAAGTTGGGTCCAAGTTTCGGCGCTCATCCAGGACCCATACCAGCAGCTCCAGAAGCGCCAGCACCACCACCCCGCGTGCTCCCCGCAGCGCCACCTGCGTTGTGCCAGTTCGTGCCGCTCCCCGCAAAGCCGCCCAGCGACGACGGCTGCGGCACGCGGCTACCTTCTCCTGTTCACCCAGCCGCCCCGCTGTTCAGTCCCGCCAGCGGGTACGCCTCACTGACGAAACGCCCGTACTTTCACCGCATCGCCTTGTCCTACTTGTCGCGCCGCTCCCGTTCCTCCCGTTCGTACCGCAGCTGGTCACTAGTCGAAGGTGACGCCTGGACCTGCCATCGCCGCCGTGGTCAGCTTGTTGGAGCCGATCAGGAACTGCTGCTGCTGCGCCAGGCCCAGCTGCTCCATCTGCTCCTGCGTCAGGCCCTGCTGCTGCATGGGCTGTGCCTGCAGCAGCTGCTGCGCCGCCGCGTTGGCAGCCGCCTACCGCGCCGTCTCGGCCGCGTAGCTGCCGTCCTCGACCATGAGCCCGTCCTCGCCCAGCGTCGCCACCTGCGGCATAACAGCGACAGCTTGCGGCTGCTGCTGTTGTAGCTGCTGCTGTGGCATTCAGTCGAACCCGGCTGTGGCCGCCATGCCAGACGCAGCGCCAGTCATCCCCGTGGCGTAGAAGGCCGAGCTGCCACCGGTGTGGAAGGGCTGCAGCACGCGGCCCCCTGCTGGCGGCGGGTGCGCGTAGTTACCTGCAGCAGATGCTGAGGACATGCTCCCTGCAGCCAGACTGGGCGCGTTCAGCGAGAGCTGCGTGTGCTGCGCCACGGCTTGTTGCTGCATGCGCTGCTGCTGCTGCTGCTGGATCTTCAATTACTGCGCGCCTGAGAGTGAAGGCTGCATCCCTTGCACCATACCCATACCCATTCCCTGCGCCGGCATGTAGCTCTGCTCGTGGTGGCTCTTCACGATTTGTCACCGCAAGCGCTCGTTCTGGTACTGAAACTTCAAAGCCAGCATCAGGTGCGCGACCTTCTGCTTCTCGTAGGCCTGCCGATCGAACTGCAGCGCCGCAGACTTAGACGACTTCTTACCAGACTTTCCGTTTGCATCACCAGAACCAGAGGTCTCTCCGTCCCGCGGCGACAGGTTCCCCGCCCGCTTATTACAGCATGGACTCCTTCTCTTTCATCACCGTATTCAGCAGCAGGTGCGGCGCAATCGGCGCGATCTTCGCCAGGTCCAGACTCAACCGCTTCTACGCGTCCAGCAGGCTCAGTATCTTTTCCTTGTTGCTCGCGCCGTCGGCCGGATAGAGAAACATACTCCTCACGTCCCGGCAAACCTCGAAAACGGCTTTCTGCACCCAGAGCAGCGTGGCAGCCTCGTTCGAGAAGTTGACCTGATACCAATGCTCGAAACCTAGGCGACTGTTCTCATTAGGGTTATGGCCACCGCCGTGCCCAAGCTGCCTTTGCAGGCCCTGCTGCAGTTCGAATTGCACACTACCATGATTCGCATTGGCATTAGGAGCCGCCACCGTCTATTGTAGCGCGCCGAGGCTATCCAACAACTCGCCCTGATCGTCTCATTCGTGCTGAAGCGTTTCGCGGCCGTGCACTTTTAGATATCTCCGCGCCTCGGCCGCACTCATATGCGACACCTTTTCAGCGATAATGTCTTCGTCCGTGGTGAGCGACCCCGCGGACTGTTGAGATTCGTTGTGCGTGTTGACGCTGCTGCTGTGGCCGGCGGTGCCAGGCTTCGACGGAAAGTTGTTGGTGTTGCTAATACCTGTGCCAGCGTCAGCATTGTTGAACCGCGCAGCGGTGGCGGCGAGATCGAACCCAGCGGCCATCGTTCTCACTGGCGACTTGCCCATAAGCGTGGTCGTGGTCGTGCCGGCTTCGGGAACCAGGCTCATGTTCATACTCATGCTTTCGTTCGTGACAGCGCCAGCGTACTTGTTCGGACTCTGACTCCGTGAGCGACTGGAGGAAGCAACGTGTTTCCCAGGCGATGGCGCAGCGCTCGTCACCCCCGTGATGTTCGTCGGCTCGCCAGCAACGATGTCGAAGAAGGCCTTCGGCAGCCGCTGCACCAGCTCCAGCTGCTTCAGCCCCGTCGTGGTGATGCCTTGCGCTTCCGACACCCACACGAACAGTGCCCCGAGGAAGAAGAGGAAGGATTGGTAGCGCATCCTGTTATCGACCTCATCCAGGGCGTGCATGCTGTTGCTGTAGTGTGCTTTACTGGCCGCGACTCAGGACGTGTGCGGCGCGCTGCACCACAGACACGTGAGGTCGAACAAGAAGTACATAAACTGCTCCAAACCCATATGCGTCATCTCTCTGAAAGGTGCATCCTGCTCGCCTGCATTCACCGGCCTGTCTTTGTTATTATATGAACGTCCAGTCCTCGTGCGCGCTTCAGATGGCAACTTGCAGGTCGAATCCACCGTCTTCGGGCGACGCCAAGCCCCTGTTTTGCACCGCGTTGCCCTGGAAAATCAACGCTTTCTGCAGCAGCACGTTCAACTCAACAAACGTCGCGCGCGAGATACCGACATCGTGTCGCTCGCCTTTGGATTTCAGCAGCATGTGCCAGAACCGGATGATCGTTAGCTGGATGCTCTCCGTTTGGAAGAGACATAACCTCTTTTCCACCGCCCAATTTTCGAGATTGAAGAAATCGTGGAGGTCCTCTTCCGTGAGCGAGCCGATGTCGTGGCCGTCGTCCGCGTCCTCCTCCTC
>JACLAC010012920.1_pt1 | contig 12538 bp, 7 predicted proteins | sample 8027881 | NCBI WGS metagenome assembly JACLAC01 (sample SAMN15725517, study PRJNA655200) | protist metagenome | isolation source: fluorescence activated cell sorting (FACS) single amplified genomes of... | place: Spain: Blaines Bay Microbial Observatory, Mediterranean Sea | collected 2016-01-19 | reverse complement strand
ATTTGGATAATTTTGGGTTGGATATAGAAGAAATACAACTATCATCAGATCTATTTATAGAAGATAGCTCAGTCAACACAGTAGGACTAGATATTAAAGTTGGTGAAGACAATCTGACGGCGTCCCCACTTTACACTGTCGAAATGGAAGAAGATCAAGACAAGACTGTCCTTCTTAACCAGATTTTCAGCGATGTGGACGATTTAAATGGATTGACTTTCCGAGTGGAGTCGAGCTCATCAACAGAGATAGAGGCCACTATACAGCCAGCTACTGTCAATCAATCGGCTAAATTGCTTTTGAAACCGGCCGAAGCTAATTGGCACGGGAACACCAAAATTACCCTGTCAGCAACAGATAGTGCCAACCAAACGGTTCGTGCAGCAATAAATGTATCAGTCAAATCGATCAACGATCCACCAATATCTAGTTTGTTGTTGCCTGATCTTATTTTGGACGAAGACCAAAAGCAAGTTATCATCTTAAGAAATCAAGATGGAACCAGCCCTTATTTTTCAGATGCTGATTCATTATGGAAAGATAAGTTAGAATTTAGTGCCCAGGTACATCTGAAAGAGGAAAAAGAAAAACAGATATTAGGTTATAAGATTAGGACTGTTGATCAGGCAGACTCGGGGGTAGAAACCGTTCTAGAGTTGACTCCCAATCCTAACCAACACGGTACGGTGGATGTCACTATTACGGCAACTGATCAATCTGGTGCTAACCAAGATCAAACTTTTTCTGTAACAATTCAACCTGTCAATGACAAACCTGAAATGAAACAGGCTGTCAGCGAAGTTGAAATCAACTGGAATCAGTCAACAACTATCGATTTAAGTGCTATATTTATTGACCCAGATGTAGAGACGGACGACGATCAATTAACCTTTCAGGTCAAAGCTGAAAAATCACCTGTTGAAACTGAGTTGATTGATCCTGAGCTGTTAAGGCTAACATTGGTTAACCCATTCGATGAAGAATCAGATCAATTTGAACTAATCATTGTTGCTAGCGATAAAGCTGGATTGACTGCTAGCCATAAATTAAGAATAAAAAAGTTTACAGGTAACCATCCTCCGACTGTGATCGAAGAAATTGAGGACCTATTGTTGTTAGAAGATGGATCTGCGATCACTTTCAATTTGGATGAAATCTTTGATGATCTGGATATCAAATCAGTATCTGCCAATAATACTCTTTCTGATAATCTTCGCTTCACATCTGAAGAAACTAATAACTTGCTGGTGTTGACGATAATGGGTAATGAATTGAAATTAGTACCCATAGATGATCGAAACGGTATTACCAAGGTTACAGTCACGGCCTTAGATATGCTAAATGCTAAGGCCGAAACAGAATTTGAAGTCCAAATTCGACCTGTTAATGATCCTCCAAGTTTGGTGGATCAACTACAACTAATCGAGATGGATGAGGATAGTAGTGGTTATCAATTTAGTATCGCTGGTATTTTTAGTGATCCTGATATCTTAACCGATGGGGACCAACTTCGATATGAAGTTAGTGGTAACCAGTTATTACACTCAGTTTTAGAGGAAGAAAAGCTAACATTAATTCCCAAAACTGATCAGTATGGAACTACGCAGTTATCCTTAACCGCTATTGATCAACATGATAGTCAACTTGTTGTACCGATACAAGTTAGAGTTAATCCGATCAATGACCCACCTCGAGTTCAACCTAAGATCGATTTGAATCAAGTTCCAAAAAGGTATGTAGGAGAGAAAATTCCGCTGGATATCGGTTTACAAGACCTATTGGGGGAAAATTATAACCCTGCTGGTCGATTAATGATTTTGTTCGAATCTGATCAACCTAGTGGCCAGTTTTTTAATCAAGTTAATCAGCCGATTACAGCTCTCGAAATTAATCAGCCCAGAGTGAGTATTAGTTATACCGATACAGAACCAGGCTTATCTTTGCTAACAGTTCGGGTTCGGGATTTAGAATCAACAAAAGATTTATTTCCAGCTTCGGTCTTTCCGATAGCTTTTGAAAGTCCGATTATCGAAGTCCAGATTGGAGGTCAGCGTTGGCAACCAGAATCGATTGCAACTCCGTTGAGACTGAACCAAAAAATGGAGATTGTTGTTATTGGAGTGCCTGAACTATCGGGTGAGATATCATTACGATCAACGGAGAGTATCACAGTTGCAACCATACCACTAGCGGAATCAACAATGAACGCAGGTATTTATAAAGGAGAATTACTTGTAAATCAGCTTGGTGATCAATCGATGGATGGTATGTACAGTTTAATAATAGAGTTAGGTCAGGGACAAAGAATTATTGATTCGGCTTTCAGTCTGGATACGCAACCTCCATTACTTTCACCAGCAAATGTCTACATAAATGGCATTCAGCAACCATCAGATCCATTGGTTGTTGTAACAAATAATCAAAACAGCTCTATGAAGGTTGAGTTTGAAGCCGAAATTCCAGCGGAAGTCTGGGTGGATATTTCGGCTTTGGATAATAAACTACCAAGACTAAAAAAAATGGCAAAAACAGGTCAGTTTTTCTCGACCCAATTGGCTATCGATCAAAACACAACAGAGTCTAGCGGACTTAAATCCGTTCGTATTGTAGCCCAAGATTTAGCCGGTAATCGTTCAGAATTAGAGATGATGGTCGAGTTTTCTGCTTACAGAACATTGGAAATGATTATCCCAACAGGTCTGAGCTTTATTAATTTACCACTAGAAATTACTAAAATTAATGATCAACCAATAAATATTAAAACTGTAGGCGACCTATTTTCCGTCATCGGATCCAATAAAATCAGCCATCTGATTACTTACCATCATCGAGATAAAGTGTGGAGAAGTTATTTAGGATCCGAATCAAAGGGTAGATTAGCTGATCAACCTTTGAATCCGAAGGTAGGCATGTTGGTCCTCACTAGACCGAACACAGACGATATCAAGCTGAAATTGAGTGGAAAACAACGACCTATTTTGCCCGTGGACTTGAAGGCTGGTGTTAACTTGATTGGTATACCATACAATAGCCACTTTAAAACGCTAGAAGATCTTTTTGAGCTGGAGGGTTTAAAAGATCTTCCTATCTCAATAGTGGTTGGAGATAGAGGAAGATTTCGGACCATATCCGCAGCAGATATTAATACGGTTGAAGATAGGACAGTAAGAGTAGGACAAGCATTCCTGATTCTTGCCCCACTCAGTGTGGTCGTTGATGAGCCCTAAGATTGATAGGGTTGGTCCCCAAATTGCGCCTGTAATTGGTATAATTCAGAAGTCAGCTGAGCTTGGATCTCAGAGTAATCCGGATTATCATAAACGCTGTTAATTTCGTGTGGGTCTTTTTTCAAATCAAACAATTCCCATTCAGGTGGTTTAGGATCATCAGCTGAGCCTGGGGTGCCGAGGCCATCAGCATAGTAGTAGATCAACTTGTGGTCATGTGTTCTTAAACCGTAGTGTGCGTAGACATGGTGATGAGCCAAATGCATCCAGTAGCGATAATACATTGAAGTTCGCCAATCCTCTATGGTTTTTCCATTCATGAGGGGACGAAAACTGCGGCCCTGCATTTCGTCAGTCTGATCCACATTTGTACAGTCAAGGAAAGTTTGAGCGAAATCTAGATTGAGGATCATATCATCATTGATACTTCCAGCCTCAATTTCTCTTGGGTAACGCATTACAAACGGCATCCGTAATGACTCCTCATACATAAAACGCTTGTCATACCAGCCATGGTCACCTAGAAAAAAGCCTTGATCAGAAGTGTAAACCACTATTGTATTTTCAGCTAATCCTTCTTGGTCAAGGTAATCCAACATTCGACCAACATTATTGTCGATGGAGGCTACGCACCTTAGATAATCTTTAATATATCTTTGATATTTCCACTGTTTTTCTTCGGCAGCAGTTAACCCTTCAGGAACAGGATATTTCAAGTCCCGATCAGTCATATCCCGATCAACTCGCATCTTAGCTTCCTTGGCTGCTGAGGCTCGATTGCTATAATCATCATGAAAAGTTTCCGGTTCAGGTATATCTGTATTTTGATATAGATGCATCAATTTTTCATCTGGATCCCAAGGACGATGAGGTGCTTTATGATGTGTCATCAACATAAATGGCTGTTCCGGATTTCTCTCTTTTAGCCAATCTAGCGACAAATCGGTAATAATATCGGTAACGTAACCCGGATAAACCTTTTTCTCCCCCATGTCAATCATTTCAGGATCGTGGTAGAGTCCTTGGCCTGGTAGAACATTCCAGTAATCAAATCCAGTCGGATCAGCATGTCCACCATGACCTAGATGCCATTTACCAACGATGGCTGTTTGATAACCCTCTGCCTGTAGTAGCTTGGGAAAAGTTGTCAGTCGGCCATCTAACTTCGAGCTAAGTGTAGTCACGTTATTGACGTGATTATAGGTTCCCGTTAGAATGGTAGCCCTACTCGGTGTGCAAATCGAATTAGTACAAAAACAGTTGTTAAACCTGATACCTTCTTTTGCTATACGGTCGATATTGGGGGTTTGGTTGATGCGACTACCATAAGCACTGATGGCATGTGAAGCGTGGTCGTCAGACATGATGAACAAAATATTCGGTCTTCTGCTGGGATTACTCACAAAATACTCCGATTAGCGAGGCGAAATAATAAACAGCTATTATAGATAGCGATCGGATGAGTGTCAAACCTATCCATGGCACGATAATAAAATGGAGTTCAATCAATAATGAAAGTAACCAACGTTGAAACCTATGTAGTAGATGCAGGCTGGCGACCGTGGATTTTTGTTCAGATCGACACAGATCAGGGAATTACAGGTTTTGGGGAGTGCAGTGATGGTCGTAACCCCAAGGCGGTGGTTGGAGCTGTCGAGGATATGAAACCATTGTTAATCAATCAGGATCCACGGCCTTATGAAATGAGATTTTGGGATCTGATTCGAGGTACCCGACAAAGCCCGGGTGGTATCGTCGCTAAAGCCATTGCCGGTATTGAATTAGCCTTAATTGATATCAAAGCCAAAGCTTTGGGTGTTTCAGTAGTAGAATTATTTGGTGGACCAACCCGAAAAGACGTACGTGTTTACTGGTCTCATTGTGGAACCTCTAGGGCAACTAGCTCGGAACTATTGGGAACACCACCTCTTAAAACTATGGAAGATATCGCTGACTTAGGGCGTGAAGTTGTCAGCCAAGGTTTTACAGCCCTCAAAACAAATATTATTTTACCAGGTGAACCGGCTTCGGTTTATTTTCCTGGTTTTGGTGGTCCTCCTGGTACGACTGATGGAACAGTCAGTAATGAAATGTTAGATCATATTGAAAACTTGATCGGCACTTTCCGTTCATCAGTTGGAACTGAAGTTGATATCAATCTGGATCTCAATTTTAATTTTAAACCCGAAGCCTGTATGCGGATTGCCCAAATTTTAGAGCCTTTTGATCTTCTGTGGTTGGAAATTGATATGTATGACCACCAAGCTGTGCGCCAGATTAAAGACTCGGCTTCGACTAAGATTTGTACCGGTGAGAACTTGTTCTATATGAGGGAATTTTTACCTTACTTTAATACTCGGGCAGCAGATGTTTTTATGATCGATATTCCTTGGAATGGATTTTCACAATCCAAAAAAATTGGTGATTTAGCTGACGTATATCAGCTAAATGTAGCACCACATAATTATTATAGTCACCTTTCATCTTTCATCAGTGCCAGTTTATGTGGAGTCCTACCTAACGTACGTATTATGGAAATTGATATTGATGATGTACCATGGAAAAATGACTTGGTAACAAATTTACCGGATATCAAAAATGGTCAGATGAAAATTCCGACTGGGTTAGGATGGGGAACAGATCTTAATCTGGAGGCGGTTCAAAATCATTTATGGCAAAATCAACGAGCAAATTGGTAGAGTCAGCCGATGGTGCAGCGATTTGGACCAAAGATTCTAACTAAGAAGCCGACTTCGGGTATCGATATTGAAACTACACTTCATCATTTCGCCATCATTACTTATATGATTGAAGTTGATAACTTGTCTCGACATATACATCAACGTTTTAAGCCCTATTCTATTCTCTTACCGGATGGTAGTAGGAAAGCCTTAGTCTCAGTGGTACCGTTTCTCGATTTTGAGTTTCGACTTGCAAATTTCCCATGGGTGAGTTGGAATTTTGCTCAGACCAATTACCGAGCCTATGTGACCGATACTGAAACTTATGAAAACGTAGTTTGGTTTTTTGGAACTTCTTTAGATTCATGGACGGTGAATATACCACGCTTAGTTTGGAAATTGCCTTGGCATCCGGCAACGATCCGATTTGATGTACAATACGATAGAAAAGAGAGCCGGTATAATCATTATCGGTTGCAAACAGATAGTCGGTGGGCTAAAATCGAGTTGGAGTTATCAGATACAGGAAATATGCCTGACCATTTACTAGGCTTTACTGATTTAGAATCGGGGCTGGTGTTGCTGACACACCCACTAAAGGGTTATTTTTATCGCCGAGACGGTCAATTGGGTAATTATTCCATCTGGCATGATCAGTTACAACCAACTGTAGGATATGTAGAGAGGGCTAATTTCTCACTTTTGGAAAATCTGGGTTTAGTTGTGAGTGGTGATTTATCTGATATCCATAGTGTATTAATCCAACCAGGAATTGATTTTACCATCTATCTGCCACCAACCTCTGTTGTGAGCAGGTAAACCCAATACTTTTTACTATTTATATATATTTGTCCAAATTCTTATGTCAAATACTAAAGATCACGGTCACAGTTCGAATCAAAAACAACCACCACAACCACCTCATGCTGAACAAGCGAAGACTTTGATAGTTCAGCAGAAAATTGGTTCACTCTCAACTCAATCAAAGAAGTATCCTGGCTGGCCGTTTGGGTCGGTCATGCCTTATAGTCTGGATGATACAGGGAATCCTGTTTTTTTGATAAGTTCAATGGCAATGCATACACAAAACCTGAAATCTGATAGTCGATCTAGTTTATTGGTGATGGAAGATAAATCATCAGATGATCCGTTATCAATCGGTCGTGTTACGTTGATGGGGGAAACAGAACTGGTGGATAAAGAAGATATTCCTGAGGTGAAAAACGGATATCTGGAACAGCATCCAGATGCAATTTTCTGGGTTGATTTCCCTGATTTTTCCTTCTATCGAATGATCATCAATAATTTATATTTTGTAGGTGGATTTGGTCGAATGGATTGGGTGACGGGCCCAGATTATTATCAAGCTGAATCTGACCCTCTAATCGAAGTGGCTAATGATATTATCGAGCATATGAACGAAGATCACGAGGATGCGATGATTTTGATTGCCAAACATCACGACCAGAATGATAAAGCCGAAAGCTTGACTGCCGCTAAAATGACGGCAGTTGATCGACTTGGCTTTCATCTTCAATTAACGAGTGGAGACGATTTGGCTGGGGTACGGATTAATTTCCCCGAGTCAGCTCAGTCGGCTAACTCGGTCAGGAAATTGCTGGTTCAGATGGTAACTGAAGCTAGAAAAGAACTAAACTAATCTGACTGATCCATGGGATGGTAACGCCGAACAGCATTAGCTAAAACTTGTTCTTTGGTCAACAGGGCAGTTCGCATTTCTTCCTTGGCGAATAATTCGGCTTGGTCGGCATAATGACGGGATTCAGGTTGGCTAGGATTACTGCCAAATTGATTGATAACCCAAGCTGTTTGTTGACCATTATCATCCCACTCGACGATCTGAAAAAAACAGTCCCCAGCTACACCGACTAGCCTCCCATTTTTGATATCACCGTAGATAGCGCGGAGTACGTCATGCCCACCAGCTAATGGTAAGTCTACGTCGCCTCTAACTAGGCGGTTGACTTCACCCCAGGTCGGATCTATTCGTCCATGTCGCTTTTTCAACATTTCGATAGCTTCCTTCATTTGCCGCAGAAATCGTTCTTGATCATAACGTAGTTTACCAGTCTGACTACGAGGTCGAAAAGTTATGGTTACCATCGCCGCAGAACGATTGGCTAAATTTGTACTTCGGTTCCAGCTCCGGATTAGATTCAAGGCTTGTTCTTGCTCTTTGTTTTCGGCATTCGTTTCAGCTAGGAACCGATCGATATGAGCTATTAATCTGGAATTAGGATCATAGGTTTTATCAAATTTATAATCAAAAAAATCCTGCCGGCTAATGGATTGATCCGAACCAAATAAAGACCGGGCCCGACGAGAACGGTTAGTCATAAAGGTCTCAATGCCCAAATACGAAGGGTAAAGACTTGGATCTGGGTTGTCGGGATCTAGTGTGGCTTTGAAGGGGCTACTATTACAGGATTGGATGAAAGCCGATGATGGGTTTTCAACCTGAGGCAAATCCTTTAAAGGTAAGTAACCTTGCCAGAGAGTATTAGAGGTGTTACCAGGTACGGTTCCTAACCAATCGTAATTCGGATTTCTTTTCGGTAATAATCCATTATAGACGTAATAAAGATTTCCATCTTTATCAGCATAGCCTGTATTGAACATTGGGATGGCCTGAATTTTCATGGCTTGTTTAAACTCAGCCAGATTTTTAGCTTTACCCATCTGGTACCATTGCTCTACTGTTTGAATATTACCAATACCCGCGTATCGAATAGCAAAGACACCTTTATCGTTACGTATTGCTGGCCCATAAATTGACCATAAAGCCTCTTGCTTAAATGTCCACCTAAATCCTTTCCATAATTTGACCTCAATTGGAACTTTCCAAACCTCAAGGTCTTTCCATTCATCGTCAAACCAATATTGGTTCTGATTTTGGGGGTTAATTTCTAATTCGAATACATCAATCAAATCAGGGCTATTGACGGTATGTCCCCATGCAAGATGTTGATTATGGCCCAAAAAAACGACAGGAGAACCAGGAAATAAGCCACCGTAAATATTTTGACCGTCTTCGCTAATTAGGTGAGCCTCATACCAGGCTACCGGTCCAGTCCAAGGCTGATGTGAATTAATAGCCACACGTGTAGTTCCATCCATCGTTCTTTGAGGCCCAACAGCTAAAAAGTTTGAACCAATCAATTTTTGTTTGAACTTTGATTGATTAATTGTCGAAGATGAGGATTCGACTCGATTACTAACAATACGATTTAGTTGCCCTTCCAATCCGAAAAAAAGTGGCATTTTATAAGCAAAACCAGCCACGACATCTTTGCCAGTTACTGGCCAGACTTCTCGAAGTTTTAGTTGATCTTTGTATTTTGCAGCATAGCAGTTGAGACCGTCAGCATAAGCTTCACAAATTGATTGTACTTCCGGCGATAGTATTTTGTATTTAGCTTCGACAGTTGACCAGACTTTCATCAATTGCACTGCATAGTCTATGGGAGCCATGCCTTTACCCATGGCAGCGGCTAGTTTCCCTCGGGCGGCTAAGAAGACCATTTGAATGGTGTCAAAATCGTCTTCAGCATTAGCAAATGCTAAACCATAAGCCGTATCAGAACTATTACGACCAATGATATGTGGTACCCCCCATTCATCTCTAATAATTTCAACTTGGTATTTTTGCCCCCGATCTAAACTAGATTGAAGGCGGTTCGTAAGCGTACAAGATAACAGCAAATGACTTATTAGGACGATAAATGAAAATCCAATAATTTTATCTTGATTTAATTTCATTTGTTATCAGACAAAAGGTATCTAAGGGATTACCTTATTAAGTGAGTATTCTATGATCCCTTCTGCACCAATACGACGCAATCTTGGGATTAAATCTCGGCAGATATGCTTGTCAATCACTGTTTCAACTGCACACCAGCCGTCTTGACTTAGCGAGGAGATAGTGGGATTTCGCATAGAAGGCAAAATTGCAACTAACTCATCCAGCTGTTTACTCTCAATATTCATTTTCAGCCCTACTTTACCTTCAGCTTTCAATGCTCCGGCCAGCAGCATCTTCAAATTCTCAATTTTGGTTTTTTTCCACTCATTTTCCCAGCTTTTTTTATTCGCGACCATTGTCGTTACGGATTCCATCACTGTATCCACAATTCGCAGCTGATTGGCTCGTAATGAGCTACCTGTCTCAGTTAATTCGACAATAGCTTGACATAAATGAGGAATTTTCACTTCAGTTGCACCATGCGAAAAATTCACCTCCGCATTGACTCCGTTTTTAGCCAAATACTTTTTAGTCGATTCGACTAACTCAGTAAATATGATTTTTCCCTCTAAATCTTTTACTGACTGAATAGTTGATTCTTCTGCCACCGCCAAAACCCAGCGGGTCGGTTGATTGGTAGATCGACTATAGGCAAATTCAGCAACTTCAACTACGTCAGTTTGACATTCTATTATCCAATCCCGTCCAGCTAAACCGATATCTATTATATTTTTTTCAACGTAAAGAGCCATTTCTTGTGGACGCAGCAGCATGATCTCAATTTCTTCATCATCAATTGTAGGGTAATAGGAACGATTGCTTGTTTGGATTTTGTAACCAGCTTTTTTAAATAAGTTGATCGTTGGTTCTTGTAATGAACCTTTTGGAATACCAATCTTTAGAGTGTTCATTTATTCAGATTCCTAGATTTCCTGTTAAAGAAATTTTATCAAACAAATTCGAAAATGCTCAAGGCTAACACAGATGAATATATAGAAAGACAATAATGGTAACCAAAGCAAAAAAGAGAACCGATTTCTTTCTTATCAAACCGTTTCTCTTTTTATTTTATAAAGATATAATTTACGCTTGTTAGCAACTCTAACACATACTTTTACGTCTTTGTTGCCTAACTTGCGAATACTCATAGAACTGTTGTTTCCTCATTTAGATTTTATTCGAAACTATCGATCGACCGTTTGTTTCCAACTCACCATTGGAAGAAAAATAAACCATGGTAGAAATGATAAACATTAATATTTGATTGAAGCTAAATAAGGAAAAGAATAAAAATGGTGTAAAATACACCGTTATTAGGAGTAACCGTTTAGTTTTAAGAAAAAAGACTTTTTGTAATGTATAAACGATCATGCTAGAGCCTAAGATACCAAAAGTAAAAAACAACTCTAGCAGCATATTATGTGTTCGGGGGAAACCACCTTCATGAATGAAAAAAGCCTGTAAGTTACCAATACCGACTCCAAATATTATAAAAAGGAAGTTTGCTGGGTCAAACCATATTGAAATATTCGTTGTCCAATACAATACATAGTCGTGTAAGGAAAAATTCCTTATGAAATTTTCATCATATAAATTTATATCTTCACTTAACAGTAAAGGGTAAAGATCGATTATTGATTGAATTCTGAGGGGTAACAAATGCTTATACTTGAAGACGAAGAAACAAAATACTAGAAGTAGAGTAAATACATAAATTATATTCTTGCTATCCCACAGAACAACATAAATTATAATTGATGTAATAACTATGAATATCGGAGCGCGGTCATTTGTGAGTATCAGGGCAAAAATTAAAAAGGTAAAACTAAAGTAATATATTTTTTTTCGGTGAACCAAAAACGGAAGCCAAATGAATTGCGCAATAAAAATGCCCGCCGTCGGTGCACCATAGTGGAAGGCCCCCCAAGGTCTGCCTTGTACAAGGCTCACAAACCCAAAGAGGTCTTTTCCAAAATAAGCCTGAATCATAACATCGGCGGAATAAAATAAAACTATAAAATAAATAGTATTAACAGTGATTTGGCTTTGATGATTGTTTTTCAAATAAGAAATTATAAAAATTACGCACAAAAATTGAATCATTTCTTTTGTGAAACTCAAATAGTTCGATTCAAAATACCTTAAACTAATTATTGTTGAATACAGAGCAAATATAAACAAGTATATCCTTATTGAGGTCATACCTATTTTATAATTTTCTTTTTTTATGAAATCATTCAATGTAAACATTCCAACAAGTGTGAAGATAGCTCTGTTGAATTGCATCAAAACTATGTTGTAATCTTTTACAGAAAAAGGCATGCTTGCAAATAAATAAACCAACACATAGGAAAGAAGTTGGTATTTCTTTATTCTAAATTGTGGCATCTATCTCGATTGAGGTATAAATACTATATTCTCTGTTTCCCGATTTATGTCTATACCGTATCTTTGTAGCGAGCCTATCTTTACATAATTAAATTCTGCTAAAAAGCTGACGATTTCATCAATATTTTCTGTGTTATACTCAGTAATTATTATTGGATGGGACTCTTTTAGTATATTTTTCATCCCCCTCAGCGCCATTAATTCCATTCCTTCGATATCTATCTTAACTAGACCTACTATGCTTTGTTCTTCCTCCTCCAGCAGAGCATCTACATTTTCCGTCCAAACTTCTATTTGTCTGTTGATTTTGTTCATTTGGATAGCAGAAGTAAGACCCGGGTTAGAGTATCCCTCATCAAAATCAGTGTATGGAAGATATAAACTAATAACTTCTTTTTTATCACTAATAGCTTTGTTTATTAATAAAACATTTTGATAGTTATTTATATTAATATTTTTTTTTAACCTACAAAATATTT
>JACLAC010001459.1_pt1 | contig 12538 bp, 7 predicted proteins | sample 8027881 | NCBI WGS metagenome assembly JACLAC01 (sample SAMN15725517, study PRJNA655200) | protist metagenome | isolation source: fluorescence activated cell sorting (FACS) single amplified genomes of... | place: Spain: Blaines Bay Microbial Observatory, Mediterranean Sea | collected 2016-01-19 | reverse complement strand
CTCAGGTCACGGATATGCTCGATATCCTTGAGAAGGACGGTGCTGGCGATACGGAAGGTAAATCAATTCCTGATGACCTTGAGTTAGATACCGACCCAGCAGTGAGGGCTTCTCAACTGGATCGTCTGGAAAGATTGGTGAGAGGTAGCCAGTCTTGGCAGGCTAGGCGGGTAGCAGCGCGATTGCTTGGGAAAACTGATGAGCTTCGTGTTGTGCCATCATTAATCTACGCTCTTAGTGATCCTGATACTTCGGTACGCCGTTACGCGAGGGATGGCCTCAGATTTATCAGCCGTCGATTCGACGGATTTGACTTGTCCAACGATCCGACTCCGGCCGAGGTTGATCAGGTTCAGGGCAAGTGGCGAGATTGGTATCGCACCATGAATCCAAAATATGTGTTCTTGGACTACGATTTGTAGGCTTTCCGCAGGATCAGATTAGTTACAGCAGATTCGACTAAAAATAGATTGATAGGTTTTCGAAATGGCATCAGCTATGGGCCAAAAAACGAGCGATGGGCCAGCCCAAAACGCATCAGACCAAACACAGGCTGAGGCACGGGTTCACCAACGGGCGGCTGAACGTGAGAAACTACGGACCAGCCGTTTTGATTTAGTCACATCGTTCCTGATGGCTCTCATCCTGTTCATCGGTACGTTGACGCTAATGGTCGTCATTATCTTCCTGACGACCCGCTGGGCGTTCCCACCTCGGGCAATTGAGCCGATCATTGAGAATCCAGCCGGGCGGGGTGAGAATCCCGAGGGTTTTGAGCGTGACTTTGAGCCTCCAGGCGCTGAAGAAGTTGAAGAGTTAATGGAGCCGACGCTGCAGGACACGATTGAGGCTGTGACGGATGCGGTCAGTTCAGTAGCGGCTACCCTTGTCACCACCGATACCACGGCAACCGCAACGACTGCCGGAACAGGAGCGGGGGATAGTCGTCCACCAGGTCCCCCCGGGGAAGGAGAAGATATTATCCCGCGATTCGAGCGATGGCAGCTCAACTTTACGGCTCGCGATATTGGTTTGTATGCGAAGCAATTGGATTTTTACAAAATTGAGCTCGGAGCGATTGGTGGATCGATTCAGGGAGTTGACGTTGCAAACAACCTCTCAGGTAGCCCCAAGAAATACCGGGTCGTAAAGACGGAGGATGAGAAAAGGCTGTATTTTATGTGGAATAGTCCAAGTCCACTGATGCAGTTCGACAGGCAGTTGCTCGGTAAAGCGGGCATTCCGTTGCCGAATCGTCAAATGCTCAAATTCATTCCAACGCAGTTGGAAAATGAGTTGGCCCAAATCGAAAAAGCTTACTGGGAATCAAAGGGATACAACTCCGTGACTCAAATCGCAAAAACTGTCTTCGAGAGTAAAGCAGATGGGCGCGGCTACAAATTTGAGGTCACCAGTCAACGCTATCGAAAACCAAAAAAGTAGGATGGTCGCCCAAGATGCTCACCTTTTTGAAAGACGCCTGAGTTCTCTGCCGTCTTTCGAGAGATTTCACCGATCATCGGGATGCGAAGGAGGTACCAATGACCAATTCATCCAAAGATCAGAGGTGATCTGTAAAGCACATGTCACAGTAACTGAGGAGCGGAGAAGAGCGAACGATCGGCTGCCGATAGCGGGGAATGGGCGATTCACCCCTACGAGTCCCCTCAAAATTGCGAGATTTGTCCAAAATTGCAGTTCAGGGCCCATCGAATCAAGTAGAAAAAACCCAACTCGAATATGCTGTTAGGAGCCGCCTGAGAGAAACTGGTGTCTGGATCACCTTTATTATGGTCATCCATGACCTAGATTTCCGTTTCGGGTTGCCTCTGATCCCGATGGGCGTCGATGACGCCCCATCACTTTTCAAAATACAATCAGACTGCGGTGAATAGTCTGAATGCTCATCAAAACGAACTTAATATTTCTGGCTACGAAGTTAAGGAACTGACCGCCGATGCTACTTGCTGAAATGTCCCTTTTCGAAATTATCTCCAATGCTACTTACGGTGCCCTTGCTGGGGTCGCTCTTTGGGGGTTGTATTGCATTGTCATTGTCTGGTCACGGGTAAATCAAAAGCGTTTTAAGTCAGAGGAAGAGCAGGACTTCTTCATGGATGACGTTGAGCAGATGCTTGCTGGTGGAGATTTTGAGGGCGTCACCGAATATTGCGAAGGTGACAAACGCGCGGTCGCTCAGATTGTTGGGATGGCCGTCGAGCATCGTGAGATGGGTTACAAGAAGGCCAGGACTTTCGTGATGGACCGCTTCCAACGTGATGTAATGAGTGATGTCGAGTACCGACTCAGTTGGGTTAGCACCGTAATCAAGAGTGCTCCGATGATTGGACTGTTTGGAACCGTCTTTGGAATGATGGGCGCATTCGAAACGCTTGCGACCTCTGAGTCTGTTGAACCGTCCGCTTTGGCGTCAGATATTAACATCGCCCTTCGGACAACCGCTTGTGGACTGGCCATTGCCATTCCACTCATGATTTTGGTTGCCAACGTCAACATTCGCATTGCAAAAATGGAAGATCTGGTAGGCGCAGGTCTGGTCCGTTTCATGACCGTTTACCGTGAAGCACTGGCAAAATATTCGTCTTCACGCGGTGGAACAGCAGCGTCAACGGTCGAGCCTATGACTTCGCAGTCCCGTGTGGAGTGAAGCTTGAATCAGTGCAACGGAACCCATTCTTTTTCCTCGTGAACTGAAGAACGGGAATGATCAAACGCGAAACTTCTAAGACCAATTTGACTGAAAGATGAGTGACAACCCAAATCAGATAGATGACGACGAGGATGACTTTGCGTTACCTCGTAAGAAGCGTGATGACGACGAGATGGATATCACGCCCATGATCGACATTACGTTTCTGTTGCTGATTTTCTTCATTGTTTGTTCAACGATGGATCCAACAAAGATCGGTACGATTCCTGAGGCAGATAACGGTCTGGCGATTGCAGCCAAAAATTCTGCCGTCATCTTTATCAATCCTAGTGCTGGTGACGAGGTTATCCTGTCGCGAATGGATGGCTCGAATTTCAGTACCGACGAAGAAATTCAGGAAACTGAAATCATCGAGTACATCACGGAGGAACTTGAAAAGTCGTTGGGGGCTAGTAAACAACATGTGATGTTATTTGGAGACGCGAATGTCAAGGTTGGGAAAGTGACGCGTGTTCAGAAAATCATCGGTGACGCTTTTGAGGATCTGGATTCGACTTACATCGCCGTAAAAGAGCAATGACGAGAAATGGAGGGTCGGTCATGGGTCCAAGTCCTGTCATGGATCGCCCCTTGAAGGCGTTGCGGCGACTTCGCATCGGAGTCTGATTGAGTCGCTAGCAATGGTTCCTTTGCTTTCTTTCCAAAGCGGGGAACCCGTGTGTATTGAAATGTTGGATACGTAACAGAAATTGGGTTTATCTTTATGTCGATCGAAGTCAGTTGCTCGGAGTGTGGGGCCAGCCACCACGTCAATGATCGGTTGGCCGGGCGTAGTGTGCGTTGTCCCAGTTGTGACGCGGTCGTGCCCGTGCCAGAGAAGTTGATGCAAACCAGAGCAGAACTTGGTCCGAATGGTGATAATGATGCGGGCGAACAACCAGTCGAAGTTGCTGCTGCCGAACCTCTTGCCGCTGAGATCGTACCTAAGAGGGATGGGACGCAGGGTTCTGCCTCGCGGGAAGCCGCAAGTCCGGTTTCGTTGGCATCGAGTTTTGCTGTCGCTGAGGATGAAGATGAAATTGATGAGGTCTTAATTCGGAAGAAACGTCCCGAAGAAGAGATGGACATGACTCCTATGGTTGATGTCACGTTCTTGCTCTTGATTTTCTTCATGGTGACCGCTGCCTTCAGTTTGCAGAAATCAATTGAAATGCCGCGCCAGCAGACTGATGCTCCGAGCACTCAGGTCACTGATGAGGAAGATGATGAATTGGAAACGATTGAAGTTGAGGTTGACGAATTCGGCGGTTTTCTTGTGATCGCACAGGACTGGGAACGCGAAACGGTTGGAAAGCAAGGACTGATTAGGGCTTTCAAGGAAGCATTGTCTGCCAGCAAAGACGCGATGCGCCTCAACGTAAAGGTCCACGAAATGGCAAAGCTACATTCGTTGGTCGATGCCATGGATGCAGGAACTATTGCTGGCTTTGCCGAATTGGAAGTCGTGCAAGTTGAGGAGTTTTATTGATGACCAACCAGAATGATTTGAGGACTCTTTGAGCTCCGTTTTGCCTTGATCAATAGCATCAGCCCGGGTGGAACGCCGGTGGTGCCAAAGCAGAAAACATTGACTGATAACTTTTCACTGTAGAAACTGACAAAGACATGCTTGCAAACGAATTGATCGACCGCATAGAGCGACTGGGATTGCTTGACCAGGAGATCATCGAAGCCCTTCGCGAACAATTGGAGCAAAGCGGTACGCGAATCACTCCTGAGGCAGTGGCCAAACTACTCGTTGATAATGGCCAGTTGACGCATTTTCAGGCGACCAAGTTGATTGGTGAATTACGGAGTGGCGAATATGAAGAACCGATTGCTGAAACGAATGCAGATTCGGACCTGACTGTCGGTGTCGAAGAAGTTGCTGCCGTGGTGGAGGATGTCACACCCGTCGAGCCAGTAGCGACACCTGTATTCGAAGCGGAGGCGGTTCCTGTTGAAGCGGTGCCTGTCGAAGTGGCTGCGGTTGCGGTCGAGGCAATAGGCGGTGAGATGGCTGACGAAACACCTCGTGAAAGGCCAAAGCCCTCGCGAAAACGCCCCGAGGAGCCGAAGACGGTTTGGGATTCGTTCAAAATCTACGGCTACGTCGCGATTATTATTCTGTTCCTGCTGATTCTGGGAGCTGGCTTGGCGATTCTGGGTCGAGAAGATGCTGATGCCTTCATTGCCAGAGCGAATACAGCTTACGACGGCGGCACTTACCAAAATGCCCAGGGCGACTATATCGCGTTTCTCGAAATGTTCGGTGATGACCATCAGTATTCATCGTTGGCACGGACGCGGATCACAATGACGGAGCTTTACAAGGCTGCGGAGTTCAAGCAGGAACCCGAACAGGCAGTGAATCTCGCGAAGGAAAAGTTGCCGGCCATTGCCGAAGAGGAGGGGATGAATGAAGAGCGATCGAACTTAGCTCTTCTGATGGTCAAAATTGCTCAAAACCTTGCCTCGGCGGCGGGCCGAGCGAAAGAGACCGCTCGAAAGCAGGAACTACTCGAAATACTTGATGAACAGCGGGAGTTGATGAACAACGCCGCTTACATGTCTGCTTCCGATCGTACGAATCTGGAAGGAAAGTTGCTGTCGTTGGAAGAGGATCGAGCTCGGGTCGAACGTGATATCAATCGAAATATCAGTCTAGATAAAGCCGAAGAATCGATGATGGCTTCGCTCGCGGGCAAGAATACGAAGGATGCGTACGATACTCGTACTGCACTGTTGCGAAATTTCCCTGATCTGAGGGAAAATGAACGACTCGTCAAATTGATTTTGGAAGCCAGCGACATCCAGCAGAGTTTGGTTGAACCCTCAGCTGATTTGCCTGAGGTTGGTGATGCCGTGGTGGAAGACGGCGGTGCGGATTCCGTGTTATTGACCACCTTGGCAGGAAAAGTTGCTCCCGAGTTGCGAGAAGTCACTCTTTATTTCCGGGCTGGTGGATCCATTCTGGCATTTGACGGTGAGAACGGAAAACTGAGGTGGCGAAAATTTGTTGGATATTCGAAAGAGTTGCCGCCCTTGCGACTTGAAGACGGCGTATTGCTAAGTGAGTCCTCAACATTAGAAGTTTTGCGTTGCAGTGAAGACGATGGACATGTGTTGTGGCGTACAAAAATAGGGGAGCCTTTTGGGCAGCCAATCAGTAACGGTGATGAGATTTATGTGTCAACGAATTCTGGCAGAGTGATTTCTCTGGATGTCGAAACTGGTGAAGCAAAATGGGTGTCCCAGGTTCCTCAGGATCTCGATGTTGCACCCGGTGTCGATGATCGAGCCAAACGGGCCTATGTCGTTGGGGATCATAGCAATCTCTATCTGCTCAATACGCGTGACGGATCTTGTGTCGAAAGTTTCTATGTAGGGCATGAACCAGGAACTGTCAGTGTTCCACCCGTCCCTCTGCTGGGCCATGTTTTTGTTATCGTGAATTCTGGCAGTGACTATGCAAACCTCAGGGTGCTTCGTGTTGACGAAACTGGTGGGCAGGTTCAGGAAACCCAAAGTTTCCGGCTTACTGGAAACGTTCGTGTTCCGCCAATCATTCAGGGACGCAGACTAATTGTCTTGACCGATCTGGGTGAGGTAGTTGTGTACGATATTGAACCGACAGCCGAAACTAATCAGGTGACCGAGGCGGCGAAACTGCCGCCGTTTTATGAGCAACCCACACCTACACAAATGGCTGTGGGACGAAGTCAAATGTGGATCACTGGTACGCGAATTGGTCGCTATGAACTTCAGATCAATACAGGTCGAGTGATTCGTGATTGGATCAAGCATGAGTTTGATACCTTCATTGGAAAGCCCTACTCAGCGGATGATGCGTTGGTGTATGCAAGGATTCTGCGCGGCACCTCAGCCATTCGTGTCACCGCTGCTGATCCCAAAACTGGGGAAGAAATCTGGCGAACCGACGTAGGAGTACCTGTCGCTTTGCTAAGCATGCCACCAGGCAGCGATGTACTGCAGAGTGTCACGACTCAGGCTGCCCTATTCGAAATTGACTCAGAGGCTGAAAAGGTCGGTTCGACCAATGGTCCCATCGAAAACCCAGGCGAGAAATCAGTAGCGATCAGGTTCGAAGAACCAATCGCCATCGATGAGAATCGAAGCCTGATGTTGAATCAGGTTGATGGTCAGTCAATCATCGTTTACGAGCCACAAAGGGAGCTTGGGAAGCTCCGACAATTAACTATGAGCTTCTCAGCCGGAAAACCAACAGACGGCGGCGTTGTGGCAGGGGGTGGGTTGTTCTTGCCGTTGAATAACGGCAGGGCTGTTCTGCTGGATTGGCGTACCGGAAAGACCATTGGGACACCATTCCAGCCTGCGAGTGATCCAAATAAAGAGGTTAATTGGACCAATTCGCTTACATTGCCCAGTGATCCTGACCAAGTTGTTCTCGCTGACAGCCGTAAAAAAATATACCGCTTACGCGTGGGTGATCAGATTCGGGAACTTGCATCTACGGATCTTGAGTTTGATCTGTTAGATCAAATTGCGGGGGTGGGCAATACGGTTGTGGGGGCTACGGCTGGTCCTGCGGCTGATTTCATCGTGGGTTTTGATATCGTCAGCTTGAAGCCAAAATTCAAGACCTTGCTCGACAGTCGAGTGGTTTGGGGACCGGTGGCAGTGGGTGACTATTGTCTCTATCAGACTGATGATTCACAGTTGCGAGTGATTGATGCAGAAGGAAAATCGTTGTATCAGATTCCAACGCCGGCTGGTTCGCCGGTCGGTAAGCCGATCATGAGCGATCGCAGAATTGTGCTGGCAGGGAAGGCTGGCTGGATCATGGTGTTTGATCCTGAAACTGGAGCTGTGACTGGTACAACCGATTTGGGTCAGCCTGTTTCAGCTACACCATTGGTCGATGATGGCATGCTAGTGGTGCCTGGCACCGAGGGTGTCATTTACCGGACCCCTGTCCCGGCCAACTAATTGAGTTCGCACCTTTCCCATTGTTCCGTTGGAATACTTCAATGAGCATACGAGTTACAAGTTTGCTTTGTCTGTTGGTCGTTGGGCTGACTGTGTTGCCCTGCGCCCGATCAGCACATGCTCAGTTAATCAATTTTGCGCAACAGGGTGTTCCAGGTGATCCCGGACTTGAACTACTGCAAGAAGAACCGCATGATCTCATCTTTTTTACCGACAAAGCAGGTGGGGGTTGGGCCAAGGCGTTGTTGTTGCCGTTGCCTGGCAGAACCATGCCTACGGACAGAAGCGGTTCATTGAAGCTAAACGTGCTGGGAATTGAAGGAAAAGATTTCACCGCTAAGTGGACTGATATCAAGGATATTGATTTTTGGGAAATACGTCTCGAACGCGAGACGAAAGAGCGGATCCAACGTGGTGACTTCAAGGGGGCCTACCCCTTCATGTCTGTTCTGATTCGAGACTTTCCAAACCGGGCCGGATTGCGAGAATTGCGATGCGACTTTCTTTGGTTGGATGCAGTCGCGCGTGCAAAGCGAAAAGAGTTGTCCCCGACTCTTGCAATGCTTGAAGAATTGCGACGATACGCGCCGGAATACAAACGGTCCATGGTGCTCGATGCAATTGGCCGAACGACTGATCAATTGATGCAACAATTGATGGATGCTGGCGACTTGGATCTCGCCCAGAAGATGCTGGCTCGCCTCGAGAAAGATTATGCGAATGATAATTTGCAATCAATCAATAAATGGAACGCTGAGTTCCTGCGAATGGCGACGGTAAAACAGAATGAAGCCAAGGCCGCGTTGGAAGCCAAAGATTATCGTGCTGCTCGCAAGCTATCACGCGAAAGTGTGTACTTGAAGCCGGATATTCCCGGTGGAACCGAGCTCGTTAAATTGGTCGATCGTATCTATCCATTGATTAACGTTGGAGTTCTACAGACTGCCACAGTGCTGGAGCCAACGCGACTTGATAATTGGGGAGCTCGAAGGTCAGGGCGTTTGTTGTACCGCACTCTGTTTGAAATGGAGGGCCCAGGACCAGAAGGTGGAGAATATGACTTCATCTTCGGAGATGTAGAAATGAGCCCGGATCGGATGCACTTCGACCTGATGCTTGAGCCTGAAAAATTGCAGCCACCTCTGGATAAAGTCAGCGGTCCATACTTAGCGGATGTGATGGCCAAAAGAGCTCAGGCGAACTCGAGCGACTATTTTTCGCCTTGGGCTGCGGCTGTTGATTCGATTGGCTTGGACGGTCCGAAACAGATATCCTTCAATTTGCGCCGCCCCAACGTGCTGCCGACCTGCTTACTGCAAATTCCAGTTGATGGCAGTTGGTTTGGGGATAAGCCTCTTTCACCTACCGGTGATTATCGGCGACAGGAAGTGGGCGAAGAGGAGGTTCGGTATGTGCTCTCAGGGGCCCCGAAAACAGAGACGCAGCCGCGCGAAATTGTCGAAGTGCGATGTGCTTCCGCAGCCGACGCCGTCAATCTTCTGCTGCAGGGTGAAGTTGACGTTCTGGATCAACTGTTCCCAGCTGATGCTGTAAGGCTGAAACGTAGCAAGTCGATCAAAGTAGCAAATTATCCGTTACCTACAGTCCACATGTTGGTACCGTGTTCCGATCACGCTTATCTGGCCGAAAGGACTTTTCGGCGAGCTCTGCTGTATGGGATTAACAGGCAGGACATTTTAAAGGGTGAACTACTGGAAGGTCTCGAGTTTGAAGGATGTCGTGTGCTATCTGGTCCATTCCCCGCGGGTATCGAACTCAATGATCCGTTGGGGTATGGCTATGATGAGAAAATTGATCCGCGACCTTATGAGCCACCGTTGGCAAAGCTTCTTCTGGCAATGAATGCAAATCAGATGAAGGCAATGGCAGCACGTAAAAAACTTGAAATGCCCGAATTGAAACCAATACGGTTGGCCTTTCCGCCCGATAATCTGTCGCGGGTTGCATGTGAGGCGATCAGTACTCAGTGGAAACTGCTGGGACTGGAAGTGGAGTTGGTTCAGCTACCTGTGGGCCGAACCTTTCCGAAGCCGGATGAGGATATCGCCGACATCGTTTACGTTTCGGCTGCGGTGTGGGAACCGATCATTGACGCGAGGCGGGTGCTGGGGCCTGAGGGTCTTGCTGGCAGCCAAGACCAACTTGTGGGACTCGGTTTAAGACAACTTGAACATGCCAAAAACTGGAAAGAAGTACGTGATCGATTATTGGATCTTCATTCGATCACCCATCACGAACTGCCTGTCTTGCCTCTGTGGCAAATGGTGGAGTCGTACGCTTATCGGCGGGAATTAGTGGGGATGGGATCTGACATCGTTTCGCTTTATCAGAACGCGGGAAATTGGCGGCTTGGACAATGATGCGCTGGAATTTGTTGATAATCGTTTTTTTAATCGCCACGTTCAATCACAACGTGGGTTGGCAGAGTGTCGGGTTAGCTGTGGAAGCTGCAGCCAGCCAAGAGGCTGATCCCGCTTCGGTTCCATCCGCTGCGGAAGAAAACAGTTCGGAAAAGTCTGCATACGAACAAGCTGGTGACAAGCCTGACTCGGAAGTGGCGAGTGCAGCCGACAGTGAGTCAGCAAGCGAAAATGACGAGACGACAGCAGGTGATGGTGTATCCAGTGACGCTACAGGTGGAGAGGTACTAGAGCTCGATCCGGATGCAGTTAAGGTTGCTGTTGAAAACTACAAGAAGCTAACTGAGTCCCCTGAAAAGGAGCTTCCCTGGGACTATTCACCTTATAAAGTTCTGGTCTGGTTAGTTGCTGACAGTCCGGAGCATTCAGTGTCGACCATCGAACAGCCTCTTCTCAAATTCTTGGATCGGGATTACTCAGCTATCTGGCGAGTCACCATTGCCAAGGCACCCCGGGCAGTTGCTACCGCAGCGCGGCGAAATATGTCTGGCATGGACTATGACATGATCACCGCGGCAGACCCGGTGTTGGCGGTAAAACGGGACCACAAAGATGCCATTCGTATTCGCGTGGCTGAGAATGTAGCGCAATACATCGGTAAGGTATATGGAACTCAGGGCCGTATTCAGGAAGTGAAGCGACGGGCTGCTCTTCTTGGTGACAAAACAGTTTCCGGTGTTGGTCCAAAAATGGAAGTCGTTGAGGGTGATGCCGTTGCAGTCAGTGAACTTTGGGCTGACGAAGGAACGGAAGCGGTACTGGTGTCGCGTGGAACAGCACGCTCATTGGATAAACCTGAGGCGAAGGTAATTCTTCCCAAATTGGCGGATTTGGTGAGTCAAGCAGTGGATGCTTATGACAAGATTTTCATAGTCAGGCTGCGGGCCAATGAATCACTGACCGACGTCAGTGTGGTCGAGATGGATACTCTGATGCAGCATTTTGGACCGGTTGCAGAGATCGAGGGTGGGACGCGGTACACGTTGCCAACCGTTATCGGTAATACGATCACGCGGGCTTTCGCTCCGGTTGTCCGTGTTGATAATGCAGGGACGCGCACCGCAACAGGATTGTTGAGAGCAAGTGGGTTGATCGTCGATGAAGACTCGCCAGCAAACCTGAAAGCTGGCGACGTTCTTGAACCGATGATGAGAAAGAATGACCGTAATGGCAGGGCATTCGTGATTGGACCTCTCGATTGGGCCTTCCTGAATGTGACAGGTTTCGAAGGTCGTAATGTTAAGATGGACTTTTATTCCGGGCGAGCTGGTGGCCTGCAGGGAAGAAAGAACAAGCGCACCTTCAAGATGGCATTGAAGGTGCGTCCGTTTCATGAGGCATCAACGGTCCGCCTGCATTTACAACGAGATCCAAGTACACCAATGATTGGATATGAGTTGTATGAGAAGGAATTGAAGTCGACAAAAATGACTTTCATAGGGCGAACAGATTGGGACGGACGTATGAGAATTGAGCCCACCAAAGCCCCGTTCCGATTGTTGTATGTCAAGAACGGGGGCGCCGTTCTGGCACGCTTGCCAATCGTTCCGGGCTTGCATGAGTTCGATGTGGCTGACTTGGCGGGTGATGATACGCGACTGCAGGCAGAAGCTTATATTCGAGGTGTCCAGAACGCTATCATCGATCTGGTTGCTGTGCGTGAATTGTTCAGAGCCAGAATTCAATTGCGATTGAAACGCGGTGAAATGGACAAGGCCCAAACGCTCATGGAAGCACTTCGGGATCAACCCAGCAATGAAGAACTAGCCAATGATATGGGTAAACGGCAGACGTATTTCAATAACCTTCTTGCTGGCAGCGGTAATGCGAATCAGAGGGCCAAGGTTGATCAGATGTTTGTCATCACCCGTGAGCTTTTGACTAAACATATTAATGGCAGGCTCGTTAATGATCTTGAGGCTGAGGTTAGCGAAGCCAAGAAGAACGGTGGAAAGTCACCAAAGTAAGGTAACCAGCGGCGTCAGTCCGAGGTTCTCCGGTACTCACGCCATTAGGTTGTGTTCGGGCTACTTACGCCAGTTTGGGCGTTTCCGCCGTGCATTCGGATGATGCGTAATGATCCGGAATGTCGCGTCTCGACCTGATAGTTTGCGTCCAGTAGGACGTGTTGTTGGGCGAACCACTTTGGCTCTCAGGCGATCGTGGGTCTCACGATGTTCATCATCGAGTTCAAACTCGACCCACAGTTCGACTTCTGGGGCAACTGTTCGTGTCACACCGTTCTTGACGACGCTTCCTTCCCAGTCGACAGAATGAAAGAACACGTCATCGGTGAAGTCTTCGGCCTGAATAAAACCGTATGTGCCTTCTTTCTCGATGAACATGATCTTTCCAAGTCGTCGCCGTTGAATGCGAAACTTTTTTTTGATCCCATCTTCTTGTTCGGGGTCATCCA
>JACLAC010003727.1_pt1 | contig 12545 bp, 14 predicted proteins | sample 8027881 | NCBI WGS metagenome assembly JACLAC01 (sample SAMN15725517, study PRJNA655200) | protist metagenome | isolation source: fluorescence activated cell sorting (FACS) single amplified genomes of... | place: Spain: Blaines Bay Microbial Observatory, Mediterranean Sea | collected 2016-01-19 | reverse complement strand
TTCCCGTAGGTTGTGCCAGACTGGCGAGGAGCAGACGCAAATGAGTTCGGGGCATTTACCGAACGTGGAGAAACGCTGGTCCAATCGCGATTGGAACAGTTCATGGGGCGAATGGGTGACGCATCGACGCGGCATTGCGTCACCGTATTGCAGGAGGGCCAGGCGAACCAGCACAGCTTGAGAGCACTGGATTTGGCACTACATGGCGGTGCTGGACTTGGCTTGAAGGACTGGGCTCTCGACGAGCAGGAACGGTCAGTTGGATGGCTTCGTGAGAACGAAACTCGGCGTCTCGTGGAGGTGACGGAATTGCCTGACTGGCTGCAAGCAATTTCCCCAGATCGTAAGTGTCGTCATTTTGTCCAGAAGGCTGGGGAAGAATCTTCGCGTTTAGAAGTCGTGTGGACAGGGCGGCGGACTCTCATGACTCATGCAGACTACGGTCCCATTGGAATTCCAGGACGGTTTTGGCTCTTTTTTTCGGGTTTGTTGCGCGGGTACGTGTGGAGCGATATATCGCATCGCCGATACGATAATTGGATTGATGCGTTGTCATGGTCAAATTTAGCGTGGGTGAAGGGGGAGATGATTCTATCGGTGAGTGCCCTGACTGGGCCATGGGAGATGGCTTCTCATTTTGGACGGTTGCGAGAGGTTGTTGAGTCTCTAGACAAAAACTTCGACCACAACTTTGACATATACAGAGTTTTGTACCCAATGATGGTTCATGACTACTATGATGGCGCCGAAATCCCTGAGTTCGGATCTGAAAACCACTACGAATTGTTTTGGCGTATCGTAATGGACGCGCCAGTGTTTCGAAGTAAAGGCGAAATTGCTAAAGCTGGTCGGTGGTTCCAGGCGAGTCGCAGATGGCGACAAACTTCGCGATATGGCGCCATGCTGCTATTTGCTATTGTGGTGATGGGTATGTGGCTGAAGTGGTACGGCACGCTGGACGCTAGCCCTGCAGTTCTGGGCTCTCGCTGGCGCGAGGTGGGTTCCGCACAAAAAACATAAGCGAACGCGATTTGTTTCAACACGTTGGGGTGAACGCGATTTTTTCAGAGGGGTGCCATTGGTTCCGCGTGTTGCCATTCCTCCCTGTCGATTGCTCTTGTTGTGTGTTTCCCTGTCTCCATTTCTTGATTGACCCTTGTCTGAGTGCAAAACGACATGTAGGTCTCATCCCTTAGCAGTCATGCCAGGTGACGGCGGATGATGAAAATCTGGATGGTGATGACGGCGACAACGGCGGTGGTGACGGCGGCGTGAAGCAAAGCAATCGGAAGCGTGGCAAGGGGAAGAACATATTGCATTGTGTTGCAGTGATCATGGGTTCCAGGCAGAACAAAGCGTTGTATGACGCCATCGCGAACCTCACGCTGCCAGTCGAGCAAGAGCATGGTGAAGTACAAATTGCGCAGAAAACGCAATGGGCGACGCTACAATGGTATGAGGACATGGCTGTTGGAGCACGTGCCGACTACATTTCAAAAGTGTTGACACTGTCGTTCGGCAGGCACAAGCAACAATCCAGTTCCTGAATCAAAGCATGCAACTGCCAGGGATGTGTGGGCAAGAGAAAGCGCAAAATTGACCCGAATACATGTCTGGGAGCCGCGGCCCCACCACGCATGCGCTCGACACAGCATGCTTGCAATAGTTGCAAAATGTGCAACGTGTACTATTGCAAAAAAAAACTGTACTATTGCAATTTCGGAAAACTGTACTATTGCACGCAAATAACGTGCAATAACTCAAAACCAGAAATCTGCAATAGTACGAAAAAGTGAGAAGTGTACTATTGCAACAAAACACGTACTATTGCAACCCTGTACTATTGCAAGCCTAGGGACCATTTTTTGGGTGTGTTGCCCCCCCCTCAGAAGACATTTCAAACCTCCAGGCGGAGACACTACAGTTACGTGCACCGCTTCTCTGAGAAGCGCTCCTGGTAACCACTGAAACTTAAGTACATGCAGAAAATGACTTCAATCCGACTCTGTCGAAGTGCACTGATCACGTTTTTTTGCACACACGGATTCGCTCTGTCTACGGGATAGGTTCAATCAAGACACTAGCTGGATTTTGACGTTTCACCATCGAATGCGGCGTGGGACAACAACCCTTTGTTTTAACGGCCCACGCCCCAGGTCAGCACTTGAATTCCATGTGAGCGCCACTGGGCAAAGAAACGTGGACGGTGCTGCATCGTTGTCTGGCATCACCTGTGAAAACACGTAGAAGATCGTCTCCTTCGCAGGTCGTGAAAGTCTTGTCCCGTCTTCGTGAACGTGGCACACGTGCACTTCTCCCGTCTCCTTCATTGAGAACTTTTCCCAACAAGCATGCTGTGTTGCTCGCATGGTTCTGTTTTGCCATTTCGCAACTGTTCTGGGATTGCTTCCGTCGTTGGTCGCGATACCCCTGAAAGAACCACAAATAGCTTCTTTGCTGTTGGCGACGGCATGCTTGTAGGACTCCGAGCACCACCGTCTTGCTCTGCCTCGTTTGCGACCGATGCTTTCTTTCGCACCGCCTACCGAGGATATGTCTGCATCTCCAAACACCTTCGTGGCGTGCTGAACGACGTCACCAAGGATGAAATCCACACAACCCTGCAACACGAATTAGCGTCTATGTTCGGACACCTCATTGACATACAAAAACCCACACCTCGACTACCACCCTTATGGAGGGCCCTTCCCACCCTCACAAATTGCACGTGCACACAGTTCCCAAAAACAACCACATCCCATGCCCCGTGATTGGCCACATTTCTGATAGGGCGCCTTCCTCAACGATACTAGGCTTAGACAATCGATTCAAAAAAAGACTGAATTTCGCCCCTTATGCCCCACCAACCTGCCTACAAAACGAACTACAATAATTCGTGTTGCTGGAACCTGGATCGCTTTGCACTCCTGGCAACACTGCGCCACCGCGACCAGAAAAGGCAAAATAATGTCTCGGTTACTTGCCTCCTCGACGTCGTCCATGTCATGATACGGCCAGTGATGACAAGAACCAGCACCACCATCAGGGCACTCATGTTGAAATTGTTCGATGAATTCATTGACATCGACCTCGAGGTCTGCTGGAAAAACACGCTGCAAAAGATCACCAAGCAACGATTTGCCTCGCTGCCGTTCCGCCGAATCCCGTCGGAAGACTGAAAAATATAGTGAAAGCAACAGCAATCCAGACATGGAAATGCACGTGTCTTCATGCGCCGTGTCAGCGATTGCATGACCCATCCGTATGTAGTGCTTTCGATTGTGTATGATTTCGGACACCAATGATGTATCCAACGCCCCTAGCGGCGAAGATGCACACATTGATGAAATTCTCTTTATCACTTTCGCTTCTTCAATCTTGCTGTTATTGGAAGAATGGCCACAATACCCATTCAACATCATCTTTCACGATGAAGTAGTTGCAATCCTTGCACCACGTCCCACCCTCGGGTTTCGCGAGAGCGAAGGTGCATCGCGCACAGTCCATGGATCCTTGGCATGAAGGTGAAAAAATATGGAGGTAAAAGATATGGAGGGCAAAATTCGTGAATGCAAGATATGGAGGTGGGCGCAACAAATGTTGCATTGCCCAGGGGATATGGACCAAAAATGTGGAACTACGGTGCAACATATCTATATTTGAAAATATAGATGTGGGGTCATCCATTCTAGCGAAATCGTTCTGACGAAGTCCCTTACAAAAGTCAAGCCATGACAATGGATAATGGCCATGACCAAAAATTCAAGCCCGTCTTCTGTCAAGCATAGCTTGGCATGTCGTCATGTGAACCCGTGAAGACAAGCAGCACAATACACAAACGCGGCAGGGACGTTCAACAAGCAAGAAACAACTGTGCCAGGATTTTCAAAATGAATGGCAGATCGGCAACGAAGAGACGGCACTTGGTGACGGCAGGTCATTGGCTGGATCGCACACGGCATGGAGACAAGAGGACAGACAATACGTGTGTAAGGGATGTGGTGTGAGCCCGATTTGCAACCGCAACCGCGCGCAAGCAGATGGTGGTGGAATCGGCCGGCAAAGACCTCGCGTAGTGTCGAACGGAACGTGTGAGTGTGAAGCCGCTGTCGATGCAGGCGGGAAGGCAAGCAGTGGCAATTACAGGGCAATAATCGGCAACATCAGTGAAGTAGACAGCAAAGAGTAGGAAAATTCATGGTGCGAACAACCGTAGTCCACAGTGAGACCAGAGCACGCGTGTGTGATTTGATGACCATTTTCAATATGAACAACTACAAAAAATCGGATTCGCAAGCGGTTTCTTCTTGCATCTCGTATGCCCCCTCGAGATGCTTCAACACCTCGTCTCACCAAATAGAATTGGCAAGAAGACAACTCTTCTCGCGCCTAAAGAAGAATCCTACGTGTCAACAGGCACGCTCAATCGAAAGGATGCCTCCGCGGGCTGATTGACCGGCACCTTCCCATTTTCTTTTTTACCCGATAAAGCGTCCATGGCATCGCCAATTGTTTCGGAAGGCTGGCCTGGTGTTGGTGTGAAACTCAAGCTCGCTTCAAGTTCATCCAAAGCTGGATCCGCAAACTTGGCCATTTTTTCTTTCACTTCAATGGTCAGCTGTGGAACAGCTGCCTTCGCAACGGGTTGACGTCCAGCGACGACATCACTACATTTTGCAGACCATTCCGCCGATGTAGTCATTGTGAGTATTGCTGAAGCTTCAGACCAATTCTGAACAATTTCAAAATTGTTGTCGTTATCAAAGTCAGCGGGCAAGAATTCGGCCAACGATCCACGCTTTCCACCCAACTGAACCAAATACGTGCAGTCTTCTTCAATGACCTTATACACTCCGTCTAGCTCCCAATCGTCCGCCCCGTTCTCGGCACATACCCAAGACGTAGTCCAGGAGCAGGCATCGAGTCGGCCTCGCCTCGCGTCTTAGGGTGAGTGGTTCAAGGCTTGCCGTCTGTCATTGAACAGCATGGAATATGCGGCATTGCGAAGCAAGGTGGCCCATACCTGCTGCGCACAAACTAGTGCAACCCTGCCAGGCTTGCACGTTGTCGCACCGGCAACCTGTGTCGCCACGCAAGGGCCACGCGTTACGTTTGCAATAACTCATGACACAGCCGTGATCGAATCCCCGTCCAGGGACATGCCGACGCGATCGTTAACGTCGGTCATGTCGTGTCGGCGCGCCTGGCGTCGTCGTGCCGTTCATCGCACCTGCATCGTGGACCGCAACGCGCAGCTGCTTGCTTCCGTATATGCAAGCAGGTGCCTGGCATTGCGTGCAGCACCGTGCCGCTGCGCCATATGATCCCTCGCCGCCGCCGCGGCCTTCGGCACCAGTCCGTTGCACCTCACCCAACTTACCGCTCGAGCCCGAACCGCCAGGCAGCCAGTCAAGCTCGAGCCATCGGGCCCACCCCGCTGTGCATGGGGAGGGTCGCCACCCCACATGATCGCACGTGGCCGCCTCTCCGAACGCCGTCGACGCTGCTCCCCATACGTGCTGTCGACGTAGCCGCTGTGCTTGCTGCCAGTCGGGCAGGGATACGCTGCATGCTTGCCAACTGGCATGCTCCGCACTACGGGCGTGTGGGGGTGATGTGTAAGCATGTGGTGAACGGGCGGCTGGCTCTTCACGACTAACGTACGACGCCCCGACTAGACTTAATCAGCACCGCCTGGCGCAGGTCACGCACGAGCCGGGTCCTCAGCGGGGGCGTCGGCTCATGGCGCAGCGGGCCGTTCCAATGAGTCTGCCTGGAAACACGCATCGGCGATCACGTTGCAAGGTGCACTGGCGAACTGCTACGTCAGACAAGCCAGGCTGCCGCCGTCGAGGAAAGACAGCTTGCCCAGCGCCGCCCGAGTGTGCAAACAGCTGGAAGTATGGTGACGAGCACGTTACACATCCGTCCTCCATCCCCTCATCCCACACGCACACCTCCCCATGCATCCCCATGTATATCCCCAATCCCCCTCCCCCGCTCCCATCCGCCGGCTTGCATCAGTTCCCGACGCGGATAACGCGCAGCATTCGGGCAAAGCGGGCAACGGCACGCCCTTCTTACCACAGTCGCCAATGTCGGGCCAGCCCACTTCCAACGGATGGCGGCACGTGGTGACGCCGCCCGCGGCCAGCATCTCACAGCAAACGGCTCATCCTTCTGTTTGTGTAGAGACAATAAGTCATGGGCCTGACAGTCCCGCTTCGACATCAAGCTCACTCCGCAACTGGTATCAGCGGTAAATGCATGGACACTCGCTTCGTGGCGAGCAGAGTTGTTGCAGCTCCGTCGGCATCCTTCTGGACCTCGGCCCATCGTCGTCATCGACAAGGAGTAATGCGCTGCCGCCGCCATCCGACTTCGCTGCCCTTGGTCCGAGCTGCCATAACTGTAATCGGGGCTCGCTCGCCAAGGTCTAACACTCGCCGCCATGGCGTCTGTGTTGGCGCCCTTACAAACTGGTCGCGAGCCGTCACTTTCCAACTCATCATGCGTGCTCATGCCTAGAGCACGCATGCGTGACGATATCGACCGTTGCTTGCGCGCAGCCATGACAGCTTGCGTTTCACATGCACGACGCCGCTGCCTTACTTGACATCACCGCAAGCGCTCGCGCATGGGCAATGCGGTCCAATGTTGCGGTGCTGCGCTTGGTGTGCCCATTTCGTGTGGCGTGACGGCTTGGGGAATGGGAAAAGGGGGGGATCCTGTAAGCACGCCGCCAGCATGCCACGGCGTAATGCTGCCTGCTCTAACAGTACAGCTTGGCTAGAGGCGGCGGTCTTTACCCGCCATGCAATTCGCAGCCCCGGCGCCCCAGTTAATTAGTTTGCTTGTTCCGAGTCTGGTCGCACAAACACCGCTTAATGCGTTCCCTGCTCCCCAGTTGCCTTCTGGGCAGCGCCTAGCCGTCTGCACACTAGGGCATGCAATCCGCACATATACCGGTCTGGGCATCGCCCGCTCCCCCTGCATTTCCTTGGCAGTACAGCCACGTCCGCATCGTTATCTTCGTCCTCGGCGTCGGATGGGTACGCATCACCTCCAGCCGTTGAAACGAGCTGTTGGGGGGGATAATGTGGGATCCGCCCCGCTCGTCCCTTACATATATATACATATATGTATATGTGTGCGTTTAAACGCTTTATTGTCAGGGCGTCGCCGCCACCGCCCAGTCACGGGCTCGGAACAGGCTTGCTTTCTGGATACTGATGTTGGCACGTCGCGCGCAGCTCGTTATCATGTGACTATTTGCAAAGCAAGGGTTATGCGGGCAGCGCATGCCCGCCACGATGTACAGGCAAAGCGCTGTCTCCGCTCGAGGACGTGAAAGTGGGTGGCGTGCGTGCTCTTTCCCCTTGCCCAAGGGCGCTCGCTGCTTTTATTGGGTGGCACACCCTTATTACTACCAGCTGGCACACACCACGGCTGGCTGGATGGGGCCTGCTTAGAAGTAGTGTGTTTGTGCTGCGTCGTTAAACAGGTAAAGCTTTGCTTGCGGCGACCACTGCCCTGCTTGTAACGGTGTGGCACGCCGCGGGGAATTCAGTTATCGAGTCGTAGACCTGCTCCTACTGCTTCAAGCAGTACGCCGATCGTCTGGCGGGCCAGCTCGATGGGGGGCGTACCACATGTTGCTTCTTACCCGCGGGGAGCTCCCAAGGTACCGCTCGGCCGTTCGCGATAGTCTTACGCGTGTGTGCCCACTCGTCCCATTCTAACGGGCGCCGTATTGCGTTAATATGCGTGTATGATAGTGTTGGCACGTGCGTTAGCATCATGCGTAGCAAAGCCATCATAGTTTGCGCAGCGAGGGGTCGCGTGCTGCCACGACCTGGCATATGCTGCTTGACCGGCACCCCCTTTTGTTGCTAGGCCGGCGGCCATAATTACGTGTGCCCCGTGCAGGTTGAAAGCCCGCCTCCTCAGGGCAAGGAGTCTGGCTTGAAGAGCCAACGCGCGGGCCCCAGCGAGGCTCGTCGGACGCGGCGTGTGGGGCCGACTTGCCCTCGGACGGTATATCCTCGGCCGGCGCAGCTCGACGAATCCTTTAGCTTGCCCTACGCAGCCTTTTTGCTTGTGCCGCGCCATGTGGGAGATGGACACTTCGGGCTCAGGGCACAATGCCCCGCTTCATACTAGCGGCACCGCTTGCCCGACGTTCGTGCTTGTCTGTGATCACTGTTGGGACCTCGGCCCCAGCGCTGAGAATGCCAGTCGTCGTCGTGCGATCCCACCGTGCAAGCATGACTACGGTTATGCGCCTCGGCGACGCTTTGGTGGCCAGTCGTGCACTCCTCAATTAGAGCTAGCCAGATGCGCCGGTCGTCGGGCATGAGCACGAGTGCGGGCATCGATCGCTTCCATCAGCTGCCGACTTCAATGTGCCAGTGTACGCGGCGCCAGGATCGGCAGCTCGTGCGGCTCGACATACTCCTCGCCGAGCTCCGCCAGGACGTTGACTATTATACCACACGAATTGACCTCCTTCCCATACGCACGCCACAAGCGCGTCGACACTTGCTCGTGGCGTGAGTGGCAATGCTGGCGGCGCCGTTCCTGGCGTGAAGCTCTTGAGGGCGGCCCCGGCCATTCGGCATGGAAGAAGGCCGTCGTGCTGTCGCACAGTAATGTCAAGCGTGCTTGAGCGCCATAGCCGCGAGCCGTACCGTGCCTGGCAATGGTCATGTCCCGACATGCTAGCCAGCATGCTAACACCCGCGCAACCTACCCCAACCACTCGCGTTGGGCCTGCACCACCTCTGCTCTGCAATGACAGCCAGTTGCCGAGCTAGTGCAGCTGTGCGCGGGCCAGCGGCGTTGCTTCAACGTTCTCATGCTAGACAGCACATGATGAAGGCCCTGTGCCATGACGTGCTCAGCTGGCTTACAGTACTGGCCGACGCAGCAGTGGGCAAGCGAGCGGCCCTCTTCAGTTGTGTCAGGACACATGCGAAGCCGAGCGTTGGGTAAGCGCATCATCGTCGCCACGCTGTGCAGTGGCCGTGAGCGCCAGCTCGCTGTACCATGCAGCCAACATTGGTTCGCAGGGAGGGGCTGACTTCTAGAGCCGACGGCTTTATGTACTTGGCATGGCTGTATGCTCGGTCGCCGTCGGTGTTATGGCCGCGTTCAAGGAATCCGGTATCTTCCCGCAGGATGGGTCACCAGCCACCTGGTCACCATCGTCGACCTCCCAACCCATCGGGTCCTCGGCCACCCGCTCCGTCACCTCTTCCCCTGGTCCGTCGCCGCCTGGCCCACCAAAGAGAGAAAAGGGTGGTGGTGCCACAGGAGTGGGAGCTGGCTGTGGAGCGCCAGCGACGAATCGAGACATGGCGAGTAGTTCAGAGTTGGAGCTGGCCGCTCATTGCGAATAAATACGCATGTCGCCACGATGTGCACGGCGTGTCCGCGTCCAAGCGTGGGTGCACGGCTTACCGGCCCTTCTGTCCCCGCACTAAGCGTTGACGGAGCAACGGTCGGTGCTTGCCTGGTGACTGTCTGAGCAATGCAATAAGCAAGCGGAGTAGTAAGCTATGCCAAACTAAACACGAATAAGGCAAGCTACGCCAAGCGAAACAAAGCACTAAACCAACACAAACTAAGCCGCACGAAACCAAAGCAAGCCAACATAAACCAACACGAAGCCAGCATACGCCAAACCACGCCAACGACTCGATGTGGTCAGAACGGGAAGTGGGCAGCATAGTTCAGTGCTGCGGCTGCATATGTTGACAACCGTGCGGCACTTGATTTGAACAGCAGAAGTGCCGACTGCGCAGTTGCAGCCGTTTATTTCTCTGCTGCCCACCATATTGCACGTCTACCTTCGAGTCCAAGCACTTGCCGTTGGAATGCAAGGCTGTCGCTGACTAGTCCTCGCCAACGCTTGAACACGAAATGCTTGCGGATACGATACGGTCGGTGTTGCCATATACTGCTGCGTAGAACTGCTATGCGTAACACGGTTCTGTCTGCGTACGATATGCATAAGCTGCCGCTGTCTGCAACATAGACTGTGCATTATATTACCCTCGTGCTCGGCATTCATCGACAGCAACACAACGATCCCATGCTCCTCCCCGCGCACCGCCGTTTGTTGACCAGCAAGGATAGCATGACATCACACTCATTCTTCCAGGCAGGCCAGACAGCTACGTCCACGCCAGGTATGTCGAATGCCCCATGAAGCAAGACCCTGTGGGACTCATTTGCATCGAACTTCATGCGAGCTTGCTTGACCGCCCTATCCTATACATAATTCCACGGTGTTGCGAGCCACCTGAACAATTTGTGTGGCAGTTGGCGTGGCTGCCCGAATACGGTCCATAAGCCATGACAAAGGGGGGCCTGGCACCTTTTGTTCCGATTCGTCGGATAACACTATCCTTCGCTTCTGATGCGCCTTCACGTGAAGTTGAGAGACGTCCAAGGCGACGGAGCATGGACACGGGCCATTCCCGATGGATCCCTGGCTTGTGCCCGCTTTCTGTGTCCAGGGGAATCCCGATGTTGGTGTGCTTCAAGGCTGGTTTCGTAGACATGCGCGTGCCATTTAGCATGGCGTGGATCTGCAGAACGTGCAGGCGCCTCCTCGAAATGCATTCGGCTTCGGTTCGGAAATGCCCGCATCCTTCTTTGAACGATGTGTAGAATCGCCTGAACAGTTCCGCCGATGAAGCCAACTACCAACATGTCATCCCATAATATGGCCATGAAATGAATCGGACGACAATCACGGACCTGGGCTGCGGCCCATTGCCGTTCACTACGCATGAGCAAGCCCGCATCATCCATATCTCAAGAATGAATGAGGCCCATTCCTGAGCCCTCGCGGACCCTCCATGTCCGCTTATAGTCAGCCGGGAACCGTAAGGTAGCATCGTGTGCGTCCAGTAAGCACCAACGCACATCAGTCGTCAGACCTGGAGACAATGCGAAGGAAACACGAAGCCGCACTGCATCACCGATGAGACGCTCGAACTCCCCATACTTGTCGAACTCCTCAATAGCAATGCTTGCCCAAAAATGAGCCGCTCTGGATCCGCATGTCGCTAAGGCGTTTCACCATATCACGGGTGCCACGTAGTATGTGCGGCACTTGCACGACCAGCTCATTGCGAAATGTACGTGAAGCCCATCGTGTCAATCCGCTGAGGGCGTACGCAGTACGTGCGTGGACGTTCCTGCAGCTCACCGCCTGCTTGCGGGTTTCGTCAGCAGCTTCAGTGGCGCCTCTATGGTTCCACCCTCGATGCGACGCATGTTGGTGGGGAAGAGTGAAGGATCCTCTTCGTACGCGGCCACTCGTTTCGCCGAGGCCCTGCAGGTGTCGATGGCATGCATAACCAGGATTGTTTCTGGAACCACATATTCAGGCATCGCCTTCCTCAGGGTCAAAGTTGCAGCTAGCATATCATATCGGGCGTGGCTATGGCATAGCCACCGCCCTTATCCGTAGGAGTAGCCACCCACGGTGATTACTTGTACGTCGACGAGTGCCCCAGCGATGAGTCTCGACTTGTTTGAACAACTCCTTGCGTGAATCGTCCTCGCCCGTTCGATCCTGCAGTTATGAACAGCCAGGCGCGACAACGACGAAGTCCAACACGCAAGTTCCAGAGAATAACGGCATGGCAGAAAATCGGTACGAAGCGTGGCACCCTAAACGAGCGTTTGCCATCATCGTTCCTGAACAGCATATTCAGTTCGTCTTCCTCGTAAATTCGCTCATACGTGTAACAATATCATGCAGCTTGGGCGCAACCCTGCCCAATATGTTGTGCTTCCTGTGGAATCGAGCGAGTATATACACCACTGGCCACAAACTTCCATCCTCAGGAATGCATATCACTGCCGCCTGCTTTACGTGGTCGTAGACGAAAACCCTGCTGCATAGCTCCTCGTAGTTCACCTGCCACTCGAGCTCGTTTGTTTGGAGTCGGAGCGTATCCATTCTAGTCTCCACCGATTTCCGGAGCGTTGCCTTACAGCCGAGCGTTCTTCTCGTTGCGCTTGCCTCCATGCTGCGCGCCTTTCCAGCCTCGGCTGCCGCCGGCCAATGCACCCTTCCATAGGTGCCTGTGCTTGTTTCCGTATGCGTTATTGCGTTTGCCTTTGCCCTTGCCTTTCCATTTTTATTTGCCCGAGCCGTTATCATTCGACTTCCCTTTGCCCTTGGCCGCTTCGGCTCTTTGCCTTTCTTGCCTTGCCAGGCCTTTTGCATTTGCCCTTGCGTTTTCCTTTGCCCTTCTCGTTCTTGGAGCGTCCATGACCGTTGTTATCATTATGCCCCTGGGCTCCCCCCCCCCAGGGGAGCTACCGTTTGTGCGCGGTTTTTGCCATTATATGTTGCCGTGGTGGCTGCAACTATTTTCATAGAGATCACGCATGGGCTCAGCTGGTGTGTCCATGCCTTCATCACAATCCATGTAGTCAGCCGCCCTTGCCTTCTCCTCTGGGATTGTCGCGAGCACGACCTCAATGATGATATGGCACGGATCCGCGCTCACGCTATCCTT
>JACLAC010000281.1_pt1 | contig 12546 bp, 4 predicted proteins | sample 8027881 | NCBI WGS metagenome assembly JACLAC01 (sample SAMN15725517, study PRJNA655200) | protist metagenome | isolation source: fluorescence activated cell sorting (FACS) single amplified genomes of... | place: Spain: Blaines Bay Microbial Observatory, Mediterranean Sea | collected 2016-01-19 | reverse complement strand
ACTAACAAGTTATATTTTTGTCGTGAAAATCTTTCAAAGATTTTCAATTTTTTTTTTTAGTACACATAACAAACAAGTCACGCGTTTAAAGTTTTTAATTTGTTTAAAGTTCGTATTCGATATATATATTTTTTTGTCTACATAACAAAAACGTCACGCGTTTAAAGTATTTTATTTTGCTTGAAGTTCGTATTCGATCTATATTTTTTTTTCGATAGAACAAAAACGTCACGCGTTTAAAGTATTTTATTTTGCTTTAAGTTCGTATTTGTATATTTTAACGTCACGCGTTTAAAGTTTTTAATTTGCTTAAAGTTGTATTTGGTATATTTTAACGTCACGCGTTTAAAGTTTTAGTTTTTCCTCCATACGTAATAAGCTGCAGGAGTATTGCAACAACAATTACGATATAATAGTAATAGCCTGTTCAGGGTCCTGGTTATCAGTAATCTACAAATTTCTTACATCGAAGGTGTGGTTACCTGACCTTGTCAAACAACTTATTGTAGTTGTTGTTGCAATTTCTCCTGACCGTATATTAGGAGCGATAAGTAGTAGTAGTAGTAGTAATAATAGTAGTAGCACGCACAAAGCAAAATGGGAAAAAAAAGAAAAAGCAGCCGCCACCCTGTTGGTAGTAGCAGCTCTAGTAGCTCTAGTAGTAGTAGTAGTAGTAGTAGTAGTAGTAGTAGCTCCAGAAAAAAAGTAAAAGTTGAAAACTTTAAAACATGGTTATCGGAAATTTTAAAAAAATTCAATAATCCGATAATAATTATGGCATTATTGAAAACGATGTTTATTTTAGCAGGGGATAGTAACGTGGAACAGTATGTTATCTTGGATAGCGAATTTTTTGGTTTATATGTGAAGGGTAGAGGAGAAAGACCAGCACATTTATTATATGAAATATCATATATAGTAATCAATGCGTCGGGTATTTCTTCATACACCTATTACTTCCAAGATTTAGTTCTTGATGGAAAAGTGCTTGAGGAAAAGCAAGTTTGCTATGGTATTGGTGCCTTTCGACAAGTAAACAAAGAACGACTTGATGTACATAAACCTCGTCCAGGCGTTTCTAAAAAGTTGGTACAACGAATGAAAGAAACCTTATTTGGTGAAAAGTCTACCATGATAATAGAACATGGTGGGGGTACGGATACAAGAAAATTTAAGGAGTTGTGTGAACGTTTCGGTGAAAAATGGCCAGAATGCCAAATAAAAAATTCTGTACTTTTTTTCCGAAATTTTTTAAATACTGCAGGAAATAAATCTAGTGCTAGCATGGATGATTTAACAGAAAGATTTAATGCAAAAAATGCCATTGCGGAAATAATTCCAAAATTGACTAAAAATGTAAAATTTTTTTGTGGAGATTACTGCCCTTTAAGCAACTTTAATGAAATGTTAGAAAATCAAGAACAGCACAATGCATTGTACGACACATGGGCAACGCTGCTATTGCTATTGTATTGTTGGGAGAAGCGAATGAGTTTACAAAAATTAAAAATGGCGGATATTTCTTTATCTTTTTTAACTGGTTTAACCAAGGAGGAAAAAAGGCTTGTACGTAACAATAGGAACCAAAGGCCTGAAATTAAAGCAAAAAGACGACAATACCATAAGGATTATTTGCAAAGGCCTGGAATTAAAGCACGTAAAAAGGATTATAAAAAGGATTATAACCAAAGGCCTGAAATTAAAGCACGAAAACAACAGCCTGCCTTTAAAGCAAAAAATCTTTATCATAAGAAGAAAAGTGTTGCAAAGAAGAAGCAAAAATTAGCAGCAGAAAAGGAAAAAAATACAAAAATTTTTAACCAATACAAAAAAGGCCAAAATGGGAATTTATGTTTTAGTTCCGGGAAAACGGCTTTGGCAGCCGCCAGTTATGACCAAACTGTTTGCGTATTTTACAAAGATAACCCTGGTCTTGGATTGATTTTTTATAAAAGAAGACACACAAAGTTAAAAAAATTGAACAGAAAGAAAGATATTGAAGAAGCTGAAAAGTTTTTTTCAAGCTAGAGTGTCAAATAAAAAATTAACATATTAAAACATATACATTACTGTGATAATCATTGTTATTTGCAAGATTTTTTTATACAAAACTATTTAATAAATCTTACCAATACACTTTTATTATTATTATTATTTCATCAAGGGAAATAAATCATTATTATTAATACAGTTATATATATATATAAAGAAAATGTCCAATATAACTTCTACAGATGCATATTTAAATACATGGTTAGAAAGATTGCCAAAACAAACACGTACGGAAGAATTTCGATTATTACCATTACATGAACAATTTCATAGGCAAGCGTTGCTTACACCTGATGCTGTCGCAGTAGTTGATGATAAACGTTCGTTAACATATGAAGAATTAAATTTACGAGTACTTGCTTTAGGGGAACATTTACGTACAAGATTTAATGTTGGTTTGGACAGTCCTGTTGGTGTATATATGGAACCATCTGTGAATTACATGATCAGTTTGATGGCTGCCATGTCTGCTGGTGGGTGTTTCGTTACTATTGAAAGTTCATTTCCATTGAATAAAATTCGTGAAGTAGTGGATGACTCGCAAGTAAAAGTTATTTTAACAACATGAGCATTTGCAACGAAATTAAAAAAAAGTTATTTTAACAACACGAGCATTTGCAACGAAATTAAAAAATGTTGATAATGCACCAACATTTATAGTTGATGACAATTATGATACAGTCATGGCACTATTAACTGATTTAAACCTTGACGCTGCTCAATTGGAGGCAAAGCGAATTGCTGCTCCTCGTGCTACATTAGATAATTTATCCTTTGTTGTCTATACCAGTGGAACTACAGGAAAACCAAAAGGTATTGCCAATCCTCATCGAGCTCCTGTATTATCGTACCAATGGCGTTGGTCCTTATCTGATTACACTGGAGGTGACAAAGTTGCATGTAATGTATTTTTTATTTGGGAATCCATACGCCCATTACTTCGTGGTGCGGCAACATATTGTGTTAGTGATGAGACTATTTATAATCCAGCTGAATTGACCTCATTTGTTGAACGCCATGGGGTAACTGAATTCTTATTTACTCCGACATTGTTTCAAAATGTAATTTCACAAATGTCAAAAAAGCAAATTGCACAGAAATTAAAAACATTACGAACAGTTTATTTTAATGGTGAAGTTTTATCGAAGGAAGTTGCAAGGCGTGCTATTGAATACCTTCCAAATGTACGTTTTATTAATGTATATAGTATCTCTGAATGCCATGAAGTTGGGGCCATTGATATCTCAAAATTAGATTTAAACGATCCCCCAACTGGATTTTGTCCAGTTGGTCACCCAAATCCATTGACTCCACCATATATTTTAGATGAAGCTTTGAATCTAGTAAAAGATGGTGAAGCTGGAGAACTCTATGTTTCCGGTCCATTGCTTGCTCGTACATATTTAAATTTGCCAGAAAAAACATTGGAACGATTTCCAACAAGTCCATATAAGCAGGATTATGTTGAAGGTGGTGATAATCGTATGTATAGAACTGGAGATCGTGCTAGAATGTTACCAAATGGAATGATTGAAATTCTTGGCCGTTGTGCATTTATGGTTAAAATTAGAGGTTACTCTGTTGTACCAGGTGCAATTGAGGTTGCATTATTAGATGCAGTAAATTTGGAAGCTTGCGCAGTTATTGCTGATGGGGCAGAAGGAACGGAGAAACGATTGGTTGCCTTCTTAGTTCGGAAGACGACTGGAAAAGTTACGGATGCTGTTCCATTGACTGAGGAAGGATCTCCTAAATTGGCAGCTTTCAATATCAATAAGACGACAGGAGCATGTAATGATATTCGTACGATAATGAAAGCTCGCCTTGCTCATTATATGGTTCCATCCGTTTACACACTAAATTAAAATGTGGAGAGAGGATTTATTTTATTGTTTTGCTAAAAAATAACCAGCAACAAATCCAACTTCAAACTCGTTGAGTGGGCTGGACGTCGTGTTCTATAGATCACTCACTCAATAATACGAAAGTCATTTTTATATAATTTCAATATAACAGAGAGTACGTGTTTACTACCCGTCATAGTTTTGTTCTACAACAAATATGTTGTTTAAGTATTTCTTCAATTATATAAGTATATTAATATACTCTCTGCTTTGATATCTTGTTTTGTAAATCCAGTGTGCCAGGAGTGATGGTGATATTTCTATGGTATTTTATTGCTAAAATTTCGGCAAAGTGCCAAAAAATGATGGTGCAATGAAATGATGATTATGAAATATTCAATCAGTGCTAGTATCAATGCCATCCTGCTAATGCTATGCTATGCTATAAGAATAGTGATAAGATATATGAGATGATCTTTTCCAGCGTGTGTGGGTGCTGTGTTCCCGAGTTTTTCAGCTACCAGGGGAATAGAAGGCGGTTTTGACCATTCCTAAAAAAAATAGCCGCAAAGTTCGCCGTAAAGTTGGAATTAGCACTACATAGCATTGGGACGTCAATTACCAGGTGCATACCATTGCCTGATTGTCTTATATCGTAACGTTGGAAGATGGAAGATGATCGATTATAACATTTATATATATATAACATAATAATAATTATAATCATTCCCGATGAGCAACAACTTTTTATTTTATCCGCATAGAGAGAGAGTGAAAGAGTGAAAGATAGAGAAAATTACAAAGGGAGTAAATATAGTACAAAGTTCACCCATCATAAAATCTTACAATTAACCTTGTAAATTTAGATAAAAAAGTACACACACATTCATATAAAATATTGTAAAACAAAAGAATATGAATGACGAGGAAACATTACAATCATCCATAGAACAGAAAAGTGGTAGGCATTCCAATCCACAAGAGTTATTAGAGATATTACATGATACTGCTGCACGTTTACAAAATAATGCAAAATATAAACAATGTATCAAAGTTTTGACACAAGCATTAAGTTTAGAAATTGAAGTATTTGGACAAGATAGCAACAAGGCTAAGGAAAGTGCTACGAAATTAATTAAAATGTGCAATAAACTTGCTGTGAAAATGTTAAAAATTGGACGATTTGAAGACTGTATCGAATTTATTGGAAACGCTTTAAGTTTGACTGGACCAAGGTATTTGCCAAATTTAATAAGTTTACGGATTGTAACTTTGAACAATGCATCTAGCTGCCATAGAAGACTTGGTGATATGGAAAAGGCTTTATCATACGCGCAGGATGCTTTGAATGCTGGTTTAAAAGGAGAGAAAGATGATAGTTTAGCTTGTTCCCATTTGAATATATGTTGTGTATATTCTCAAAACGGGGATCACGAAGAAGCTTTACGACATTCCATGGACGCTTTAGCTGCTGCGAATAATTCCGTTCGCAACAATAAAAACCAAGGGGATGGAGGCGAAAGTTTATTGAATGTAGAATTAGATGTAAACGATCCACAACGTAAACAAAAATTAGCAACTTTATGTATTGCATATCATAATACAGGGGTAGAACTTGAACATTTAAAACGTTATGAAGAATGTTTAGAAAAATATGAAAAAGCATTGCAAGTTTCTGAAATGTTTCTTCCTGAAAATCGTGAAATGGCAGCATCGTTTCGCCAATCATATAAAGCAGCACGATTGATAGCAGCAGAATACAACGTAACTCATGGTAGACCAAAAATCCCAGAAAAAATTGTACAACGTAGCAAAAGTTCAGCTGGTTTACGTAGTGGTAAAAAGAAAAAGCATAATTTTAGAAGTACACAAAATTTACATACGAAAGGTAAACGTCCACAAAGCGCTGGATTGTCGAGGAGAAAAAAAAAGAATACTACCACTAAAATTAGTTACAGTTTCATAAGTGAGACAAACCAAATACCTGTAGATGGTGCATTGCCACCAGTCCAAAGAACATCATCAGATGAAAATTTTAGTGAGAGTAAGGAAGATGGTACATTAGAAATCTCAAAAGGTTCGACTACGGTTTTATTAAGTGGCGCCCCATCATCTCAAGAAGAATCATTAAATGAAACTAGAAGTAGAGAAGGAGAATTGGAAAAAAAACTTGCAATGATGCAAAGACGTGTAGCACAACTAGAAGCTAAATTAGACCCAATAGAAAATGGAAGCACCATTGCGGATAGCATACTTTTCAACAAAAAATTAGAAGAAATGCATGAACGTAGGCAACAGTCTATAACAATAATGGCATCATCAGCAAAACCAAAACGTAGAGTTAAACGAAGACCACAAAGTGCATCATTAGCACGTCGAAAGCGAGGTACAAGATCATCATCAAGTATATCTAGCAGTAAATTGTCTAGAACAGGTATGCTTATAACGGGGCCTGGGATAACAGGTGGAGAAGGACCAAAACTGGGAAGAAGAAAGAAAAAGAAGAAGAAAAAAACGAAAGTAATTGTTACTGTAGATGATCATATAGATGAAGAATCGCATAATGATGATATACAAATACATGAAGATCATTTAGATCATATTACACCAACAAACAAATCGAATAAAACAGCTGATGGTACTATTACTGCTACTAATGTTGTAGACGATGATGAATCCGTCGCCGTACCGGAAGTAAATGATGACACCACTGGCAAGAGAACCAAAACGAAACCAACGTCTCCTGCTACTAGATCTAGATCACCAGCAAGTCGAAACGAACCAAGAGGAACGCTACGGTCAAGATCACCATCTCCAGGTAGAAAAAGCCCTGCTAAGTTTCAAAAAACTCCTCAAAAACTGACAGGGCAAGCTTTAGTAAAATTTTTCAGCGGTCAGACCGTATCAAATTTTACATTAAAAACGTATTTGAAGGCGCACCATTCAATAGCAACTGTTGAAGATGATAAAGGTGTTTCTCCATTACAAGCTCTTTGTGGAAACGATCGTGTTTCAAAAGATATGATAAATCAATATTTAGATGTTCATCCAGCACATATAGAAGAAGCATTTATTATATCAAAGAAAGATAGTCGAACAGCTTTGCATTACTTATCGTCAAATAGACAAGCTACCTTGGACACAGCAAAAATTTTAATTAGTAAATTTCCAGGAGCATTAAATATTAAAGATAAAGATGGAAAAACTCCGTTAATAATTGCATATGAGAGAAATAAACGTAAATCTGATGAGAATAGTGCGAAATTTGTTAAATATTTGTTTAAACGTAGTGCGATTGCACACCCAACAGAAAAATTAGGAAACAATCAATTGCATCAAATTTTAATGTGTCTACAGCGTACAACTATAAAGACGGAAATAGCTATGGATATAGCAAAAGAATTGATTGCTTTAAATCCAGGACTTTTATTGCATAAGAACAATGTCGATGTGACACCTTCTGATCTAGGAAAAACGTCTATGTCAAAAAAGCTGCAAAAGTTCATGAAAAAGGCAACAAATGAGTTGATATCAAAAGATCTTCCAAACGATGCTTTGAATTTATTTGAAAAATCTCCAGTGAAAAAAAAGAAAAAAAAGAAAATGAAAAAATCAAATTCTCGTGTAAATCCATTCCGCGAGCCACCACCTAACTATGAAACGATGAAACCACGTCATAAAGAAGCCAAGCGTGTCTTTTACATGTTACATGAAATACTTGAAGCGAGACATGAACGACCAATTATAATGTTTCATCGGTTAGATGAAGACGAATCAGGCACTGTAACACAAGTAGAACTAAGAAAAGGTCTAGCCGGTTTAGATCCACCTATTAAAGTCACACGAAGGCAAGTGGAAAGTGTTTTCAAATTACTTGATACTGATGGTGGTGGTGATTTATCATATAGAGAAATTGCACGTGAAATTAAAAAAGTTTCAAGGTATCCAAAACCACCACCACCTACGGAGGAAGAGTTAGAAATACAGAGAAAGGAAGAAGCGGAGGACAAGGCAGCTAGAATTTTAGCGCGTAAAGAAAAGCGAAAAAATAGAAAGAAAAAAAAAGGTCCATTTCTTTTGACAGATGAAGCTGGTAATTTTCAAGTAAGTCGCGTGTTTTCCAAAATGTATTTGAACATAGAACAAAAACAAATGAAAATTGTTGATTTTTTCCATGCAATTGATGAAGATGATTCTGGTATAATCAATGGCGCAGAACTACGGGAAGGATTGAAAAGCCAATTGAAAATAGAATTGACAAATGATCAATTCAAATTAGTTATGGACAATATAGATGAAGATCATAGCGATGAAATTGATTATAAAGAGTTAGCCCGTATTATAAAAAAAGCAGATCCTAGACGTGAAGCCAGTAGAATAGCACGAGAGAAAAAAAATAGAATTGCTCTTTCAAAAGTAAAAAAGAAAACAAAAAAGAGAACAAAAGCTGAATTAAAAAAAACATCCCTATTAGCTGGAGTTTTAGCAGAAGCTGATAAGCAACAGGAAGTAGCCTCTGAAGTTGCTGTTGTTGGGACAACTATTTTAAATGGACCGTAAAATCTTTTATGCATACGTATGTATATATATATAAATAATTCTCTTATTTATTAATAGTTTGAAGATTTTATTTATCAATACTCATAAATATATGTAAATGGTGAATACTCAACTAATATAGTATTAGTATTATCATGAATGTATATATCTATATATAGTATACGAACGTAGATTTTTAGATTTTTTCAATTTTTATGATTTACTTTTACTCTCTCCACTAACTAAGCCGGCCTTTCTGTGGGCTGCCTATTTTTGTAACCTGTTCGCCGCCAATTACAATATATTATTAAACGTTGAAAATTTACTTTTACATTCAATAATCTTGCCATGATTAATAATCTATTTCACTAAAAATTGTCAATCCTTGATTTTAATATTAAATTATTTGCCAGAGGTCAACAAATCATTTTAATCTTCCATATATATATACAAGAACATTTCATTTTAGTAAATGCAAATACTTTTAAGAATATTTTTCAGTTGTTTTGAAAAAGTACGAAACTATTTCTATTATTTTGATATATAAATTTAATTGATCTATAATATAACTGGTGCCCTTATGCCCTTATTATAATATACCCTGCTGGCCTGCTATCGATAATATAAATATGATGCTATTTACCAGGTATTATAGTCAAGCTCAACAATGTGCCATATTAATATCATAAAACGCATTCGACATTTTCACATATTAATATAGTGCTATTCTTATGATACTATTAACTATGTCCATTTACATTTGGCGCAGACCTTGATCTTAAATTATAAAAAAAAAAAAAAAAAAAAAGGATAATAAATAATCTCGATTTTTTAGCATGTACATACCACCATTATTATTGTCACAAATAATAAATAAATTAATAAAATAAAATCACAAACAACTAAAAAACAAATTAAAAAAATACAAGAGAGAGATTCTAGATAGATAGATATAGATCTAAATGTGATTCATTTATAAGAATAGTATCATTTTATAAAGGAACAAAGATTACATTAAACTTGTACAACATAGAAACTAATCATGCATCGTGGCTCAACACAAATCAGCAATTTAAAGTTGAGACCAACAGTTGCATTGACATACCCAAGAAAACTGGTGAATTTACCTCCATTGCAATCTAATACCACAGTCGGTGAAGTATTATTAAGATACTTAGATAGAAATGATAATCATGGCATATATATACATGGCAATTTGCTTAGACCAGGACAGACATTGGCAGCAGGTGGTGTACACAATGGTGATATATTGGAAACATGCAGTAATCCTGAGTTTTCTGCAATCTGCACAGCAGTCTTAAATGATATGAATGTCATAGAAAAAATACCTGAAGTACAACGTAGTGAAAATAACATATGTATGTTTGTTGGTGAATATGCTATTGCTGGTGGTGGTGCATCCAATTGGGATAAAGAAAGCACAAAGCAAAGGATGATCACAATGTGCCAAATCAAGAATTTAATTCAAAGGAGCAAAAGGTATGCAACTGAGCATTTCAATGTTCCTGAATTTCAGAGTATGAATGGAATGTACAATTTTATTTCAAGTTGTAACAAGTTGCATAGAAGAGCACGAAGTTCCTTCAAACCAAAAACAAATGATGGTAAAAGGATACCTACATTGTGGAGAATCTACAAAGCACATTATCAAAGTTGGCTGCAAATATCAAATCAGCATCGCGATGCTATTACCTTCTTTGTAAAGTCCAAATCAGAGTCACACAAACTTAAAATACAAAAGGTTACACAGGCATTTGATAATAACAACAACAGGCAGAGTAGCAGAAACAATGATAATAATGGAAGTGGCAGCAACAGAAGCAGAGATAGAAGATATGCAACAAGTAGCAATTATATTAATAGTACAAATGTTACTGTCCCAAATACACCCAATGCACCAACCAATAGCTGCAATACAGCAACTTGTCTTTCTTGTCAATCTGAGCAAGATGTTAGAAATGCGTTTTGTATGTTTTGCTTTTGTGATGACTGGAAAGTAGATGGAAATTATGGCAATCATATTGATCAATTGAATAACAATCCAATAACACCTATTCAAAGAAACCACCACAGAAATGGAAATGATTATAACAATGGAGGTGTGACAAATGGAAATGGCGCCGCCTCAGCACATGATAACAATTACATTAATCATAATATTATGATGAATAACACCAGTAATGATAATTATGGCAACAATGATCATAATTATAATAATAACAATGGCAATATGATGAGCACAAACTATGGTAATAATAATAATAATAATTATAATACGATGCACAATTTTAATAATAACATGTATAATAATAATAATGACAATATGCATGTGCTTCATTTGCATCGGTTTTTTCACGAATAAACACCCCTTTTACAACTTGCAAATACAAGTTGTAAAAGCGAAAGATATACTTTGGCACCATTTTCATGGTCTCCATTCTTTGCTCGATGCCACGTTGTTGTAAATCATTCAAATATGGTGGATTTGTTGACTTCCAAATTTCTTGCATAGTTTTGCCAAAATTTTTTACAGCATCTTGAACACCATGTATTACAATATGTTCAGGAACTTGTTTAGCAAATCCACCACCAGTAACATCAACACTACTCCATTTTGACAAATACTCAGTTGCAGAATATGTAGTACATGGAAGACACTGCCCTTTGATGTACGGTGCAGTTTTTATATTCTTTTTCAATTCATCATATGTCAATCTTTGTTCTAAACATGCATCTACCTTTTCGAATTCTCCCAAGTTCTGTACTATTTGTGTCAATTGGGTAAGCCATTGAATGCTGCCAGTAAAGTGTTCTGTTCTAATTACCATGAATCCATATTCAATTACAATACGATCGATAACTTTCTGTAATTCGTTAATATTAGTATCATGTCTTTGAGTTAATTGCTTGCAAGTTCTGCATAATTTTGCGTTCTTGCATGTGCAAGTAGGGCCTTCAACTAATAACAATCGCCTTGATACTTTACTTGCAATCATCCTGCAGATTTGACAACGATTGCCACTACAAGATCCAAGTCTTTTACCAGGTTGTGCACAGTTAAATCTTGATTTCTTCCTTGAATTTGGCATGAGACTGGCAGCTAAGTCATCCCAAGTTTTACGTTCAATTATTACTTGCTGGACATATTCTTTTTGAGATGATCTTGTAGTAGTAGTAGTAGTAGTTGTTGTTGTACCGCTACCATTATTACTAACATGATTATTATTTCTACGCCGCACAAATACATAATCTCCAACAGGCAACTTCCTGGTTTCACAATTAATACCTGTTAATTGACAATGTTTTCCAATGTTATTCTGATATTGCCTATCCTCAAACTCATCAACTAAAAGTACAAGTGATTGTTCATCATCTCTCCAAACTTTTATTTTATGACTTAACGATGATGCTTGAACATATGATATACGCCTATATGAAAAGTGGGGAGCGCGTAGGGATGCAGAACATTGTTGCTCTAAGCCAGACTTCTTGTAATAATTATCATATGCTTTAAAAAAATCCATGCAACTTTTTCCAATTTTTGCACCATGATCAGTAAGCAAAAAACGCCTGTTTGCAAAATTAGTTTCACCAACATTTGTATGATCTACTTCAATGAGATTTTTTCGTAACATTTCGTTTGGATTGAAGGCAGAGAAATTTGTTGCATGCGCCACATTAAAAAGATCTGCACGACAAAATTTTTGTGCTTCAAATTTTAAATCATCTTCCGATATAGCTTGTCCTAATGAATTTGCTAATGCGCATAAAATTGCAAAAGGTCCACTTTGAAATTGTGGGACGTATGAAAGGGCGTTCCTGTTTTTTCTCACTTCTTTTTTTATAGTGGCATCAAGATCCTTCCACCTTGTTGGTTGATGATTTCTTCTTGCAGCAACCATGTGATTATCCCTAAAACAATTGTCGCAACATGGCTCCTTGAAGAAAGAACAATTTCCAACTAAACACATATGTGTAAATGCCTTTTCATTACAAAAAAGACACCTTTTTACGTATGATATATTTGGGACTATACTATTATTATTGTTATTCCTCACATGGTTCATATTCATCATCATCATATTGCCAT
>JACLAC010012581.1_pt1 | contig 12552 bp, 12 predicted proteins | sample 8027881 | NCBI WGS metagenome assembly JACLAC01 (sample SAMN15725517, study PRJNA655200) | protist metagenome | isolation source: fluorescence activated cell sorting (FACS) single amplified genomes of... | place: Spain: Blaines Bay Microbial Observatory, Mediterranean Sea | collected 2016-01-19 | reverse complement strand
GGATCCGCGGAGTCCTTGTTGACGTCCTCCTCAAAATCATTCGGGAACGATATGAGCGACGATGGCCAGCTCGGTCGCCGGTTCGATGGCGGTTCGTATCGGTTCACGGGGTTGGACGGGGTGTCCCCGAAGGCCGCCACGCTGAGAACGTGATGAGGACGACTGGAATGCTCTTCTTTTCCGCGAGCCTTGGCTTCTTCCCGTCCCACGGAACCGTCGGCGGAATCTTCGAGCGAGACGATCCTCTCAGCGAGGCGCTCGCATAGCGTGCGCAGTGCCTCGAGGTCGTCGGCTTGCGCTGGCATGCTATGGAGGACCAACCTGGGTTTGCGTAACGGTACCTCATAACGTTATAACGAAACGGAAAGGAATATTTGGGAAGTGAGTTGATTCATTTTCATCGATACATCGGTCAACTTCGACGTCTACCATCGCCTCACCAGAAGACGCCTTGGCGTCGACTCTTCGTTCACAAGTGGCGTGCGTGTAAGGACGACGACGACGAGCACGCCAAGCGCAACGATAAGGACGTCCCGCAGAACAATCGTCGTCCAAAATTCTTTCGCAAAAGTGCAAAAAGGGGCTTGAGCGAGCTCAGAGAAAATCAAAAAGCAAGGAGAACCACTTCCGATCCTCACAAAGGGTTAGGTCACGGCGACCGTTGTCGCGGATGCGCCTTGGACACGCACATTGTTGTGAGTGTGTTTTCATTTACGGAGTAGTGCCTTGATAGGATCGTCTGAAACCCACTTCACATTCACTCGGCCTCAGTAGAGTAGAGGGTGGGCGACCACTACCCGACGAACATAGGAAAAACCAACTGTGACGACGAAAAAAAAAAGAAATCCGCCACCGCAGGGAAGGCTCGCACGATGTCCCGCGCGAAGGTTCAAGGGGGGCAAGGGGGTTTCCTCGCCGGATATGCATATTTATTTCGTAAGTATGAAGGCGTTTGTCTCAACTCTCACAACCACAGGCTCTCCGAGAACCCGCGTTTCTGTCGAGCGCGCGGAGAGACAAAGTCGGCACGAGAAAACTCTGAATCCACTTTTTGCAAGGACTCGTTACTCATCCATTTCTCTCATCCTACATCTCCGTTCGCAGTGACGCAAGCCGTATCGAGGTTGCTACCGTTTATCGTAAATGCCATGGTAGCTCGACGACTGACTCCCGAGGAGTTCGGCGTTCCGACTGTGCACTTCCAGCTTCTGTCAACAGTAATCTTAACAAGCAGAGAGGGGTTCCGCCGCGCGCTCATGCGAGATACAAAGGCCACAGAAGATAGCAGCCAAGGTACGTTTGCGCAAGCATATATATACTCGGATATACTCACGCTATGGGTGTGTCATACTGACCATCGAACTTCCCAACCCACGCGAGCAGAGGCTGCCAGCTGGCTTGTGGTGCCTCTCGGTGCACTTTTATCGGCGGGGGTTCCGACCACGGTGTTTTTTGCAAAGGGGCTCACCAAGGCTGATCCTTATGCACAAGCTGTAGCGCTGTACGGTCTCGCAGCTTTCTTAGAACTCTTCGCAGAGCCTTTCTACATCAGGGCACAGAGGCGCTCGAAGTTTAAGCTCAGGCTTGCGACGGAGACGATCGCAACGATCACTCGAAGTTTCGTCACGTTTGTCTTGGTCACAAGGCCCGCGACGGGGATCACGGTTCCTCTCGCTTTCGCTTTCGGTCAGCTCGCATACGGTACATGTGTCTGGCTGATGTTCGCCGCAGCACAGTGGGGGTTTGTAGGGGAAGGAATCGACTTGATGCTCGGGAGAAGCTCGATATCGTGGGGAACGCTTACGCTGTTGGGGACCTTTACACTACAGGTACGCTCGAGTTTCGACGATTTCACCGATGTACATGAACACGCCTTTACCTGTGCGCGCAATCCTATGCTCTGACACATCTATACTGTCATGAACTCATCGTTCGTGTATCCTGCAGGCGGTGTGGAAACTTTTACTATCTGAAGGGGAGAAGGGAGTATTGATGTGGGCAGGAAGTGCAGACGAACAAGGGGTTTATGCGCTGGTCTCAGCCCTCGGAGCGCTATTCGTGCGCATTGTTCTCCAGCCATTTGAGGTACGACACACTCCCTTTTCCGTAAACTTTGGAATGTATACTGACTTAAGACGTGATTGACTCGAATACAGGAGGCTGCGTTCCTGATGTTCGCAGGTGAAAACACGGATGAACGCCATAAGAAGAAAACAGCCAATGAAGACGAGCGAAGGTACGAACGACGAATTCAAAAGCGAGTTCAAGAACATTTTACTCACGGAATTCTTATTGCGCGCAGAAAATTCAACTCCTTGATGAAAATCGCTGTCGTTCTTGGATTATTGTCGGCTTTGCACGGTCCACAATATTGTCATTTGGCACTCAATATATTATATGGCGACCGATGGGCAAATGCCCCTGGAGCGACTACTACTCTAGGTAAGAATACATGATCTTCTTCGTCATTGTGAAAGCTTTCTGACATCATAACGATTTTCTCTTGCAGGTGGCTTCGCAGTTATGATCTTATTCCTAGCAGTGAACGGTATAACAGAAGCTTACGCGCATGCCGTGATGAATCCGAATGAGCTCGCGTCAGCCAACATAGTGCTCTTGGTAAGTTAACATCGCCTTTATGTGTTTGAATCCTCAGCGCTGACACGCATTCTTCCTACCTCGCAGATTACTTCGGTATTTAACGTCGTTGTATCTCTTGTCTTGCAAGAATATATCGGTCCTCTCGGCCTCGTCGTGGCAAACTGTTTTGCGATGTCGATACGCATCTCATACACGCTTTGTTACATTCGTTTCATTCGATTCTCGTGGACATCCGAGGCGTTCTTGCCTGCGATCATGCCTCGAAAGCGCCTTTTGTTGCTGATGTGCGGAACTTGTGCGCTCACAATCGTGACGTCAAAAATTCATACCGCCATACATATTTTCAGCGGTGCGCTTACCTTGCTGATAACTTTGATGGCGCTTTTGAAATTAGAGCGATCGTCGTTGATGACGATTCGTCAGTCGACGAAAAAGGAGATGTGATTTTTTGGTTCGTGAGGGTTGTTCTGTCTATTTATGAAGTCTTACCGTACAAACAAGACTACTTTCGCGGTCGTTCGATTCTCTCCCGAACTTTTTTTCAACGTTCCTATAGCTACTTTTGTCTTTCTTCTATGAATTGCTAGAGCTAGCTAGTAGTCTCTGTTCGTGAGCGTCTCCTCATCCCCCTCGAAGTCCTCTGCGCTAAGCTGGTAGAAGTTGCTGCCTGATGTCGCCTGCGCCTGCCTAGCAGCGCCTTCAATAGTATCTTGCATGATCACTCCTTTGGTCTCTGCCAAAAAAGTCGTTGCAAAGCACGCTGCTGCTGAAGCCCCACCGAACACGATGAACGGAAGCGAAGGGCTCACCGTTTGAAGGAGAATTATTTGCGGCGCGATGATGCCTCCGAGCCTCGCGACAAGAGAGCAAGTCCCCAAGGCTGCACTTCTCACGACAGTGGGGAAAAGCTCTGTGGTATACAGAAAAATCATGTTGAAGGACGCTGCGATTCCGAACCGGCCAACCAACGCAACAGCAATCTGTGCGCCCCCCGTCGAAAACCCGCTCACAAGACACCCAAAGCCGGCGACGGTCAGTAGGAACATCAGCGTGTGCTTCCTCCCCACCTTCTCTACCGAAACCTGGGCGAAAGCGTATGAGACCATTTCGACGAGAGCTGAAAGAATATTGTTGAGATAGATCGACCCGCCGAGCGAGCCAACATTCAGCGACAACCCATAATACACTGCGCTGTTCACGAAGAAGACAAAGGCCATGGCAAAAAGACGTATGCGAAGTGCGGGGTAAGGAAGTACCGCCGCGATGCTCATTGAGCTCGCTGAAGATGTTGTAGGCCTCTTGAGACGGGGTAAGCCTTGCAAAGGTATATCTTGTCCGTTTCCCTTGGCGAGGGCTGTAAGGACCTCGAGAGCTTTGTCCGATTTTCCAGCAATCAGTAGCCACTTCGGTGATTCTTTCAGAAGCGGCGCGCTGACGACGCAGTATAATGCCACCGAGACGACAACAAAGATCGTATACGCGCGCCACTCCGTGATACCCATGGCGACGCATGACATCAGGACAATACCCGACGCCCACCAGTACTGAGTGGCGATACCCAAACGAGAGCGCCACTTAGCACCGAGGGGTTCTATGCTGAGAACGAACGATGCCACGCCGACGCCACCACAACCAAAGCCGATGATACTCTTGCTCCAAAAGTACGGCCAGAAACTGGATACAGCAGCACTTATCACCGATCCTAACCCCCCGATCACGAGTGATAGGTACATAGCAGGTTTACGTCCTCGAAGATCTGCTAGCTGTCCTATCAACCCCGCTCCAAAAAAGAAGCCCGCGAAGAACATCGAGTCAGCTGACGAGACTTTCCAAGCATCACCACAGACGAGATTCCACTCCGACCGGATGGAGGCCGACTTGGACACCCACTCCCAATCTTTGTCGTTCAGGCTACAAAAAGCACGATCCTCACATCCATCAGGGGCAACACAGCGCCATGCGGGGTCTCTTTCAGTAAACACAGACATTAAGGTCATGAACACGGCGGGCACCCAAGCCACGGACGACAACACAAAGTGCCTCACTTGCGCTTTGCCTATCTCTCCGACGTGCAGGGAGATCATCTCCTCCACCGTCAATCCATCGTCCCGCGAAGGCTGGGGAGAATCATCGTCGTCGAAATGATGCATTCTGGTACCAGACGACGATGGTGTCATCATATCCAGCACCGTGGCCTCAGCACGGTTGCGCCCCCCGACTCTGCGCAACGAAGAAGGCTCTTAGATTCAGAGGGTGAGCTCGTTTTTTTTCACGCGTTTGACTTGTTTGATTTATTTTGGATTTCGCCGCGCACGCGTTTCCGGTTCGCGGATTACAATCGGCATTTTTGACGTGACGAGGTGCCGGACTAGCCGGCAGTCTTTCGGACACACGCCTCTCGAGGACACCAATCATGTCGACGATCCCTGTCTTCGGCAATATAAAGGACGTGTACGGTCCGGAGACTAGCGATGTCGAGGAGCGATACGCCAAGCTCGCGGCGGCCTTCACAGAGACCCACGGGGAGAAACCAGATCTGTTAGCGCGTTCTCCGGGACGAGTGAACCTGATTGGTGAGCACATCGACTACGAGGGATACAGCGTGCTCCCCATGGCCATCGCGTTGGATACAATCGTGGCCATTAAAGTGGACCGCAGCTCCGACAAGCTTCTTGTGTCGAACACGGACCCCAAATACACGGCGAAGGAGTTTACCGTCGACCCTGACCAAGCGGTGGACACCTCAAGCCATCACTGGACCAATTATGTGTTGTGCGGGTACAAAGGGGTCTTCGACTTTCTCAAAGAGGCGAAGCGGGACGCACCCAGCGCCGTGGGCATGCGCATGATTGTCGACGGTGTTGTTCCTCAGGGTAGTGGACTAAGCAGCTCGTCTGCGCTGACTTGCGCCACCTCTGTCGCTGTGATGGCTGCGCACGAGCTCTCGTTCACAAAGCCCGAAGTCGCTGACTTCACGTGTAAGTGCGAGAGGCACAGCGGGACGCAATCTGGAGGTATGGATCAAGCTATCAGTATTATGGGGGAGAGGGGTGTTGCTAAGTTAGTAGATTTCAATCCCGTTCGTGCCTCGGACGTGAAACTGCCTGAAGGTGCGGCGTTTCTGATTGGTAACTGTTTGGCAGTCTCGCAAAAGGCTGTGACGGCGCACGACAGATACAACCTCAGAGTCGTCGAGTGCAGACTCGCGTCGATTGTCCTCACTATGAAACTTGGCATCTCGCAAGCAGAAGCTCTCGGATACTCGACTCTGAGTGAAGTGCAAAAGCTGATCGGGAGCCTGGAAGAGGCCGAAAAAACGGTGACTAAGCATCTGCATGCTGAAGCGTACACCGCAGCGGAGCTGAAAGAAATACTAGGACAGTCTCTCGAGACGCTTTTTGCGGGTTCCGAAGCTTCTTTGTTGGTGTTGAAGCACAACACCACTGGATTCAAGCTGCACGATAGGGCTGTTCATGTCTACTCAGAAGCGGCGCGCGTACATAAGTTCGTGGACGAGTGCAAGGATATGCCCTCCCTCAACAGGCTCGGTGAGCTGATGGATGCGAGCCACAAGTCGTGCAAAGAGTTGTATGAGTGCTCCTGCAAGGAGCTTGACGAGCTCGTTGAGGCGTTCAAGTCGGCGGGGGCTGTCGGCGCGCGTCTCACCGGGGCCGGTTGGGGAGGTTGCGCGGTGGCTTTGGTCAAACAGGATGCCGTGAAGGATGTGCTCGCTCGTGTTAAGGAGGTTTTCTTCGATTCGCGTATCGAGGGTGGAGTATTGCGCGGTGAGGACCTCGGTCAGATGTTATTTGCGTCGCTCCCGTCCAGCGGGGCAGCGATCCTCAAGGGCGTATGAAAGCCATCGTACGCGTGCGCAGAAAGATATCGCGTTGTATTACGAAAATACCGGTGCTCACTTGCCCTTCTCTCCCCAAAGAATGGAATCGACATCCTGTCCCTTACGCACGTACACACCACCGCTCTCGATAAGGCCCGGGCAAGGACGATACGCCTTGATCGGCCACCAGGAGAAAAGGGGAATGGCTCCCATGCCGCCGATGATGCGGCCGGAACCGTCACACTGCATCTTGTCCTTGGCAAGACCGCAGGAGTCGCAGCTTCCAGTGCACTTAGCGTCGTCCTCCTTGCCCTCGGCGCGCACCACAAGCCTGTTGGCGCGAGCGCCGGCATTACGCGTCGCACGAGTCGGCCTGATGAGAGGTCGATGAGAATTGAGAGTGGGGTTAGCGTGCGAACGAACACGAGTGAAACACGGGTGGACAGCGGTGGCGAAGGATAAAGTGGCATCTGGGACGGCTTTGCGCCAGACTAACCTGCGAGACTTAACGCGGAGTGTCGCCGCTGCGCCGGTGGAGCAGGCCATGAAAGTCATAGTCGACGTGGACATGGTGGGAATGACCCTGGACGGCGCGGGATTTCAGTGCGCGGTTGTGTGTCGCGCTAGATCGCGCCGGAAGTTACAAACGTCTGTGGGCTCGACACGTTGGCAGCTGCCGAAGGCGCCCAGTCGCTCATCCGCGGGCAGTCGCGGCCGGTCAACCGGACCGCCGGACAAAATACCATTTTTGGTTAATCCAACAATCGCATACATGTGAGGTTTCACCTTCGCTGCTAGCCATACGCACGCAGCGCGCGTCGCGCGCGACTAGGCGGTCCTCTGCCGTCGTTACATTTTGCACAGGCTGATGGGAAAGATGACGGGTTCGGGGTCGGAACGGCAAGCGTCGGACGCGGCCAGCAATATGCAGCTCCAGACTTTTCAAAATGCCGCGAATCGCGACGGCGAGTTCGTCGAGCTCGCGAGCTATGCCCCCGAGCTCACGTCGCGCATCTGGGACATCAGTGACGGGCGTTTGGTGGACGGCATGTGGGTACGAATGGGTGTGAACGACCCCGGCTTCGAACCCTTCGGCGGCACAGTGCACGAGTTTCAACTCGCATTGGAGGAAGAGCTCGGGCTCGATTACGAAGAGGAACCTGGGGCGCAATTCCTCCGGAATCTCCGGGAACAAGAGCGATACAGAGACACCAATGGCTCGAGTAGTAAGTCCGCACCCGTCACCGCGCTTTACGGCGGATCTTTACCAGGCGTTACGAGACCGGTATGGGTGATGAAGGATTACAAAGGCGAAGAGCACGAGTTCGGCTCGGAAGATGACGCCGTGTTGTTCCAAAAAAAGCAGTTGGCGCTGATGTCGCGGAAACAGGCGAAGAAGGCAAAAGCCACAGCGATGTCTGTGGCAGCGAAGCTGCTCGCTGGCAAGACGACCAGCAAAGACGACGATGTAGGCGTTGATGATGAGGGCACGGCGAAGGCTAAGAAAAAGGGCAAGGATGGTGATGATTTAAAAGGATCCGACGAGCCGCCCACGGTTGCTGCGAGTCCGCCGAAGTCGTTTGACTCAGTCGCTTCCATCACCGTCGCAGCGTGCCGCCGAGATTACGAAGGAACTGACACGGAACTGAAACGAAGACTCCGTGCCGTCATCGAAGGCAACGTGTCCTCGGTAATCACGAAGAAGCGAATGTTCTTACGTTCGCAAGTCCAGGACGCTCTTCAAGTTTTCGCGCAAGTCATCGAAGACGAAGACGCAATCACAGTTTGTAATTTCGTCAACTGTTTGGTGATGCAACCGGTGGTGGGCAAGCACGCGGAACTGAGCGAAGTGAAGACGACGGAGGATCGGTACAAGCAGATGGAAGCGAAGATATTCGACAAGCGCGTCATCAGTTTTGAGCTGTTGCGCGATGAACCCGTTTGCATGCTGGGCATGGCGATCAAACAACAAAGGCCGTTGAAACCCCGGGTGGTCATCGTGGTCGAGCGGTCCATCATGCAAAGCGTCTTGCGTGCGGTTACCAGCCCTGAGGCTAAAACATCAGGCGGTTTACGCAATCTGTATCCCGCCGCGGGATGGGTGGTCGTCCCAGACGGGACGGACATGGCGTTGGCGAAAGTGAACTTTCAGATTGCTTTGGCGCGCGTCCTGAAGAGACACGCTCTCGGGGTATCCTGCGGTGGTGGATTAAACGTGTTGAGCCAAATGTACCAAGCTGCGGCTTGGGATGTTCCGATGATAGTTCTGCACGGTTCCGGCAGAGTTTCTGATATTTGGATGAAGCTCTGGCCTCGCAGAACGTCCACTGATTTTGACGCTGTCGTCGTGCACGCACAACTGCAATCTTGTGCTGGGTACTCAATCGAGATGCAGTCGACGCACAACGTGCGCGAGGTTTTGAAAAAGGGCAGCCTGATGCTCCATTCCATCAGCGCCAACACAAACGCATTCGAGCGTTTGTTTCGAATCGAACTCAAAGGTGATCAATTGATAACCACGGCGTTACGGCGGTTGCACTCGTATGAGGTGACCATCCGGGTGTATTCAAAGTACAAAAGGCCCCTCGCGTCGTTCGCGTTGATGGTATCCTTGTTTGCCACGCTCGCATCCGTTTTCGTGTCTAATTTGGACACGTTCGGCAATTCCCAGTCGACTGGGAGGATTTGGGCCGGAACGATATTGCGGTGGATCGCTGTCGTCGCACCGGCAGTGTTAGTGGTGCTCAACTCCATCGAAAACTTCGTTAACTTGAACAACATGCTCATCATCGCGGAAAGAGCGTCAGCGAAAGTGGAAAGTTTGTTGAACGTTTACCGTATGCGTGCGCTGCAATACAGCGATGTGTACATCGACAAGGAACGCGACGCACAGCTGGAAACAGAACGTTTGCGCAAAGAGGCGGCGAAGCAAAAGGCGGAACGTGCGAAGAAGTCGTCGTCGTCTGACTCGTCTGACGACGACGACGATGACGGCGGTGCAGCCTCTTTTTTCGAAGCCGACGACATGGATCAAGAGACGGGTGATATCGTCACCGTCCGCCAAGCTAAGTTGGCGGAGATTCTTGAAGGCGTGAACAAGGACTTTTCAGAGGCGGGTGCTATGCTCTTCGAACTGAAAAATCAACTTGATCCAGACCAAGATACGAAAGTGTTGCCCGCCAAGACCAAAAAGTCTGTCGAGGATCAGATCATCTCCATGCACCGCAAGCGCGTTCCCAGCAAATCGAGACAGGCGAAGCAAAGCTCGTCGGTTGCGGCGGACCCAACGAAGGCGGACGATAGCGATGACGATTTGAACCCGCTGATGATGTCGCCCCTGCATCTCGCGAGGCTGGAGGGTAATCTGGACAGTTTGAGTAATCTAGGCGGTCTGGCAGGTAGATCGTATGGGGGTCAGGGGATTGGCGGGCAAACGTTCGAGTCCCGGAACGTTTTCAGCCAGGATCCGAGGAAGCTTGGATTCGACAGCCGGACGCTCGCGCTTCCCTACGCGTCAGTCAATACGCCCGGTCAAACGTTGGCCCTGCCGAGCTCTTCTGATATTGCGGCGCAACACCTCACACCAGGACAGCGCATGCTTCTCGCTGGTGCGGCGGCAGAGGCGGGCGTCGACGTGCCGTCGACCTCCGCCGTGTCGTTTGATGTTCCCGGCGTTGACCTGGAAACGCCGGGGAAAGGAAAAGAGATTGTCGCTCCCGGTATGGAAATCGAAACTCCCGGTGTGGACTTGCAAACCCCCGCCGTGAAGCTCCCTCAAGCCCAACTCCCGCAGTTTTCTGTGCCGTCGCGTCAAAGCGTCCGGTCTCGGATTGAGCGTGAGCGCGCGGCGGCGGAGGCTCGCATGCCAAAGACCCCGCTCGGCAAGCTATACCATTCCATCACCGGCTACACCCAAAAAGCCTCGAGCAAAGTTCACGCGGTGTCAGGTTCAGCTCAGGTGCAAGCGACGATGGGGTATCTCGGCTTGAGTAAGAGGAAGCTTTCACAGAAAGAACGTGCGAGCCGGCTCATGGCAAAGGCTGAATTTCGGGAGTTCAAAGAAAGCAAGTTTCCCGTGTCCGCTCGAGAGTACGTTCGATTCAGGTTGTCGAAGACGCTCACGGAGTTTCGCAACAAACACAACGAGTTGATGGTATACTCGTTGATGGCCCAAGTGTTCATGTACGTTCTGTCTGCTTTGGGTTCCGTTCTCGCCACGATCGGCATGCCCGAATGGGTCGCGATCACTGTCGCGTTGGGACAAGCGTCTCAGCAGTGGCTCAGGCAGAACCGCGTGGAAGAACGCCGAATCGCGTACCGACAAGCCGCCGCCGAGATGGCGGATGCGCGCATGAAATGGGAAGCGATTCCGATGGAGAAACGCGCGATTCAAGAAAATATCGACGCGCTGGTGTTTCGCGTGGAGAAGGCGATTTTAAGTGTCGTGGAGCCCTTGCCGACGCAGGTGAACTGCCCGAGCCTGGAGAGCTTGGCTCACGTGGACACGAGGCCGACAGCTGAAGACAGAGAGAAGGACGCGCTGTAGACGATTCGTCAGACTTTGTCACGTATCATACGTTCGGTAAGTTGTGCTTTAAGTTGCAAAGATTTATTTGCCTCGTACAAGCCTTCAAAGACTAAGACCGCTTGTAGAACTCCAAATCGTACTGCGTTTGCTCATCGTCCTTAGAAATGACGCCGAACGATTCACGGAGACGCCTGCCCTGCGCCTCGTCCTTTTCGAGGACGGATTCCGGGACGATAGAGAAGAGCGCGTAGAGTCGACCGCCGTATACGGTGACGCACGCGAAGATGGCTCCGAAGTAGCCGGTAAGGTCGAAGTCAACGTACGTCAGGCCATACGCCTCACGCTCGGAAACTTGAAAGGTGTCGGCACCGACGATGGCATCCTGCAGGTTGTAATCGGACAGAGCCAGGTCTCCAAGGAGCTCCTGGCGATCTTCTTTCAGCCTGTTGTATCCCGTGAGTGACACGCAGTACACCTTCTCCGCGGGCAGTTTCGGGTTGGACCACTTCGTGTCGGTACCGTTCGTGGACTTCTCAGTCTTGTTGATGGTGTCGGCGGTCCAACCGTTCGGAAGATCGTAGTAGTACTTAAATTTCTCGAAGTTGTTCTCGTTTCCGCCGTATCCGCCGTACGAGGAAGACGAGGTGGCTTCGCCGTACAACCTCCGGTACCCGTCTCCAAGATCAGACGGGTTAGTGAAGTTCTGACCCTTGGCAGCCGCTGCGAGCGCGGCGGGGGACTCGATGGCTCTCGCCTCCAGCGGCACGAATCCCTAATCGTCAGACGTGACGAGAGTATCGGAAGGGGAACGTTTTCGTCAATCATGGCGTACTCTTAGGCGACGAGGACGACACGGTTGGACGCAGGTTTGATGGAAACAGCGATTGGGTGACGCCGCGGTTGCTTACCGCGAGGGTGGCTGCAAGACCGGTGCCGATGATCTGCCGCCGAGAGGCGTGGTCACCGTCCGTGGAGGAGGACTTAGGGTTAGAAGCCCGCACGACGACGACTTGCTTCTTCGCGGCAGGAGACTTCCGGTGAAGAGGGCTGAACCTGTGCAGTGTCAGACCCAGCGAAGCCGAAACAGCCGAGGTCATGATGACGTGGATGAGCTGAAAAGTAGAAGCCGCGTGTCCGATCGATGCCGCTCGCCTCGGAAGCGCGTGTGATGACGGCGTGAGATGAAGGGTCCAGCGGCGCGATGCACGGAGACAGTGCGCGTGGTGAAATGGCTCTTGAACGGTGCGAAGGCGAGACGACGCGTTGCGAAACAGCCCGTGTACGCTGACGCTTGACTTATCCTGCGAGAGCCAGGGCGAAAATTCAGGACAATATCGAAACCAGGTGGATGGATCACGCTAAAAAGCGGCGAAATAAGAATACAAACCGCCTCTCGACTACGCCGTGGTGGTCGTCGGCCCACCTTCGTCACTTTCACTAATACGCCGTGCGGCCTCCTTGGCGTGTCTCGCGTGCTCTGCTTTCTTAGTGATCACCTTCTGAAACAAGTCGTGGAACCTAAAAAGCATCGTGTCGAGCAACGCGTTGCTCGCGTTTGTGGTTTTCAGCCCCAAGTCCACGAGGC
>JACLAC010016331.1_pt1 | contig 12553 bp, 7 predicted proteins | sample 8027881 | NCBI WGS metagenome assembly JACLAC01 (sample SAMN15725517, study PRJNA655200) | protist metagenome | isolation source: fluorescence activated cell sorting (FACS) single amplified genomes of... | place: Spain: Blaines Bay Microbial Observatory, Mediterranean Sea | collected 2016-01-19 | reverse complement strand
GCAAAAAATATTGTATTATTATTATTTGATTTAACAGGTATATATATAAACTGAAAATAAAAATACGAAGTTCAATGTAGATGAGTTGAATGTGATTGTTTACAGAGGAACAGAAGTTTGAAGAGAAACGATAAAAGCAAGACAATGTTAGTTTTAAATAAATTGAACCAGATAATTTCTTGTTGAACAATTTCGACATATATTAAATTGTTTCAGAACGAACGAACGGTATGGCAAACGCACCGGTAACCGACAACGCACCGGTAACCGACAACGCACCGGTAAACGCGGAGGAAGCGGCACTTTCCAAGGAACGGTATTGGTGGGTGTTCGAGTCCTTTGCACGGGGTCCAGATACAATATTCTACGGGAGTGTGTACTTTCCTATGTTGCTTTACCTAGCTGCGTCTGATGCTATATGCCAAGTGTCCTCTGATGGGATTTCTTCTGGGGCGGACGGTGAAAAGTGTACGGTGGATGACACGTGGAACAGGACGTTATGGCGGAGTGTCAATGGCGCCGCCTGTGGAGTTGAAAACGACATGTACGGCATGAAGACTATTACTTACTCGCAGGATGCGACCCTGTCCGAGGGGGCATGCGGCACAGCGTTGAAAGCATACGCTAACATAACTAGTTTTACTTGCAACTGCACAGGGGATCACGCCTTCCTAAGTTCCGGGCTCCGCCCTGGAAACGTGGTGCTCACATCGATCATTACGCATTCGATTGTTGTTGCCCTGATTTCTCCCGTGCTGGGAAGTATCATTGACCATACAGACAAACGCAGGTACGTTTGGTTGTACCTTGGCATTGCCGCTGGGGTTTGCAACATGCTTGCCTCCATTATTGGGCCAGGCGGTGTGTGGATTATCGGCCTCGCGTTCGCCACCGCTGTGGCTGTCTCGACCGAAATACTATGGACTGCTAAGGCGGCGTTCCTGGAGGACATCGCAACGACGGATGCCTTGCGAGGGCAGTTGGGTGGCATGGCGCAGGTGTGGTCGTTTGGTTCCCAGCTTATATTCATTGTTGTGGTGGCAGCACTTCAGTTCACCGTTAGCCCCACGATGGCTGGGAGTATAGGTGCAATCATATGTGGGCTCTGGCTCGGCGGCTTCGAAGCGTTGTCGGTGCGAGGCATGAGAGACCGCCCGGCGAAAAGAACGCGCCCAGCAAACCGCTCCCTGGTGTCTGTAGGGTTTTCGGAACTGAAAGTAACAGTGTGTGAGCTCTTTGTAAAATACCCAGAATGTGGAAAGTATTTGCTGTTCACTACTGTGGTCAAGCAAGGGGCAGGGGCTTTCCTGAGTATCTACTCGACGTATTTTACCCTGCAAATGAAGTTGACTGGGATGCAAGTCCTCATAATTAGTGGGATTGTTCTAGTCGTGGGCATGCCCGCCGGGTACGCCTTTGCTTGGTTGGCCAACCGTTGGACTCTGAGGAAGCTGTGGTTTATTGTTTTAGGGTTATGGATCTTCTTGGGCATCGTAACCCCCGCTTTCGTGTACAAAGAGCAGGATATTGTGCCCGCTATCATCGTTGGAGTATTCTACTCCGTCGGGTTGTCATGGTATTACTCCGTGGGTTACCAGGCCTTCGTTGCCTTGGTCCCTGCCGGTCATTCCATGGAGTATGCCGGACTTTATACGCTGTGGAACTTTGCAACGAGCTGGATCTCACCCACTATTTATTTGGCAGTTTTTCAATCGTCAAATAACCAAAGGTTAGCAATATCAACATTGATCGGATGGAACATTGTAGCCGCTGCATTTTTATACAACGTAGACTTCGAAAAAGGAAAGATTGACGCCGGAGCGCCAGACGCAATCGTCCCTGGCCAACAACAGATAGAATTAACAGCGACAGCGGTAAAAACGATGAAAGATGAAGGCGAACCACCACTCTAATTGTTAGTCACGATAAGGGCGTCATTTCAATTGTGCTTTCGTTAAAGTAGAATGGACTAAAAACAATGATGGTCAATTAGATCGTAATTCTTAGATTATAAACACGATCTACATTTTTTTCCGAAACCTTACCATTAACTCTTTTATAAATACAAGACAGACAATGAGCACCTCTACTAAAACATTTACGCCGCTGCTTGGAAAATCACATAAGGAATGAGTCATCTATTAGTGTGACATCGGATGAGGAAGTTGATTACGGGTCATTCGAAAGCATTGCTAATCCAGCTACCGATTCGGACCATGCATGGAGTACATCTGAGATTGATAGTCAACACTAAGTGACAAGGGTATATTGATTAACATAGTGAAACCACAAGAGCAGAGATAAGTTCGCAGTACATGAAGGAATGTAAACCTTTAATGGACAAAAGGAGCAGATTCATTTTCGCGGTACCTGAGAAAGCTAAATTTTAATTATTTATTACTTAAATAAATAACAGCCAATTTTTTGTTTTTATAAATGAAGTATGATAAAAGTTTTCGGGTATTTCATGAAACGACTCCATATTTACAACACCTTAATTTATAACTACATTTATAACGGTCTCGAATATGAAACAATATAGAACTATCGCTTCATAATATTATAACGCATCTATATCACTTAAAGGGGAGTACTATATAATTTCAGTTCCTTAAAGTTATTATATTCAAAAATATAAACTTTGGCATCCACAGCACTGTGTGTGGTGTGGTTTGTTGTAGTAATTCGGAGTTGTTATAAAATATATAGACTAAGAAGAAGAAGTGAGTTTTTCATATATATTATTATTTTTTATTCTACTATTTATTATTAGGCGAGTAAGAATTTTTTTATTTAAATTTAGTAAGAAGGAAACAAAATTAGACTTGAATGTTTTCACGATGATGATGATGGTCGAAATTACAAGAAGCAGTGATAAATTTACGAACTGTATTCGAACAAAGAAAGTGGCTGGGTTGGAAGGCGTCCATTTGTCCTTTCGGAAGGCTTCGTTTTGTTCCCATGGTTGCTGTTCCAGGGCAATGTTTGATTTCTCTTTGCTGGCTAGCACTTCTCGTGGTCTTGCACTTGGCAGGGCATGCTGGAGGCGATTCAATGAATCGCCATCCGCCATTCTCGCCGGAAGATGCATCTCCCAAAGTGTTGTATAAACGTGCACTGACCCATCTTCCAATTCATCCTGATGTATTCGATCCAAGCTATAAGAGACGGGGGGATCAAGGCGGCGATGAGAAAAAAGGTGGCGCGAGCGAGGAGGGTGAAATTGATTATTCCAAGGACTGGTACAAATACTATAACAGTACAAATCTTACAACAGATCTTCGGCACACCATTACAGGGAATGTACGGGTATGCAACGTGGGCCAGGTTGCGCAGCCAACGAAAGACCTATACTGCATGGAAAACAGGCTGAACAAAAAAACAGTGCTTTTGCAACCAGGGTCGTGGACCGAAAGCGTTTTAATCTTGTGGATTGCACAAATTTTAATTCAAGAGCAGTTGCAGATCCCCGTTAAACTAACCTATTTGGCAGATTCAATGCATGAGTATTTTCCGTCCCAAAAGATTTTCAACAACCCCGGACTACAAAAGTTTGAATACGATAAGAGCGGAAATAGAATATACATTGACACGGACATATTAAGCCCTAGGAAGTACAACTGGGACGGCGTGGTCAATGGAAACAAAAATATGGAGTGCACCGTAGATTTTTTACAAACCTTACCTCCGACCGAAGATTTAGTTGGATACCATGCGTGCCCGATACGGTACGGCAGCATGCCAAGTAAATGCAAACCGTGTACGCACGCCATGCTCGATGTATGGGGTGGCCAGGAAAGTAAACGGGCAGAAGTTTTGAAATTGAAAAGCGTCGAGTTTGGCGGTCAGCTGGGGTTGTATATCCAACAAGGCTGGTATGCAACAGAAACGGTTGTAAACGCGAACCCAGAGCTAGCGACGTACCGGGGCTTACGCAACAGCAACTTGATAAAAAAAGTATTCCCTCGCCCCCTAACGTTTGGAGAATATTGCCTTTTGCGCCGAAATAAAATCATTTTGGATGTTGAGATTCCTTACAAAGATCCCCTTTCTGGAAAATACAGGCCTTCCGGTGAAAAATACATAGAAAGCTTTTGCAGAATGTATTATCTGTACCACGAGTGGGTCGACCCGTACGATTGCGCTTTTGCGCCTTACAAATACCCCAAGATAGCAGAGTATAAAATATGCCAAAAGTTTCAGGTTTACCTGGACGATATGTGGAAACATGCCCCCTTTGTGGCTGCCGACATGGAAACTTATAGTTTGACTCCCGACTCGCCGAAAATAATGTCAGGTAGGATCAGACTCTACGAAGGGTTCTTTCGCACGTCCTCGCAGGAGCGGGACAAAAAACTGCTCGGCCAAGTCGACACGTGGTCGCCATCGGCAGAGCGCCTTGCGTACGGCAATGTCACTCGCACCGCAAAGGGTGGCGGGTTTCTGCTCCATTCGGGTTGCCCCAAGTTTGGACCCATTAGTACGGAGAAAAATGGCGACCCGGGGGGCACTTCGTGGCGATATGATTTAAACGATATGGTAGACAGCAGTCGGGCCTTCAACAAACTGCACGTGACACCTTTGGACGTGGGAGAAAAATTTATCGAAGCTTGGGAAATGACAAATCGGATGCGAAACCATAACGTAACAAAATCCTTTGGTAACGTGGGAAATGTTTTGTACTTGACGCGACCACACCCCATTTTTCAACGCCACAAGTACAACACTGCAAGAAATTGTGGACGAGGCAAAAGAATTAACCAACGAATACACTGACAAGTGCAAAGAACGGGACGTGCTTGAAAAGTTAATAGACGAGGAATGCATAAGATACGAGAAAAAGAAGATGAACTTGGTCGAGCAAGTTGCTATTTTGTATGAATCCTTGAACTCAAACGTCCCAAGTTTGCACAGATTTTTGAAGGGATTGGACCTGCTGCAATACCAGGAAGGAATGGAGAAAAACGAATTGAATGTCCCCAAACTGATCCATTTACGTGGAGATTTGAGCACTTGCGAGCACCCTGTTGCCATGAAACGTGGTCATTTGAGAAAGATGCAAAATGCGTTGTTTAAAATTGACCGGTTGTTGGATTACCACAGACAGTTTTACCAGAAACGGGTGAAGCCGGTAAAAGAGGAAATGGGCCAGGCGAAGAGTGACGACGATAAACCAGAAGGCGAATCCATAGAAGTGGGCGGAGTGCAAGACGGGGACTGGGGGAGCGATCATTCTTCTGGAGACTTTAACGCGGAGTCTCCGGCGGGGTCTGTCTTTCAGGAAAATAATGCTTCTACCCCACCGCCATCTTCACCACCGTTACTCGACGAACCTGAAAACCATGCCGGTCGCTTGAGCGTAGTGAAAAAAACTCTTTTGCCTGTGTAGTAGCATAATAAATATAAGTTCTGTACCTTCTTAATTTTTGATTACAGGTTGGTACCTGTACCTGGTATTATACCCCTTACATCATCAGATGGTGGACGTGCCACAGCTGGAATTTTTTTAATCATCACATACGGTAGTTTCTTAGAGAACGACTATTATTTTCTTGTGTAACTTAGTTCGGATTGTCAAGAGATCTGTTGTCGGCATGTAAAATATTATCTTAAAGTAAAAAAGAATTCCCGTAGTTTTGTAAAACTCCTTCTGTGGGAAAAGTTTGAATGTGGGACCCGTGGAAGACATTCTTCTCCTGGCTCGCCGGGTCTGACTCGGATTCTAGTGACTTGTGCCACGGGTTGGAGAAGTTTTATACCGAAGAACTTGTTGCGAAAGGCATTTGTCCAAACGGGGAGCCTATTGTATTCCCAAAGTCAAGCTGTGATGAATATATTAAAACGTACGAAGCGCGCTGCAACGCGAGTGGAAAAACCCTCACGACGAATACTACCATGATACTTATCATTTTCGCCCTACTGGTGGCATTTTCATTCCAGTCACTCCTAAAACGATGCTACTTCATAACAGAGAGTGGCATTTACATAGTCATAGGGGCCGTTTTTGGAGTATTTTTGTACGGCGAGGGGCATGGGACAAATGCTACATTTGACCCCTCGCTGTTTTTCCTTGTACTGATTCCACATATTATCCTTTCGAACGGCCTCTCTTTAGACGTTCGAAAGATGCACGAAAGTGTTTTTCCCATCTTGGTGTTTTCTTTGTTCGGCACGATTATATCGACAGTGGCCATTGGCCTTATATTATTTTATTTTGGCCAGGCGACCGGAGTTCGATTAGATGGGGTATCGTGTGGCTTGTTTGGGGCATTAATTTCAAGCCTTGATCCAAGTGCAACGAGGAGAGCATTGATGGAAACCAAGAACCTTGGTGATGAAGAGGTTGATGTCGTGATTCAGGGAGAAGCTGTTTTTAATGACATAGTCTCCGTCGCTGCCTTTTATTCTCTTCTGGCGTTTATTAACCACGAATTTTCGTTTGAGCGCGATTTGGGGATTATCGCAGTTAGACTTGTCTGGGCGGGCGTCGGTTCTTTGGCCATAGGCGCATGTAGCGGCATCGCATCGGCACTTTTCTTTAAGTACACGAAGTTTGTGCAAACGGAGTCCGAGGTTGTCGTCTTTCTAGCTTGGGCTCTGGGTCCATACTATCTTTGCGATGCTTTGGAAATGAGCGGAGTGGTTGCCACGACAGTCGGGAGCATGATGATGTCCACGTATACAATAGAAAATCTAAGTCCTGCTGCTCGGGCCAACGTGCTCTCTGTTAGTAGCAGTATAGGAAAACTGATGGACACCTCGGTATACATATACATGGGCGTTCAGCTCATTTCTCCACTTCACCCAAATGGTGGAGCAATGGATAACGTAAAGTTATTGTGGCAAACGAATACAGTGTTTGCAGCGTTTTTTGCCGTTTTGATAGCCCGATTTTTTGTTGTGTTGCCGCTGTCTTGGTCGTGCAATTTGCACTCAAAATCGAACGTTTTGCTCATGCTGGCAAGTGGCATGCGCGGCCCAGTGTCTTACGCCCTTGCAATGACTATTCCTCGCTATGATGAAGTAACCGGGATCGGCTCTAAAGACGCACCCGAAATTCTAGCGATTACAACCAGTACTATTCTTTTCTTTACATTTATTGTCGGTGGTCTTACGAATTTCTTGATTCGCACTTACCCCAAACCGTCGTTTCAGTGTGATACGATGCGGCGGAACGACCCACCGATGCCTGGAGATATATCACAACATGATAATGTGGCATCCAATTACTCCTCACTGGCCGACATCGGCAGAGAGCATACCAATAACCCGGACTGGCAAAGCCGGGTGTTCAACCGTAGCGCAAGTGGAAGCCGGGGTCGCTCGTCGTGTGCGTCGCTACTAAATTCCCTTCGTAACTGCTTACGAAAGCGCGATAGTTTCGCCGACGCGGAGAGAGAATTCTCGTAAAACCATAGAGAACACCAGGAGTTAATATTTGAAAACCCCAATTCAGTCTTCAGTTTCCATAAATTTAAATATTTGCGATTTTCTGTTCCCGTAAATCGTCCAAGGGAATTTACGTTGTGATACCCTTACTAAAAAAACAAATTATGTTATTATCTTATATATATATGAACATACTATATAATTAGTTTTTATATGATTCCCTTACTAAAAAACAAAATATATAGTATGTTTTAAGACTCAATACAATCTTAGTGTTATTTCTAAAGTCGTCTCCTACAAATCAAAATCCGCCGAGCACTTCTATCACTTCTCCATCGTCCGATTCATAGTTACCCTCTATTTCGGACTTCGCCACCCTTCTTCTGAGAGAAGATGCTTTACGACCAGAATGTGTATTGGACACCCGATCGTTTTTCACCTTCGGGTTCTTCGCCCCATCCCCGGTGTCCCCACGCTTCTTTTTCTCGACACTCTCTGCCGTATCGTTCTCCCCTTTGGTGGAGGTAAACTTTGACCGTCGATTTACAGTCTTCGACACCTCGCCCTTTTTCTCCCCGGCGTAACGCAGAAAGACAAATACCCAGAAAACGATAACCATCAGTTCGGCGAGAACCCGAACGTGCAGCATAAATATACATAACAACAACAAAGGCACGAGAATGTCCAAACCACACACCTTGGTTATGTATTTGCCTTCAGTACCGCCCATAACGGACACAAGCGTAAAACCAAAACATGTGCATATGTACAAATACTCACTTTCTGAATCATCCCTGACCTCAATGTCTGACCCATCGATGGATTCTGAAGCAAATCGAAACTCTTCACTAATCGATGCATGGCGCAATCCAACTTGGTCTGTACTACCACTTTCGGCGCTCTCACTTCCCTCTCCCCCCATTGTTCCAGGAGGACCACGATCCAGCACTACAAAAGAAACAAAACGTCTAGTTGCGTTACCGTTCAAATGTATTTCACTGCGGATTTTACTGCTCAAGTGAATACATAGTCTATGGTAAAGTTAAATAATTTTCCATCCAATTAGTCGTCCATTTTAACTTAACAACACAACCACCACCCACCACTTGGTGTCATCACATCGGCCTTTTTTTTTTTTTAATTTATTATTATTATTTTTTTTTTTAGTAGTAGTGAGTAGTGGTGGTGGTTCTACCCGTCGTATTATTAATATTGGAATTATACTTATTATAACTACCGCATCACATAAACCCTGTTCTATTTTTTTTCTCTCCGTCCGTCCGCAGTTGTGATCCCTATCATTTATTCATATATTTAATAGAAGAATATATATAGTATAATAAATAATTGCTATTATAGACGACTAATAATTGTTTCAGCATCATATTTATTCTAACTGAGTTGTGGTTTGTTGTTGTTGTTTGTTGTTGTTTTTTAATTTAAAAAAAAAATAAAAATTATTATCTTTCTTCTTCTCTTTTTTTTCTTGCTTGTTTTTGTTATTTGTTTGTTTTTGTTGTTGTATACTTACCCTTGGTACTTCGCAATTTTAATTATTTCATCATACTGTAATTTATATTTACATGTTCCTTTTTTAATGTACAAATTTTTTCAAGTGACCCAATACAACTAAATCTTGGCGTATTGGAATAAAGTGGCTCATTATTAGCGGACAATCTATATCTTACATCGCAATTTATTTCACCGACAGAATATTGAAAAAAAAAGATGAGGCTAGTCTTTGGCCTTTGCGTTCTTCTCTTAGCTCACGCTGCGACGGCCAGAGAACCGTGCCCGGCTGAGTTGGGAAGGGTATCGAACCTGCTGGCTGATAATTCGGACTACGTTGTAACCCGAAAGAACCCTGTGCTCTCGTTTGCTTTGAATGGAAATGAAAATTTCAAACGGTTTTCCCTAAAACATTTTGTGGTCACCATCAAGGACACGACCAGTGGTGAATCCTGGTCTTCGGGGGTGGTCAACTCGTCAACACCGACTTACACAGTCCCAAAGGCAGGTTCCCCGCTGAAAACTATGCGATCGTACGAGTGGTCCGTGGACGTCATGACAGAGAGTAAACACAGCTGCTGGTTTACCCCAGAGCAAACTGGAAAAATGCATGTATCCTTAGCGGAAGACGGGACAATATTTACTGGCAGCAAATGGCTAGGAAGTAACGAGACGAACGAGTATACGGCGGAGTTTCAAATCGATGAGACGAAAACATTGTCCGCGGCAACACTATATATAGCTGCCCTTGGGTTCTCGCACATTTCCATCAATGGGAAATACTTGGAACAGAGAATGCTAACTGCGAGCCCATGGACTACAAGTGCACGCCTGAATGGCTACAGCACGATCGATATTACACAATATGTTGAGGGTCGCCAAATTTCAGACATAAACGTACGTTTAGGGATGGGTTGGAGAAACCGGACACTGTTCAAAATCCATGACAACGCGGACCCAGGATTGGCCCAGGACAACACTGATAGGGTTTTTATTTCCACCATTTCGGCGTTGTACAAAGAAACTAAAGACCCAGTTGTCATTTGCCGCACAGGGAGTGGGAAATGGTCGACGGCGGCAGGTCCTGTTCTGAGCGACAGTGTATACAACGGCGAAGTGTTTGATTCCAGACTGGCTGGGGCCAAGCTCGCGTGGACTGGCGCCCAAATAGTGCCCGGGCCTGCTGGGGCGCTGTTTCCATGGGTACATTCCCCTGTTCAAGTCTCCAGGCGAGTGGTCCCTGTTGGGATCGCGCAGCCCGTGAAAGGTATCTACGTCGTGGATTTCGGTGCCAACCTTGCCGGTGTCGTTCATTTGAAACAGATTGACTGCAAGGAAGGAAGCAACGTTACCATGGTGCACGGAGAAATAATGCAACACGCTGGCATACCGGGCCTACCTAACCCCGACCCGAAACGCATCTACACCGCAAACCTGAGAACGGCGAAAGCGACGGACGTTTTCATCTGCAACGGGTCCCCCATAAACGATTGGTACCCGACCCTAACCTACCATGGGTTTCGTTTCGTCGAAGTTCATGTCGGCGACAGTGGAGTTGAAATCAGCAAAGAGAACATTGAAATGTTGCATTTTCATTCATCGATTGCGCAAAAGAGCGAGGTCCATTTCCAAAGCGATACGTTGAACAGAATACAGAAGATGGCTTTAGGAGCGCAGCGATCGAATTTTATGACCGTTCCCACGGACTGCGACCAACGCGATGAGCGGCTGGGCTGGATGGGCGATGCAAACTTGAGCGGCGAAAGCATGTTTCTAAATTACGATATTGCCGGGTTCATTCGGAACTTCGTTTTCGTGATGACTTCTGAGGAAGACGTGGATGGGAGCATTCCGGACACGGTCCCGTTTGTAAGGTACGGGAACAGGCCTGGAGACGTTAGTTGGAGCGGTGCATACGTGAACCTGATATACTTGCTGTGGAAACACGACAACGATGTTGATACCGCCAGAACATACTTTCCGCAAATGATGCGGCAGCTGAAGAATGTTCAGGCCCAGGCAGCGAATGGCTTGAACAAAATGCACACGCCTTACGGTGACTGGTGCCCACCTCCCGAGAAAATGGGAAATGGTCAAGGACCAAAGCCATCCCCACCATTCACGTCAGCGTATTCGTATATACTAATGGTGAAACAACTCCATGCAATTGCAAACGAACTTGGAAAGAGCAAGGAAGCGACCGATTTGGAGACGTTGTATTCATCCCTAACAAAGGAGTTTAATGGATACTATTACACGCAAAATTCGTCTGTCTACGACAATGGGTTACAAACTGCACTTGTGCTTCCACAATTTCTCGGCATTGTGCCAGAGGTAACCCGCGCACAAAACGCTCTCCTCGAAAGTATCTCCGGGTTGAACGGACACTACAATTGCGGTATTATTGGCTTTCGGTTCCTTTTTGATGTGCTGTTTGATGCCAAAAAACCGGACGTGGCTCTGAGTGTGCTTTCTCAGACAGACTACCCTTCCATAGGCTACTATTTTGCCAACGGCGAAGAGCCAGCCACGGAGAATCTATGGGAACTTCCTGATGCGCTTCGCGAAGGGATTGGGATGAACAGTAGGAATCATCACATGTGGTCATCGTACAGCAGTTACTTGGTACGGAAGGTTGCTGGGGTATCGCAGAAGAACAATTCTGTAGCATTTTCCTTGGTAGAATTATTCCCTGGTACAAATGCAAACGAGTTTTCAGATTTATCATTTGCATCTTCAACGTTGATGCTGAAGAGCGGAGATCTAAAATGGAGTTGGAAACGCAACGGTGGGACCCACTGCGACCGTGCAGCCGCAGAAGACGAGGTTCATCTGGACTGTGGAAGTGGGGGCACTATCACAAAAGTTCTGTTTGCTTCATATGGCTACCCTCGTGGGACCGTTTGCAGCGCGTTTGAAGTCCACGAATCTTGCCATGCCGTCGATACAATGAACATTGTAGAAAGAAAATGCCTCAACAAGCAAAAATGCGACATTTCGGCTTCTGACACCGTTTTCCTGGGGGATAATGCATCGGGTATTTCTTGCCCCAATGAAGATGGAGCAAAGGTCAAGAAATTGGTCGTTCGAGTTATGTGCTCGAATGAACCCGAGCTTGTCATGAAAGCAAGCTTGCCGCTGGGGAGCACGGCGCAAGTCTTCGTGCCGAAAAGTAATACCGCGAAATCAATCCAATCACAAGAGTCTAAAAATTTATTAATGGGTAACGACTTGGGCAGTGATGTACATTATAATGATGGACACATATACTTATCCAAAGCTGGTCTCTATGAATTTCGAGTTCAATACTAAGATAAGAAAGTGGGCGCTTGTGTGCGTAGGGAGGGTAAACAGACAAGAGGGGAATCCCTAATTCATTAACATTTGTGTTTTAATAAAGAATTGTGAAAGCGCAGTGCTAAACCCAAACTAAATTAAAAAGCGTTTTACTAATTTAAAATTAAGAAAATTGTAAATTACTGCGAACTGAACTCTACTTAATTTAAGGCTTTGAATCATAAATTTTAGTCAAGTCTTCTTTACCTAATTCAGTTTACCTAAAAATAAAAAATTTGTTTTCTTGTTTAATTAAACAACAGCCAATTTTCTTGCTTTTTGTGTAGAAAATTGGCTGTTATTATTTAAGTATCATAAT
>JACLAC010026703.1_pt1 | contig 12559 bp, 12 predicted proteins | sample 8027881 | NCBI WGS metagenome assembly JACLAC01 (sample SAMN15725517, study PRJNA655200) | protist metagenome | isolation source: fluorescence activated cell sorting (FACS) single amplified genomes of... | place: Spain: Blaines Bay Microbial Observatory, Mediterranean Sea | collected 2016-01-19 | reverse complement strand
TATGAAACCTTGGGGTAGCAACCATATTGCGGGCCAGAATCCTGTTCCAGCTGGAACCTTAAAACAAGATGTTACTTCTGTATTAATTCCTATTGTCTTTCCTTTACTACCATTACCGTTACTAGAGGCAGAAGTAATTATTCGGGCCGATGTATGATCCCAAGTGGTACTACAGTCTCTATCAATACAATATGGATCTTCAAATTTGTTATTAATATCGTATATAGGTTGAATTATTAATTTGCTATCTTGAATAAAGAGATTTTCAGTAGTATTTGTTGAGGGATTGTAGCTTTTAGCAGAGTTTGGTTGGTCGCTTGTATAATATTGAACCTCATTATTTCCCCAGCCAGCTATATAACTATCACCTGCCATAAAACCATTACCTGTTTGATAGGAATAAATATTTGGGTCCAGGATATTTGAATCAAAATGGTCAATCCAGTAACTTGAAGAGTCATTTTGAGGATTTTTACAATATGAATCCTTGTCCTCATTATAAATCTCAAATCCAACTTCATTACTAGTACTTTGTAAGACATTAACCGAAATAGATGCTGTGGCATTTTGTGTTCCACTTGTTCCACTGCAAGTAAGAGTGAATGTATAAGTTTTTACTTGATTGAGAACAATTGAAGACGAACCATTAGTTGAAGTTACTCCATCCCAATCACCACTCCTATCACATGAGTTAGCATTTTGTGTGGACCACGTTAATGTGACTGATTCATTAGTAAAAATAGAATCTTTATCAGAAACAAAGTTGGTTATTGAAGGGTTTGATGGTCCAACTGGGGAGGTATCTGATGAGCTTGATCCTCCACCTCCACCACAAGATATAATAAAGAGAATTACAAAAATGGTTACAAAATAATTTTGATACAGCTTCATAAATTTAATATTAGAATTTTTATATTAGTTATCTTCTACAAACTCATTAGTTAATTCCCTCATTTCTTTCCTTAAAACAAACAAAGCAATTAAGTTAGGAATCGAAACAAGCGCAACAACAACATATGCAATATTCCAAACAATAGTTGTGTCTATAACAGCAGCCAATATAAAACATAAAACATAAAAATTTCTATACCAAAAGACGCCCTTTTCTCCAAAAATATATGCAGTTGACCTATCACCGTAATAACACCAAGTAATAGCAGTTGAGAAAGCAAATAAAAGTAAAGCTATTGCAACTAACTTACCGCCATACTCTCCCATTACTCCTTGTGAAAATGCCTTAGCTGTAAGCTCAGCAGAGCTTACCAATGATTTTCCTTCAAGAACTATTGATTCTGATATTTTTCCATCAATCACGTTTAAAGAACCTGTGAATAAAGATTTATCATTAGTTGTAAATTTGATATCTTCGGCAATAGATCTTGAATGTAGTATTGTAATATCCGATTCTGCAAGCTTACCTGATTCAATAATTATAGTACCCGTGTATTCATTTACATCAGAATCTATTGATTGAACATATTTTGTAAGTTCATTTATATGATTTGGGTGAACAAACGAACCATCAGCATTTTTTTGATCACTATAAACACCCTCTACAATAACCATATCTGTTTTTGCAAAAGTAGTATCAAATTTTTGGGTCCAAACTCCGCTAGATAAAATAACTAATGCAGTAACACTACATACAACAATAGTATCTATAAATGGCTCTAATATTGATACGACACCTTGATCAATGGATTTATTTTTAGATGATGCATGAGCAATTGGTGAAGAACCTTGACCTGCTTCATTTGAGTACAAACCTCTTGCAACACCATATTTCAAGCTCATAGCAAAACTTGCTCCTAAAAAGCCACCTACCGCAGCTGAACCAGAAAATACTTGAGAAAAAATGGCGTTAAAGGAAGGGATGATATTTTGATAATTTTCAATAATTATAATTAAAGCTCCTCCTAGATATATCATTCCCATGATCGGTATGATTTTACTAGCAACAGAAGCTATCCTTTTAATACCTCCAATTATTATTACCCATAATAGAGTTCCTAAGAACAATCCTGTAAATAACTTCGGTACAGAAAATTCAGTATTCATAACTAAAGCTATATTATTGATCTGCGGCATATTTCCAGAACCAATTGCAGTAATCATCATCAAAAAAGCAAAAAGAATACCAGCCCATTTCATATTTAATGCACTTTCTATATAGTACATTGGACCACCTGAGATGCTTCCATCTTCAAGTTTTGTTCTATATTTATGGCCTAGAGTCACTTCAACAAATTTTGTAGTCATACCAAATACAGCAGTAATCCACATCCAAAATATAGCAGCCGGTCCACCAGTCCATATAGCAAGAGCAACCCCACCTATGTTACCCGTACCAACAGCTCCAGACATTGCTGTTGTCAATGCTTCGAAAGCCGTAGTTTCACCATCATCGTCATCATTTTTTTTATTTTTACCAGATACTAAGTGCCATGCTTTACCAAAAAATCTAAATTGTGGAAAGCCAAGATAAATAGTGAAAAATATTCCAGTACCTACCAGCAATATTGGAAACCACCAAGATCCACTTAAATTACCATCAAGTAAAATTAAAAAATCGTTAAACTGTTCCATTATTTATTCCTTTTTTTCCAACCATGCTATTAAATCTGTGTAACCACCAATCAAATCATCATTTATAAAAATTTGCGGCATTGTTCTTGCTGCCGGATGTCTTTCTAAAAGCTCATTGAATGTAGGTATATGCTCAACATTGTATTCAATATAATCTATTCCATTAGATTCAAAGTAGTTTTTTGCCATCACACAATATGAGCAATTTGATTTTGAATAAATTTCAACTTTATCAAACATAGATAGATACCTTTTATATAAACGATTAATTAAGATGATTTATCTTATAATATATTAATAATTTAATCATGCATGGAGTATATAAAATGTCACTATTCGATTTAACTGGTAAAAGCGTTCTTATAACTGGCTCGTCCAAAGGAATAGGTAAATCAATAGCTACTAGATATGCTGAACATGGTGCAAAAGTTATTATATCTAGTAGAACTTCTGAAACCTGTATAGATACAGCAGATGAGATAAATACTAGTATAGGAAAAGAACTTGCTTACCCTATACCCTGTAATATTAGTCATCAAGAAGAACTTGAAGATCTAGTTTCAAAAACAAGAGAAATAATTGGAAAAATTGATGTTCTAGTATGCAATGCTGCTACAAATACCCATATGGGATCAATGCTTGATATGCCTATAGAGGCTTTTGATAAAGTGATGAATAATAATATAAGATCAAATCAAATATTGAGTAATTTAGTGATTCCTGAAATGGTAGAAAGAAATGACGGAGCAATTATTATTGTCTCGAGCATAGCTGCATTGAGAGGCTCATCCATTTTAGGTGCATACAATATAAGTAAAGCTGCAGATGTGATGATAGTTAAAAATATTGCTGCTGAATTTGGTAAAAATAATATTAGGGCTAACTCAATAGCACCAGGTTTAATTAAAACTGATTTTGCAAAAGACTTATGGAGTAACCCAGATATATTAAAAACAGTTCTAAGGTCAACTCCAATGGGAAGAATTGGCATCCCAGATGAAATTGCTGGAGCAGCGGTTTTACTGGCCTCTAAAAGTGGTGAGTATATTAATGGGCAAACAATTGTAATCGATGGAGGAACTACAGTTATTTAAAAGATGATTTTATGTCACTACATAAATAATTAAATATATGTGACTCATTAATAGATTTAACTTTATAGAAGTTAAATTTCAAATCATTGATGTCATTAATAATATTAGATATTTTTAAATTACTAAATTCAAAATTACTAAAAGATCTATATATTCCATTCAAAGGTTTTTTTAGGATTTGAGATGATAAAAGTATTTTTAATATTTCAATTATAAAATTTAATTTATCAATTAACTCTAGGTCTAAATCATTTAATGATTTTATAAATTCTGTTTGAGTTATTTTATTAGTAAGAAATAAATCAAATGACTCTATAAAATTTTTAAAAACTCTTTCATTTGAATCTTCTATAGAGCTTAAAATCATCAAAGGGGAGTAATAACTAGGAAAGTCTAGTGAACTATAATCGCCAAGCCCTCTGCTATCTAACCATGAATTTATTTCTTTATTAGATGGGTTTTTAATATTAAATGTTTGGCACCTACTGTAAATAGTAGTTTTTAGAGAATAAGGTCTGCTAGTTGTCATAATTATATAGGCATATGGTGCAGGTTCTTCAAGAGACTTCAAAAGAGCATCCTGGGCGCTCAATGTCATATTATCAACGTTATGCATTAAGAGGACTTTATTTAATGAAATTGATGGAGTTAAATTTAAAAAACTTAAAGCATCTTTTTTTCCTTTCTCTGGATCCCATTTATCATTTTCCCTTCTGCTGATATCTCCAACTTTAATTACATCCTTATTTATTTCATAAAAATCAGGATGGGTATTAGTGTTCATTAAAGAATGATGGTCATTATTTGAACTAATACCTTCTTCATTAGAGATAATTAATTTAGCAATATCTCTAGAGAGAATTTTTTTACCGACGCCCTTAGGACCATTAATAATAATGGCATGAGGGAGATTTGTTAAATTAATACCTTGGTAGTATTTTTCGAGCCATGGATAAGAATCAATACTCATAAAATTTCATTTACAAAATCAATAATTTGATTATGAATAACTGAACTGTCTTGATCTGCATTTATTAGCTTAACTCTTTTAGGTTCAGATTTGGCTATTTGCTTATAACCTTCCCTAACTCTATTAAAAAAATGAATTCCAGATGACTCTATCCTATCAATTACATCGCCAGATTTTCTTTTAAAGCCCTCTTCAACATCTAAATCTAAAAGAAATGTGAGATTTGGCTCTGGACAGTTAGTAAATTGTATTAAATTTTTGATTAAATCAAGCGATAAAGACCTACCATATCCTTGATATGCGATTGATGCATCATAGTATCTATCAAAGAGTATTACATCACCCTGATTATTGTTGATTTTTTCGCTTACGAGCTGAGCTCTTGCAGCAAACATTAATAACAATTCAGATTCATTTGAGAGATTTGATTCAATAGATAGCAATAATTCTCTAATTTTTTCACTTGCTTCTGTTGAGCCTGGTTCTCTAAATAAAACAGTGCTAAGCCCTTTATTGTTTAACCAGTCTTTAAGTAAGTTGATCTGTGTTGATTTTCCTACACCCTCTATACCTTCGAAACTAATAATCATTTATCAACACCATATTTTTTAATAGCTTCTTTATGTTCTTCATAAGTTTTAGAAAAATAATGAGAAGATGGAGAATCAGCAACAAAGAATAAAAAATCACCAGGAGTTCCTAGAATAGCAGCTTCTATTGAAGATATAGATGAAAAAGCTATAGGACTTGGTGGTAAACCTTTTTTCATATATGTGTTGTAAATATTTTCTTTATCAAGAATATCAGACTTTTTAATATCTCCATCAAAATTTGGCAATAATCCATATATTATTGTCGGATCAGCTTGAAGTCGCATATCCATTTCCAGTCTTTTTAAAAATACACCAGAGATCAATAATTTTTCTTCATTATTTCCTGCCTCTTTCTCAATTATTGATGCAAGTATTAATGCGTCATATTTACTCTTAAGTGGATTATCTTGAGGTTTTTCAAGCCATAATGTATTAATAAGTTTATTTAGTTTTTCGTTACTTTCACTGAATATACTAGATAATTTCATGCCTCTAAAATAATAATAAGTATCTGGTAAAAGCAAACCTTCTTTATTAGTTTTTGTTTTAATGCAAGATAAATAAGAACAATCATTTAATAAATAGTGATTGGTAAGATCTTTTTCTAGATCATATAAATTTGAACCTTCTTTAATTCTAATAGACCTTCGTAAATAATTACCATTCGAAATATCTTTAATTATTTCTTCTATGGTTTTATTCTTTATCAAATACTCCCCTGCTTTAATGTCTTTAATATTTTCTATATTAAAATGAAGTCTAAGGAAGTATTTATCAAATACGCTAAGAGGAATAATATTTTCTAGAGTTTTGTATGCCGTATCACCTGTTTCAATAATTAGAACATCCGCTTTAGTGTTCTTGTAACTTAGAAATGAGAAATATGGCCCAACTAATAAAGCCGGAATTATTAATAATAAAGAAAGGGATTTAGTAAAAAACTTCACTAAATTTTAGCAAATATTAAAGATGAATTAGTTCCACCAAATCCAAAAGAATTATTCATAACAGTATTAATATTAATTTTTCTAGACTCTAAGGCGTTAAAGTCTAAGTCACATAAAGGGTCTTGATTTACCAGATTAATTGTTGGCGGTGCTATTCCATCTCTTAACGCTAAAAGTGAAAATACAGATTCAATTGCACCAGCAGCTCCCAAAGTATGTCCTGTCATTGATTTTGTTGAGCTAATTAGAGGAACATTTGCATTAAAAATACTCTTAATCGCATTTGACTCAGCTAAATCACCTAAAGGAGTTGAGGTACCATGAGCGTTTATATAGTCGATCTGTTTCAACTTATCAGAACAATCCTCTATAGCAGCCTTCATTGCAGCAGCAGCTCCTGAACCATCCTCTGGAGGAGCTGTCATATGATAGGCATCAGAACTCATACCAAAACCAATTATTTCACCGTAAATGTTAGCATTTCTTGTCTTTGCATGTTGATACTCTTCGAGGACTAAAGCAGCAGAACCATCTGCTAATACGAAACCATCTCTATTTTTATCCCATGGTTTACTAGCACTTGTTGGATCATTTGATTCTGATAATGCTCTTGCAGCAATAAACCCCCCTATTCCTAATGGTGTACTAGACATTTCGGAGCCACCTGCAATCATTAAATCAGCATCACCATAAGCAATAGATCTTGCAGACATGCCAATCGAATGACTTGCAGCTGAACATGCTGTGACGGTACTCATGGAAGGCCCTTTGAAACCATGTTTGATTGATATAAATCCCGAAGTCATATTTACAATAGAACCAGGTACAAAAAAAGGTGATATTTTTTTATAGCCAGAAGTTTTTAATAGTTCATAATTTTTTTCGATATTAGATATACCACCAATACCAGAACCAAAATTAACACCAATTCTATTATGATTAATAGATTCGTCTATTCCAGCATCTTTAATTGCCTGCGAAGATGATATTAATGAATATTGGATAAATGGATCAAGGCGTCTAATTTCCTTAATGTCTAAATAATCTTTGAGATCTAGATCTTTTATTCTTCCACCAATATTTACTGGTGAATCTGGAATGTCTGTTTCATTGAAAGTGATACCTGAGATACCATTAGTACAAGCATCCCAGGCATCATCAATGTTATTTCCAATGGGCGAAACAATGCCCAAACCTGTAACTACAACTCTTCTTTGTAGCTTCACTATGCTTTATGAATTGGAATTAATGTAGTCTACTGCCTCATTAACTGTTGATATCTTTTCAGCATCTTCGTCTGCAATTTCAAGATCAAACTCTTCTTCTAAAGCCATTACAAGCTCAACTGTATCAAGAGAATCTGCTCCAAGATCATCAACAAATGAAGAATCACTATTTACCTCTTCTAAAGAAGTTCCAAGCTGATCACTTACAATTTTTTTAACTCTATCTTCAACGCTCATATTATCTCCCATGATAAAAAGATGCTTATTTTACATGTTTTATTTTGAAGATGCATTTTTTTAATGCATAAATAAACCACCATCTACAGATATGGTTTGACCGGTTATATATTCGGCTTGATCAGAGGCTAGAAAGAAAGCTAACTCTGAAATATCATCAGTATTGCCAAGTCTATTTAAAGGAATATCTTTTTTTAATAATTCTTTTGCTTCATGATCTAAAAAATCTGTCATATCAGTATCAATAAAGCCTGGTGCAATTGAATTAACATTAATATTTCTTGAACCCAACTCTTTTGCAAGTGACTTTGTAAATCCGCCTAAAGCAGCTTTAGAAGAAGAATAATTAACTTGACCAGGATTTCCCATCAAACCTGATACTGAAGATATGTTGATAATTTTTCCATATCTATTTTTTACCATATCTTTAATAAATAGCTTTGTTATATTAAATGTCCCTGTAAGATTTATATCGATAACATTATCCCAATCATCATCTTTCATTCTCATAAAAATCTGATCAGAAGTTATGCCAGCATTATTTATAAGAATGTTTGGTAACAAGTCTTTATCTTTGAGAACCGAATATACTGATTTCATTGATTGCCTATCCGTTACATCAAGCTGAACAGGATATAAATTTCCGATAAAATTATCATTTTTAAAATTAAATTCTGATCTTGCAGTTCCAACAACATTAAAACCTTTTTCTGCAAAATAATAAGCGATAGATTCTCCTATTCCTCTAGAAGCACCTGTAATAAATACATTTTTCATAACATGTTCCTTAAATCTTCTTCAAATGTTGCTGAGGACATTGTTAAGATATTCTCACATCCATTTGCTTTAGCTAATCCTGATAAAATCTTTCCGGGACCACATTCAATAATAATACCTTTATGATGATTAATTTGTTTCATTGTATCAATCCATTGAACTGGATTTGTGAGCTGATTGACAAGATTCTGTTTAATTTTGGTGATATCTGAGGAAATTATTGCATTTATATTTTGAATAACATCAATCTCAGGTTCTATAAATTCTATTAAATTTAATTCATTCTCTAATTTCTTAGATGCATCACCTAATAATTTACAATGTGAAGCTGTTGCTACTTTAAGCTTAATACATCTTTTAGCACCTAATTCTTTTAGTTTTATTGCTGCAATATTAATAGAAGATTCTAATCCGCCTAATACAATTTGATTTGGTGAGTTTAAGTTTGCTGCTGATATATTTTCATTCTCATCTTCATTTATTTGATCACAAACATTTAATATATTTTCTAGGGTAGCTCCCATTACAGCCATCATAGAACCATTTTTTGATTCTGCCATAAATTTACCCCTCTTATATACAAGCTTTAAAGCAGAATGAAGGTCTATAGCATTTGATGCAACTAAAGCTGAATATTCACCAAGAGAATGTCCTGCAAGAATATTAGGTTGATTGGGTAAAATATTTTTTAATCTTTGATAATAAAGTAATGATGTAAGCACAAGTGCTGGTTGCGTGTAGTAGCTTTTATTAAGCTTTTCCTCATCATTATTAATGATATCTAGCAAATCAAAATCAAATGGATTTTTATAACCTAGGTTATAGAACTCATCAGGTGTGAATGTTTCAGTCATACCATGAGACTGAGAGCCTTGTCCTGGAAAGACAACGCTGATATGTTTAGACATTATTAACTAAGGTTTTCTTCTTCGACATCCTTTTCAGGCTTTCTGAGATCTTTGATGAGTCTGCCTTTATAGAAACCATCTTTAGTCATTTGGTGTCTTAGGTGTCTTTCACCTGATACTGGGTCAGTAGAAAGTGTTGAATTTTTTAGTGCATCATGAGATCTTCTCATCCCAATTCTTGATCTAGTTTTCTTACTTTTTTGAACTGCCATAATTAACCCTATTAAAAAAAACGTATCCTATCAAATTTGAATATCATTTGGTATCTTTTTTTAATTTAATAATTTTAAAAGATCATTAAAATCTTTGTCTAATTTTGCAACAACTTTAATTTGTTTTCCAAGCTGATCAGTAAATTCCATCGTATGTGCATGCAACGCCATTCTTTTTCCAAAGTTTTTGATGGATCTATTGAATTTCCAATCACCATACTTAGAATCATTTATTACAGGATGCCCTATTTCATTGGAATGGATTCTTATTTGGTGTGTTCGTCCAGTGGTAATTTCAATATCAACATATGAAGCATTTTTAGAAGAGTTAATAATATTAAATTTTGAAATAGCTAATTGAGGCTCATCACCAATATAATTATTAATGAAAATATCCTTTGAAATCGCTCCCTTGAGTATGGCTTTATATTTTTTAGTTACTTTTCTTGATTGAAGCAAATAGTTGAAATGTTTGGTTGATTTTTTATTTAATGAAAATACTAAGCACCCTGAAGTTTCTTTATCAATTCTATGACATAGATCAATCTTTTCGCTGAACATATCCCTCATAATAGTTATTAAACCAAATTTATTATCAGTTCCGCCATGGACAGCTATTCCAGTTGGCTTATTTATGATGATGTAATTTTTATCTTCATAGATAATAGCTTGAGAAATAGTTTTTTTTAGATTATCTGGTATTCGAACTTCATCTTTTTTTGGAATATTTATATAAGGAGGTAGTCTAATTTCATCTCCAACATTAATTTTAGTACTAGGTTTGACCCTCCCAGAGTTTATTCTTACCTCCCCTTTTCTGACCATGCTATATACTTTTGATTTAGGCAAATCAAATAAAAGTGTTAATAAATAATTATCAAGCCTTCTCTTGGAGCTATCCTCATCAACTACAATTTTTTTGACACTCATTAAACAAATCTATACGATATGAAACTAAATAACTAGATAGTCTGGTTATATTATTAATTAAAAAGATAATTACAACAGTTTTTTTTATGCCTAATTTATAGGCATTACTTAATAAGCAATATAGAAATAAGACTTATTAAGTCCGAGCTTAAGCTCACTGCTGATTTATCTTCCTATAGATAGGGAGAATATAATGAAAAGAATTTTGATTAACTCATCATATGGAGATGAGCTAAGAGTCGCTCTTGTTGATGGAGCTAAACTTTATGATTTAGACACTGAATCACCTGATAGAGTTCTTCTAAAAGGTAGTATATTTAAAGCAACGGTTTCAAGAATTGAGACTAGTCTTGATGCAGCATTTGTTAATTTTGGATCAGAAAGACATGGGTTCCTACCATTAAAAGATCTCTCAAGTGATTTCTTTGAAAAAAATTCTAATGGCAAAACTCAATGCACTTTAAAAGAAGGACAAGAAATTATTGTTCAAGTAACAAAAGAAGAAAGAGGTACTAAAGGTGCTGCCTTAACAACTCAAATTGGTCTTGCAGGACGTTTCTTGGTTTTAATACCTAACTCATCTAGGTCAGGTGGTATTTCAAGAAGAATTAGTGGTGAAGAAAGGGATCAGATTAAGAAAGCATTATCTAATCTAGATATACCTGAAGATATGAGTGCAATAGTTCGAACCAATGGTTTAGGCAGAACCTCAGAAGAACTTGCTCTTGATTTGTCATACCTGCTTGCTTTATGGGATGAAATATCTAAAACATTTGCCAATGCTCCTAGTCCATCTCTTATATTTAGAGATGACAAGTTAATTGTTAGAGTGGTTAAAGATTACTTTAAAGAAGATATTGAAGAAATTCTTATAGATGACAAGCCAACCTTTGATGAAGCATTTGAGTTCATAAGTGCTGTATTGCCAGATCACGCTCATAAAGTTAAATACTATGATGAGGAGATACCATTATTTAATAGGTATCAAATTGAATCTCAAATTGAATTAGCTTTTCAGAGAGAAATTTCATTAACTTCAGGAGGATCTATAGTTATTGATCCAACTGAGGCGATGACAGCTATTGATGTTAATTCAGCCAGATCAACAAAAGGTAAAGATATCGAAGATACTGCATATAAAACAAATTTAGAAGCAGCAAAGGAAGTAGCTAGACAATTAAGACTGAGAGATGTTGGTGGTTTAGTTGTTATTGACTTTATTGATATGATGGATACAAAACATCAAGAAAAAGTTGAGTCAGCATTTAGAAAAGCTGTATACACTGACAGAGCAAGGGTGCAGATATCTAGCATTTCAAGGTTTGGCCTCTTAGAGGTTTCAAGGCAAAGATTAAGACCATCATTAAATGAGTCGTATGATATTGAACATGTTCTTGTAAGGGGCCCACGATCATTAGGACAATCAATTCTTAGAATCATTGGCGAAGACTCTGCTAAGGATAACACTGCTGAAATTCAAGTTTTTGTTCCATCAGACGTAGCTAGCTATTTATTAAATGAAAAACGTAACGACATTATACGTATTGAAAAAGCAAACAATATAAGAGTAATTATTGTGGCAGATCCATATAAAGCTCGTCCTTATTATAAAGTCTCTAGAATAAAAGCTAGTGATGTGAAGAAGATTGATTCTTACAAGCTAACTCCAAATAGTCCTGAACCTGACACAGATTGGAGAGATGATAAAAATAAATCTAATTCAATGAAACCTTTGGTAGATGGCATTAAACCACCCAAGATGCCTAAAAAGAAAAAAGAGGGACTTGTTAGTTGGATCAAAAGCATTGCTGGATTGGAAGCTGAAGAAAAGAAAGAACCGACTAAAACTAAAAAAAATACTAGAAGAAAACCTCAACAAAAGAGAAAGTCGCCTAATAAAAATACTTCTAATACAAAAAGGAAACAAGTACAAAAAAAACCTAATTCTAAGAGTGCTCCAGATAAGAATAAGACAGCTAATAAAAAACCTAAAGACAATAATCAAACGAAATCTCAACAATCAAAAAAACTGCCTAAAACAGATAAACCAAAAAATGATTCAGAAAAAGTAAAAAATAA
>JACLAC010011929.1_pt1 | contig 12560 bp, 12 predicted proteins | sample 8027881 | NCBI WGS metagenome assembly JACLAC01 (sample SAMN15725517, study PRJNA655200) | protist metagenome | isolation source: fluorescence activated cell sorting (FACS) single amplified genomes of... | place: Spain: Blaines Bay Microbial Observatory, Mediterranean Sea | collected 2016-01-19 | reverse complement strand
CTACTCCTGGAAAAGCGACGCCTGGCAAGCAAGCCAATGCTTTAAATATAATCAGTCCCAGTCCGAGAAAGCAGAAGCAGACCCAGTCAAAAACGATTATCGACTTCCTGGCGGAGATCGACTTTCCGTGCCCTGCCAACTACAACGTCGCTGACTGGCTGCTGTTCAACGCGCAGACCATGACCGACGCCCGTTAGTAGAGAGATCTGCGACAAGACGTATGCAGCTTACCTGTGAGAAACTGCGGGTGATGGTGAGGTGTTCGAGGGCGAGGAAGGATTTGCTAGTGAAGATGCTGAGAAGCGATCGTTGATCGAACAGGCGGCGTCTCCCTTGAGGATTACCAATCCGAACACTCAGCAGGATCAGGAGATGCAGCGCGCAGATTCGTATGAAGACAATAGTGCTGGCAACGCGCCACCCACTGCGGTAGCGAACGTGCGTGAGATCTCAGTGCGCGTGACTTCTGACAATGAACTCGTTGAGTCCAGCACATCGCAGATGCAAACGTCTCCACGCGATCCAACCGATGCAGGCGTCATCACGCTCCGCAAGCGCGAACGCAAGGCGTGGTATGTCCAGCTCAAGGCGCTTACTTAGTAGGGAGCTTCGCAGCGTGATACGGAACAAGGCCGCTCTCGGGTGAAGGATGGGTGTGACGGTGTTTCAAGCAATTCTCTACGCCATGCTCTTCTACAAAGTGGGCATGCTGTACTAGTAGGCATGGTGACGGCAATCAGGACTCGCAGTAGTAAGAAAATCGACGGCGAGAAAAACTGCGTCGTCGGCAACATGGGGCCTCGCCCTAAGAGCTACTGCCAGGGGTGAAGTATCTGGTCCACCGCGACCGCGCAGGAGTTCATCGCAGCGGTGATGCAGGAGTATGGGAGTATGCAGGTGCTGCTGTTCTAGTAGTATGTTCGGGAACTCGCAGCCGGTGCTGCTGTCGTTTCCGCTGGAGAGACCGGTGTTCTTGCGGGAGTACTCGTCCAACACGTATAGCTAGTAACTGGTATTTCCTGAGCAAGTTGATCGTGGAGTTGCCGCTCACGCTGGCGCAGGTGAGCGTGAGCACACTCATCGCGTACTACAGCATGCGCCTGCACTAGTGAAGTCGTTCTTCTTATTCTCACGATGTGGCTGCTGGCGATCTAGAGCTGTTCTACAGCCGTGTTTTTGGCGTGCTTCTAGAAGACGTAGGAGAGCGCGATCCAGTTTGCGCCGCTCATCTTCATTCCTCAGATTTTATTCTGAGGCGTGTTCGTGCCGACCAGCGCTATCCCCCAGGTGTTCCGGTGGATCCAGTACGTGTGTGCGCTGAAGTACACTGTCAACCTGTCAACGCTACTGGAGTTTTAGTAACATTCCTTTGGACGACCGGAGTGACGGGTACTATCCTTCTGGCGGGTACCCGGGGGCGGGAGAGTGAGTGCCGCTTGACATTTTGGAGCAAGCGAAGATAAACAGGTCGTGACTGACACAGTGGATGGAGGGAAACGACATTCGGAATGAGTGAGTTGTCAGTTTAAATAAAAATTGAGTATACGATATTATCTTCTACGTACTTAAGTTATAATTATAAATACGTGCATAGCGCCGCATGTGCAGCTTTAGTGTTTATCTTTATTTGTACAAAAAATTAAACTCGTCAATTTGATTCTTTCATTTTATTTTCTCCACTACCACTTTTTTATACCAGGTACCGTGTGTACTACGTGGTGGCGCTCCTTGCTATCTTCGGCGTATTTCGCCTACTCGCCGTCATGGCGCTCAGCGCGAAGGGGAAGTATCTGTATTAACATTAAGGCCAAGGTGGGTTTCTTTTGCTTTTGAATGCAGATTGCAAGTGTATTTACATTACTGAGGTGGTTAGACTTAGAGTTACGAAGAAGTAGATGGCCAGGCCAGGCACACATTAAACGTGTAAAACTTTGTAATATAATGATCATGATTGAAGGACGGTTAAGCTTAAGATAAACTTGAACTGTTCTGTGTAAGATACGATGAATTCTGTTGTACTTGTAGATGTAGCTGTAGCTGTAGGCATTTGGAGTAGAGTAACAGTAAATATGTAATTATCTTCTTCCACGAATTGATGGGATGGAACTGTGTAAGATTTTCCGATTCTGGTTCCCGCGTGCTATTGCTCCTATCCGAGGAGTGTGCTGATTGAAGGCATGGTTCGTTTTTTTGGAATTGTCATCCTTGCTTTGCGGTTGAGTCAGAGCGTCGTTTTTGACCTTTGGTGTTTCTCAACACTCACCACCAACCACTAACTCCGCCACCACCAGCTCAGGTTTCAAAATAAAACTATAAGTAGAACTAGAACTCGTAAGTATGTGTTTAGCATTATGTTCAGATTTTAGTTAGATATCGCAGTCTGTTCTTCATTGTGCAGGTTCTCGTTGTGGAAACGTAATCTAAAAGTCAAAACGAAGCTGTTGCTGTATATCGCTTTCGCTAGCAAATTGATGTAGCGCCACTGTCTATAATTGATTGCTCTTTAGGTTGCTATCAAAAAGCTATGTGTCGTAGAAACACGATTTAGAATATATATCTTGATGTTATTTATCTTCTTGAGTTGATGTAGTGTCGTTATTTTGTAAATGATTGATTCACCGTAAACTGCTCGTTGTTTTTCAAACTGCTGCTTGACTTCTTTCGCATTGGGTTTGGGTATGAATTTCTGTTTTTTCGACGCAAATCAATGATGTCACTGCTTCACTTTTTTTCGTAAAAAAGCTTCTAAAGAACTATAAACTATAATATAATTTAATGCTGTTTATAATCGACTATACGATCATAGGGAGCCAAACCTGAAGGATTAGTTAGCTCGGGAGTTAGCGCTAGTGAGCACTAATTAGACTACGACTAGATTTTGACCGCGAGCTAAAGCGCTCGATTACTACTTTATAGTCACTGTAGTCAGCACCATCTCTTCATCACTAAATATCTATATATAGTTAGACTATATTGATCATTCAGTTGTATATAGGATCACGAGTGTGTGGCAAAAACAGAAACAAAAACAAAAACAAAAGAGAACCAATAGAACCAAAAGAAACAAAGACCAACAAGATGCCCAAGCAGCAGACCGAGAAGGTGAACCGTGCGTTCGACTACTCCAAGTTCGACAACATCGACATCTCCGATGACGAGGACTCGTTCCACCCCAACATCGAGAAGAATTTTAATATTAGGATCAACAGGACCGTGCGAGAACGCAAGATCGGGGACATGGACACGGAGAAGGCGTCCATCAAGGAGATGCTGAGCGACAAGAACGAGCGGGCCGTGCAGCAGGAACTCGAGAAGGAGGCCTACCAGGCGGCGCAGGAGCACAGCAGCTTCAACAAGTTGAACGTGAAGGACACTGAGGAGTACCGAAAAAAGTTGCTGTAGTGAGAAGCAGGCGGACTGGGAGGGCAAGAAGCAGGAGGCGCGCGACCGGATGGTGGTGCTGGAGCGCAGCCAGATCTGGCACGCGGGCAACATGTTCGAGGTGAAAGAGGAGAAGAGCGTGGTGACGGGGTACGGCAAGGACTACGCGGCGAAGCTGAGTGCGGCGCAGGAGCTGAAAGACAAGGGCATGCAGTCGAACAAGGACGTGGACGATTACATGGGGTGGCGTGAGTTGATTACTTATTTTGATTTGATTGGTCGATTTTCTATAAAGTCTGTAGATCATTCAATCAGCATAGGCATACGTACATTTTTAAAAATGCAATTCTAAGAAGTCTAACATAAACCAATTCTAGGCACCAAGCACCTGGAGTTGCTGGAGTCGTTCGTCGCTGCCGCCGGCGACATGGACGCCACCCGAAAGCTCATGATGGGCAAGGAAGCCGAATTACTCGTCGACAGTCAACACACGCAGACGTACTTGATGCTGACGTGTCTAGAGAGCGAGATGAAGGACAACGATCCTGCTAACGAGGGGAAGTCGGCTGCTGAGGTAGGCCCTCTCACCAACGGCGAACTGTACTGTGGTACCGGAAAAGATAAGGATCGGTTCAAGTACCTGGCGCCTCCGAACTTAGACAAGCGCTCGATGATGTACAAGTGCGCGCTGCAGTCCCAGATGCTCTCGCACATCTTCGAGCTGGGGAAGAGCTTCGGGCGGCCGCCGCGCGACATCGTCTACCGGTGGTTCGAGAAGGTGGCCTACGACGCCGACGGCGAGAAGAGCCAAGCCTACCACGTGTTCGAGCAGGACGCGGAGGACTTCGCGCGAAAAGTCAAGCTGCGGGCGGTTGAAAAAAGAAAGGAGGAGGCGATCAAGGAGGTGCAGCGCCGGAAGCAGGAGGAGGAGTGGGCGCGGCGAAACGTGAGCCAGATGGGGAAGAAAGGCGAAGGCGAAGGGGAGGAAGACGGTGCAGAGTTAGGTGAAGACGGTAGTGGCGGTGGCTCCTCGTCGTCCACGGCCGGCGCAGGTGGAGGTGAAGCTGGAGGTGAGCAGGGCGAGAAGAAGTATAAGTACATCAAGAAAGTGGTCGGAAAAGATGGCAAGGAGGAGATCGACCCAAATTCGTTAGTGGATGACGAAGAGTACGTCGTGCAGGAAGCGGTGCCGTTGGTGGTGGCTATGAAGGAGATGTCTAGGGACCAAAGGCTGGAGATGTCGCGGGACGGCAAGACGGATCCGCTGGAGGTGTACCAGAACCTGCCGCCCGAGATCAAGGAGTGCTTCGACAATCAGGACGTGCAAGCCCTTGTGAACGCGCAAAAAGTTCTTCCAATCGAGGTGTTCGCGGCGCACCTGAAACAGTGCATCAACGCGGGGCTGTGGAGCCAGCCGGAGGATGACGAAGGCGAAGGCGCTGAAGAAGCTACTGAGTCGCCGGGCGACGCGGATCTTGATGGGTTGCTGCCGGATCCCGAGGTTGAAGGGCCGAGTGTGATGTAAGGAGAAAAGAAAAAGGATGAGCATGAGGTGTGTAAGAAATATTTCAATCATGATCATGTGGGCAAATAATTTTTTAGGAGTATGTGCATACGATACATCTACATGCTGTAAGTGAATCGGACGACGAGTGCACTTGTGAGAAATGTAATACGCGTGACTGTGTCTGTCAACGTCGAAGATTTTAGATGTAGGTTTCACCGGGCAAAGCAAAGATGAAGAATGGAAAAACTGTAGTCAAGATAATCGTGCTCTTTTCAAAAGATCGAATTGACCCATCTTAGTAGAACTTGTCAATGTCTATGTTCGTGTATACGTGAAGTATAGTCGTTGTTTGTTCAATAGTGTCTTCGTTGGTGTCTTTCTCAGTCCGCTCAAACTTAAAATGTTCTTAAGTCGCATGTCGATCTACTTATGAAAAGACCAGATACAATACCCCCAACCTTTACTGATCCATTTTTAAGAATCTAACTCAGAAGTATTTCTGTTCATTTTGAATTTTTTTATTTTTTTTGAAAACATTTTTTTGAAAGTTGCAACAAGATGTCGACTCCAACCGTCAAGAAACGGCGATCCACCTTGAACGGGCCAATCGTGGTTGATGTGACTGTCGATACTCGAAGTGGCTTGGTGACAACGAAAACTACGCAGGGCAAAAACACCGAAAAAGGTCTAGTTCTGTCGACTTCGAGTGACAATGCTAATAAAAACAATGAGGCCACCACGCCGAAAAACAATAATCCGCTTATGGACATGCGTGGGAGCATTCACGCGAACAGCAGCCCGGTGCATGGATCCGCAAAAGTGATCAACCCGCTGGGAGAGGAAGATGACGAGGAGGCTGGTGACAATGTTGAAGCGCCAGTTCTGAAGCATGTTTATAGATGAAGCGCCCATCCTAATCCTAATAGTTCTAGTTCGCCGCACGTTGCGCTTGCACTTGGACCAACGACAAGCACTAGCGACACTCACGCAGCTACAGAAGCTCCAGCAGCTAAAGCTAACCCTTCATCTGAGTTTGCCGAAACAGCCGCCTCTGGCTCTGGCTCTGCCTCAGCTTCAGCTTCAGCGTCGAGCAGTTCCGAACGCGTGTCTACGCTGATGTTGCAGGCATATCAGAATAGTGCGCTGGTCGAAAGCGACAAAAATGAAAAGGAGAATAACTATAACACCGGAAAAGATAAAACTAAAAGTGAAAAGTCTAAACGAGCTGGTGGTGAATGGGAGCGCATGCACTCGCGCGACATCTCCCACCCGCACCACGACGTACTTTACGACCCGCATTTTGTCGACGCGCTTATCTAATGAGCGCAAGACCATGAAGGTCGAGTATGCACTGCTGGAGAAGAAGTACGAGAAGTAATGAGATGCAGCTGAAGTAGAAGAACGGCGAACTCTAGTGAGACGCAACACATGCTGGACGACATAGAGGACGGAGCTGGCGTGAAGGATGAAGTGCAGAAGAGTCTTGAAGATGCGCGGAAAAAAGAGCACGACGCGCTGCTCAAAGTCGCAGAGCTGGAAGGTGCTCTCAAATAGAGCCGTGACAACGTCGAGCGACTGCAAGAGATATAGTAAGAAGAAAGACGAGGCCATGCAGGCTATGTAGTTGTAGTAGCAAAAACAGGCACGATGAAGACAAGAAGTTCTACGATCCCATTTTCGTCGAGAGTCTGATCGAGGAGAACATCGAGCTGAAACGCAGGCACGAGGAGCATCTCTAGTGAGCACGAAGGCGAGGTCGCTTCGCTAGTCAGGAAGCATGAAGAGGGGAAAATGAAGACGGCGGAGGAGTACAAAAGGTTGAGCCAGAAGGTGGAGGAGTACGAGCAGGTGCGGTAGTAAGAGCATCGCTGACGCGCGGAAGGAAGCGCGGTAGTGAAAATGAGAAGCAACGGTAGTGAAAGCGAAAGAGAGTGGCGCGAGAGGCACGAGGCGGACTTGGCTCGGCACTAGTGAGATGCTCGGAGAGAGCCTGCAGACGCAGAAGGCGCACAACGCGCATTTGTGAGAGCACGAGAGGGTGAAGAAGGAGCACTAGTAGAGTAAAGAAGGAACACGAAAAAACGCAGAAGGAGCACTAGTAGAGTACAAGATGAGCACGACAAGTTGAAGAGCGAGCACGAGAAAATGCGGAGGGAGAGCGAAAAGATGATGAAGCGGGATTAGTAAGCTGCTACAGTCGTAGTAAAGAGGATGCGGAAAAACAAGTCTAGAAGGCGGACAAGCAGCACGGCGCGTTACTGGCGCAGCACGAAGAGCACCTGAAGGCGCACGAGGAACATAAGAAGGTGCACGAGGAACATAAGAGGAAGAGTGAGGTAGAGGTGAAGGAGTTGAAGGCGCGGCTGAAGTGATGAGAAATAGAGTTGAAGATGCTAGCTAAGGGTAACTCAGACGATGAGAAAGCGAAAGGTCTTCTAAATAGCGGGAAGAAGTTTGACAACGAGGTTCTTCGCCAGCTGAAGGTCGAAAATGAGATGCTGAACTTTGAGATGGAAACGCTTAGACAGCAGCGTGACGGAGCCGTTGCAGCACTCACTGAAGCCAACAGCAGTGCTGTCACGGATCCAAGTCCAAGTCCATCTCCAACTTATCCAACTTCTCCAACTTCGCTTTTTTCAGCGACGGAAAGTGAAAATCCCATGGACGCGTCGTCACCAGACGTGGTCCTGGCAAGGGCCGAGGTAGAAGCAGTGGCCCCACGTGGTCCTGGCAAGGGCCGAGGCAGAAAAGGCGTAATCGGCAAGGGGCGTCGTCATTTCTTGCAGCACCAGGATGAGCGATGAAGTCGACTTCAATATCAATAGCAGCCGCAACATCAGCCGCAACATCAGCCGCAGCAGAAGCCAGAGCAGCAGCAACAAAGCGTTGTGTTCGAGCCATCGTCGCGTGTCAGGGGCGAAGAGGCTGAAGAGCAGGCCGAGGAACCAGCTCCCGCATCGGAAGCGGAACCCCTGCCACTCACGAGCAGTGGGCTAATCAGAGACATTCAACATGCAACAAAGGAGTATGAAGGCGCAAGTTGAAGTGTTCAAGCGGAGGTGGAATTCCTGAGAGCAAAGAATCGACACTTGGTGCAGCTGCTAGCGGTGGCGATAGATGGAGATCAGGCCGATGGTCAGGAGCGAACGGTAAACGTAGTAGACGTAGAAAACGTGGCTTCGACTGATGCGCGATCTCCAGTAGAGTTCCAAGTAACACAAGAAAAGCTAGAGCCGCCAGTATTCCAGCAAGTTCACGTACGACAACAACGAGTTCAACCAATTTCGAACTCCAGAAATGCGTGACGTGTGCACTTCCTGCAGAAACAGCTTGCTGATGAAGAAGCAAAAAAGCAGCAACTCATTAATTTCAACGACCGAAAACAGCATATGCACGCCAAGTGGGGTCGTGCTGTGTAGGAACAAGAACTATCGGAGCGTGTGCGCTTAGTTGAAGCGCAAAACCGCTTGCTCGAAGCGCAACTCGCCGCGAGTCAGGCAGGCGAGGCGTTGAGTTTATTGGAAGCTGAGAAAGGCGGTCAAGCTTAAAACTTGCTGAATGCGAACAACAACGATTACTTGATTGAGCAGCAGCAGCAGGCGCCCGGTACTACCTCGCCGAGCGTAACCGAGAGCGACGTAGCAAAAATCGACCAACTCGTAGCTACACGACCTGCAGGACCTGCCCACCCACCAGGTCGCAACCTGCCCCGCGATCTACGCGAAATCGCAGACGACGTGGAAGATCGCACGGCGCGGGGTAAGAATCCGAGAAGCCTACGACAGGATCGCGCAGTGCTGCGTGGAACTGGCAGGAACGGGAACGCTAACACCAATAGTAATGCACCCCTGCGGCCGCAACGCCGTGCGGCTATTGAAGACGGCGGCGGTCGAGGTAAAGTCGAATCTAGTGCAAAACCACAGCGCGAGCCGCTCGTCACAATCACAAAAGACGAAGGCGGCGCGTTGCTGCGAAGTCTCTTCCCAGCCGATGAAGTAGATATGTGAGCCGCCAACGGCACTGAGGCTGACTGGGAGAAGGTTGACACGAAGACGATGCACAAGTATCTGGCTGGTGGTTGAGAAGCGAATTCGACTGCGAGAAAGACGATGATATCCGAGAAGCACCACCTCTACTCAATGAGACAGGCGCAAGATCTTGAGAAGGCCTTCAACGCTGCGGTGCACGAGATCGCGGACGACCAAGAGCTGCACGCGCAGATCTTCAACCGGCGCACGTTCCGCCAGCACATGCACGAGGTGGGCATGCATACGCACCACCATTACCATCACGGTGAACATAATGTTGGTGAGCATGATCATCCACACCATCATCACCACAGGTACAGGCACTACTTCCTCGTTGCCTTCCCAGACAAGGCTTGGGTTGATGTAGAAAAGCACACCTTCCAGAAACTGTTCATCGAGAGCACGCTGCGCAAAGCTCTTGCGGAGAGTCAAGGAGTGGATGTGAGCAAGATAGGCGACATGCAGATGAGTGTTCAGTTTGGCGCCGCGAAGGGCAGCGTGCAAGTAAGCGGAAACGGTGTTGGTTACCAGGTAGCTGGGATGAGCAACATGATGAGGTTAGGCGGGGGACTGCAGGTTGGCGTTCGCGTCGACATAAGTGCGCCGGTGGGACAAATGGCGTAAGCGTAACTATGAGAGTAAACAGAATGTGTTAATGTTAAAGATAAAAATGTAGAATTTTTGTGGCACTTTGACTACACATTCCAAGTGCATCTGTATTCAACTATTGAATCATTTCTTCACGCGTTCAATACAACACACTCAAACTTCTATGAATGGCGTACATTTTTAGCTTTTATGAAACAATTATATAGCAATATACTGAAGATTGGAAAAAGAAAAAGTGATATTAGGACTTGATATTCAACTCTTGAGCTTGACGAATCTTAATGTAGATGGGCTCAATCGATTATAAAATTATTTCAATTACATGATATGCTTACTTGCCTATGCTGAGTCAATCCTGATGTTCGTTGGATTTCCTGACTGCGCACTCAAATCTTCAGTCGAAGACAACGTTTTTTATTTTGCTGGAGCTCACTCATTGTCATTATCAATTTATCTTGTGGTGCAACGATCTATTTTATGTTTTCAAAAAAGCTTGAGATACATCGCAATCGCAACTCTTTTTTCGAGTGACGACTTTTTTCGTCTAGTTAAATTCACTGTTTGCTTACTTTGGGCGCTGAATTGGACGAGGTAAAACTCATACCACATAGCTGTCCTGACTAGTTAAGTAGGTCTAGCACATACCAGACATTCTTTTTTATCCTATTAGAGGAGCAGGCGACAAGGCATCAACTGATTAGCTTCAAGTTTGTTATAGCAGTAGTGCTACATAGGTGTGTCGTGTATACGTAGTTTCCAGTAATTATCATTCAACGGCAACTCAAAGTAATATACTAAGAGTGGGAACTATAGCCTCATAAGGGTTATTTAGAAGCAGCTTTCAAGTACCCTTACCCATTAAAGCATTCTAAAAGTACTTAGCTAGACGGCCTTCTTGTAAAGAACCATACTCGCAGTTGTTTCTTACGTACTTGTAAAAATATCGAGTTTTGATTGAGGAATCTAGTAAATATCAAAATATCATTTTAATTTCGTACACCATCTCGTCCATCAATTTCAAATATGTCTTCAAGTTTGAAAGTTAGCTCAGCTGTGAAGGTCGCAGCTTTATCTGTGTCACTGATAGGTTTGAGCTTGCAGTCCGGTGCGGCCGCTCTGAAGCTATCACTAAAAACTTCAGCCAATTCTAATTCGACTGCATTTGATGCGCCAAAAATTGCTGCTCACACAATTCCAGATAAGTCTGAACGTCGAGGTTTTTCATTACGTCTACCCGGCAGCACCAGGTCGAGGATTTCTTTTGCAAAGAATGAGAAACCTTCAACGATAACGTTGAAAAAAATGATGCGTAGAGGTAAAGGTGGCGTTGATAAAGTAGAGCGTCAAGAAGCAGTAACACCTACTACTACTTCGTCTTCTCCTACGAATAGCGTAAATGGTGACGAACCGAAGGATGAAGATAGGCGATCCCATGGCGATCGCGTTGCGGCTTTGATTGAAGCTCAGACCCAGACACTTCGTGTTGATACAGATGGGGAAGGACCGTACATCCATATGGAAACTGCGGCGCCGTATGCTATACCACTGACTAGTAGTACAGAATTACTAAAAGACAGAAAACGCCGTTTGCAGATAGTAGATACCGCCACAAGCGTCCTTAGGGAGTATTTATTAAGTGATGAATATGATTCAGGGGTAAATAGCGAGCAATGTAGTAAAGTAAGGAGTGTACTAAATTGTGCACAGTCTAAGGACCACACAGAAAATCTGCCTGAGGGCTACGCCAACGACAATGACAATGGCATCTCGCGCAGTTATGCGGGCATATCTGCGGCCAACCACATTTTGCTGAAGGCACTCGTCGAGGCGGGTATCAGCGAAATAGCTGACTTCGCTGAAGTGATAACAAGTGGTGGGTTCTTGTCGGAGTCTAACCGTGGAGTAAGTGGAAATATGCGTGACGCTTCTTTGTTTGTGCTTGCACATAAATGCGACGTGTTGGTAAGCGTGAAAACGGCATTTTTCCTGGGAGGTCACTTAGATGCCGATATGTCAAATGGTGAAGCTCAATTCACTATGTCGATACCTCTGGAAACGGAAGGAGAGTACGCTGCTACTGAGTATCTGGGTGGCGGACTACCAATGCGGGGCAGTTGGAGTTATGACGAGCTTAAAGTTGGAACTAATAAGTATATATGGAACAACTTTAAAGCCGATAACAAGTTCGATGACCGTGCTCAAGCCCTGCGCTTTCCTGCACGCATAGTTGTTCACACCAAAAGTTCTCCTTGGCATCAAGCACCTAATGTTTGGATCGCTGATGCTGCGAAGCGATCTAATGATTCTAACAAGCAAGACAAAAAGGCGCACGATCGTTTACGGCGGTTGTTTCTGGTTGCCAAATGTCCTACGAACAAAGTTCTAGAAGAAGCTTTGCGTAAACAATCTAATACGGTAGAAGCTTTGCGTTAACAATCTAAAAACACTTCTAGTAGAAGCTTTGGGAGGAGATGAATAAGAACAGCGTTAATCATAATTTTCAACTCCAACACTTTACGGTAGAAAACTCTTCTCGACAAGCACGCTCTACCTACGCCAAGATCGGTTCAATTCTCACTACTTTTCGTTCTTATGATACCATACTAAGTATAGACCTACATCACGTCCTATATCTACGATCGGTCCGCGAGTAAGAAAACCCTGTGTGAAGTTTAGTTCTTGTACAAACGGACATAAGCACATGCTAACCGGTTCGTCCGCCAAGCATTAGTCATTACGCTAGACCGTCCTATGAGTTACATACCCATGAGAAGGAGCCGGGGTCAAACGTTTTCTCCTACAAAGGTGAGTAGGAGTTTTTGCACGTGTGTACCGGCGGGGAGTACCCTTTTGATGTCACACTTCTATACTTAGCTACTTAGGAATGTACCGGGTGTATTCCTATAAAAGATTTACGTACCGGGGGTCCTCTTCAATGGGCGTACCGGGGGTATTCATAGTAGAGGAAGAAGAGGAGAACTACAAACGGGTGTTGCACTGAAGTTAAGTGTATAGAAAGGAGAACTCTAGGTTAG
>JACLAC010016182.1_pt1 | contig 12562 bp, 13 predicted proteins | sample 8027881 | NCBI WGS metagenome assembly JACLAC01 (sample SAMN15725517, study PRJNA655200) | protist metagenome | isolation source: fluorescence activated cell sorting (FACS) single amplified genomes of... | place: Spain: Blaines Bay Microbial Observatory, Mediterranean Sea | collected 2016-01-19 | reverse complement strand
CTACTGCATGCGCACACTGCTCGCAACAATCAAGCAGCGTGAGCAACTTAAGGAGCTTATAATTTATGATGATGGCTTGCGGCTTTGTAACCAGACGGCTTGTGTAACCAGACGGCTTGTGTAACCAGACGGCTGATTACATAACCAGGCTGAACAAATGGACGGACTGACAGTCGAAAAGGCTCCGATGATAAGGAACACCTGACAAGGAACACCTGTAGGGCAACCATAATTAATACCCCCACCACTCCAACCGCCAGCTTGTCTTCAATCATTGCACACATTGTGTTATATTAAACGGGGGCTTATTGCTTGTCCACATTCATTGAGTCAGATTGAGCTTGGCCAATCGAGTTTCGATTGTTGTGACCCATCATGGTTGTACACTCATTGGCTCGCAGTGTTCCTATAGACTCTTCCGTCTCCGTACCGCCCCTCCCATTTTAAATCTCGATATCGATTCGCAAACATGCCTCTGCCTGTCTCCTCCTGGCAGGAGTTCGACATCATTCAAGCCATGATGACGATGACAGAGGTGCAGAAGGACACCACTCCCCCTCCCCCCCTGCGGACGTGCTGAGCTTCTGCACCTGTGTCGTTTGAGGATTTGATACGCGCAGTGAAACAGATGCGGCGCAGGCAGAAAGATGATGAGATTCGCATCCGGGAGTTGTTGGCATTTAGAGATGGGCAGCCAAATCCTCAGTCACCACCAGGGACCCACTCCAGTTGGAACGACGAAACCATGGTGCTCTTGCGTGGCTGTGCTACTCGCAATGAGAATCTGCGCACAGACTTGCTCAGAATGCTTCAGTTTGATCCTCAAAATGCTTACGACTCTTCTGGTGAGTCAGATCAGGAACCCCAGGGAACTTTCACAGGCGGCACGGAACCTCAGGAATCCGAACCCATCGCACCAGGCACACCGGGCACACCTCCTGGAGAAGATTTTTAGGATCCGTTGGATTTGGTGAACGCAGCGGAGAGGGACATATCTGACCGCAGCTGGCACTTCTGCCTCTGCCTTGTTGTTGGCATGCGACCTTGTGTATGTGATATATGCACGTGAATCCTGACCGCTGCCCATCCTGGTCCAGCACATTACACTACGAGAGGCAGCTCTGTCACAGAGCAGCCCTCAGTAACGGTGCTCGGCTATGAGTAGGAAGGAGCCATATCAGTGCGCGCAGCTAGGGCCTTATGAAGAGGGACCATTTCAACGCATGGCGCCCGGTAAACCGAACTCAAAGATATCTGAGACGGCGCTCAGAGGTCTTTTTAGAAAGGAATTTGAGCCAAAAAAACTATCTTAGCAATCTTTAAGGACATTGCTTGTAAAGGACCCGGAAGAGGAACTCATTTCAAAGTGTACCTTGAAGAGGAGCTACTGTGAAAGTCACCCTGAAAAGGAGCTTGTTCTTAAAGACCTTTGTGAGGAGCTTCTCGGACGGGACCAAGCCTACAAGACAGGACTGTCCAAGCTTCTCGGACGGGACCTTTGTGAGGAGCTTCCTCTGCACGTCGTAGAAGGGTCCAAGCCTACAAGACAGGACTGTCCAAGCCAACTTGGAAACTAAGGCCACCACGTGCCCCAGGCGGCGGAAGCTGCAGCTGCCGAAGGCGCCGGTGGCGCCGGTAGGTGGGAAAGCAGTGGCTACCGCCCTCCTCCTCGCCTCCCTCCTCTCTCCCTCCGCTTCCTTCTCCCTCCCTCCCCCATAGCAATCGCAGATACCCAGAACCATTTCCAGGATTGCCTCCAGGAACCTCATGGCCACCCCCAAGACCATCAAAAAGTTGCGAGTCCGTAAAGCCGCGCGGTTCCAAATGTGTCCGCGCGTTGTTGACCTTTAAAAGTCCTTTAAAGGACCTTTGAAGGGCCTTTAAAGGACCTTTTAAAGGACATTTTAAGGGCGTGAGTTGCTCCAGACCATCTCCAGGATCCATCTCCAGGACCATCTCCAGGATCCATTTTAGGGACCCTGAGGTTGCTTTAAAGGGGCCGCCGGGCTCCTTTTCAAGGGGCTGTCTGGGTGCTTTCGAGGGAGGGTAAAGTTGCCAAGCTAGCACACAATGCAGTTTTTAATACATGGTCGGCACGCCCCACAGGGGCTCCAAAGGAGCTTTAAAGGACTTTAAAAGGAGTTCACAGCACCCCTAGAACAGCACCTTATAAGCCCCTTTAACCCCCTGAAAACCCACTAAAACCGTCTTAAAAGTGGTCCTGGAGGTGCTCCTGGACGTCCTGGAGATGCTCCTGGAGGTCTTGGACCCGTCCTGGAGGTCCTGGAGGTGGTTCTGGGGACCATGTATTAAAAATCCCATGCAATTAAAAATCCCATAGATTAAAACCGCACTGTACGGCTATCCTCAAGAGCTTATAAATTAAATTGACTGCAAGGCTCCTTCACAGGGACTGCAAGGCTCCGTTAAAGTGACGGTGAGGCTCTTTAATGTATCGCTTGCCTACGCGGTCATGTCCTGTTCTGGTTGTGCCCTCTGACCGATTCATAATCGACTTCCAGTTTGAAAATGTCCCAAGGGGGACCACATGAGCTTCAAAGTGGCCCCCACAGGGGGGCTTAAGGAAAGCTCCTCATAACAGCCTTATAATATCTGGTAGGTTGGTGCTAGGTCCAACTTTGACTGGACCGTTTCAGATCTGACAGACAGCTACAGGGACGAGCTTAAGACCCATAGCAGACATGTTCTTGGAGCGCATTTTGGACCCCAAACCAGCTAAACATATGTGGTTTTAAGGTGGTTTAAGACGGTTTTTGTGGTTATCTTAAGGTTCCTCTTTTCTCCTTCGAACCCAGCACCAACTGACCACTTCATAGTTGCTAGGTCTCTTCACGATCTACTCGGACGAGCTTCTGGGGAACCCTCTGTGTGACATGCTGGCACCTGTTGGTCATCTTGCCGGTCAACTCTGGTGGCAAGAGCTTGCAACATGGCAAGAGCGCATCACGCCTAAAAAGGTCCTTATTAAGGACCTTATAAGGACCTTAATAAGGACCTCATAAGGTCCTTATTAAGGACCTTATAAGGTCCTGATTAAGGACCTTATAAGGTCATGATTAAGGACCTTATAAGGTCCTGATTAAGGACCTTATCAGGTCATTATTAAGTACCCTGTAAGGTCCTGATTAAGGACCTTATAAGGTCCTTAATAAGGACCTTTTTAGGCGTGATGCGCTCTTGCCATTTTGCAAGCTCTTGCCACCAGAGTTGACCGGCAAGATGACCAACACGTGCCAACACTTATGTGCAGTCCGTTTGGGTAGGTCATTAGGTGTGCAGGCGAGGCGTGAGGTGGGAGGACGACGAGAAGAGAAGTGAGTAAGGAAGAGAGGTAAAGGCAGGTAAAGGCGAAGAGCATCCTGCATTGCATTCAGAAAGACTCCGCTCTGCACTGTGCTCAACTGTAGTGGGGTCCCCTCTCTTGCCGCCCTTCGCTTGAGGAGGAGGCAGGCGATGGGGGGTGCACAGGCTCGCACTAAGTGCACCTGGCTTGCCCCGCTTGGACGCAAGTAATGGCTGATTCGTCGCCACCCGAAACCGATGCACAGCGTCATGAAGCGGCTGATTCGACGACACCAGTGCAGCCCCAGACCTCGTTGGAGTCTGGTAGTGCAAGTTCGCAGAAGACTTCGCATTATGTACATTCACGCGCACCCCGCACTCCAAGTGCGAGCTCGCAAGAACCTAGCACAGCGAGATCGCAATTGAGCGCGAAGGCGCGTTCTCAAGATGTTGGCAATACAACGCCGTTCAGTGCAAGCTCGGGTTTCCGAGACCCTGGTAGTGCGACTGTGAGTCCCCGACCACCCGGCACTGCGAAGTCAAGCGTGAGTGGGAGTTTACCTCCGGATGAAGCTGTTGTGGCGAATGGGAGCTCATCGGATGCCAGACCGGATTCGCGACAGATGAGCAGTGCGAACTCGGGCTTGAATTCAGGATTGCATGTGCGAGAACTTGGAGGTGCAAATATGGCATCACAAGAACTTGGCAATGCGCGACCGGCTTCACGAGATTTGAGCAGCTCGAAGTTGTACTCGAGTACAAGTTCGCATTCGCCAGAGTTTGAGAATGCCAATGTGGGTACGCGAGAACTTGGCAGTGCAAGGGCGAGTTCGCATCCTTCTGGTTTTGCAGAGCTTGCATCTGGTGGCAGCGAGCCTCTTCACTCTGCACACAGTTCTGCACGAAACTCAGGGAACATGCCATCCGCTCGCTCCGTTCGGTCGGTGAGTTTTTCCGCAGGTGCTGGTCCTGTTGCGCAAGCGTGCGGGGATGGTTTGCCACCACCCATGCAACTCCCAACCCTTGCGGAACTGGCAAAGCCAAGTTCATCGTTTCCCAACACGCTTGGCGATACGCGGACCTCGCTTCTGCGTCGTGTGGGACTCTCGGTGATCGACAACGTCGACTTCGCAGTCAAGGCTCGTGACGAGGCTTACGATGCGGAAGAGTGGTTGCGAAACTTTCGGTTGAAAGCCAATGAAAACGTTGCTCGATGCCAGGGCCAGTGGGAGGTTGTTGCTGAGAAGGCGCGCGCAGAGGAGGAGCAGCGGCTCATTTCCGAGAAGGTTGAGAGAGAACTGGAAGCATTTCGGCAGGAGATGCTTCGGAAAGAGAAGGAAGAGGAGGAGCGTCTCCGACATGTCTACATAGACATCATGGGGAAAATGGTGGTGCCACCAGAGGTCTCAGCGCAACAGACTCATGGATGGAGGAGTTCCGACCACCCCTCCGTTCTCGCTACAGTTGCAGATTTGTCCATGACACCCTTGGGCACACCTCAAGGTCGTGATGGGCGGCCGCGTTCGACCGAAGGGATCAACAGATACGTGGGACATGCAGATGCCGGCTACTGGGGTGGAACCGAGGAGGCACGAATCCAGGTCTCCTCATACCACCACAATGACCAGCCAGATCGGCGGCATAAGATCAGCAGGGCTCCTTCGGTTGAAATCCCCAGCCGCCGCTATCCATCGGCACCCCCACTGGCACCACCACGACGACTCCCGCCAAGATCAGAGAGCCGCAAGACAACCATGGAGACAGTGGAGGTCGATAATGTGCTGAGGTTGAACATGGCGAGGCTTGAGCGACTTGAGAAGATGGGCTTGTGATTTGAGGCACTGGTCGATTTGGGAGTGGCCGCCATTAGTAGCTAGTGGGGCAATGTGGGCCAGGAACGGGGAAGTGTATCTCCCTTGTTTTTTAAAGCCCGAAACGGCCCTGGCTGCATCCACAAAGCTTTTTCCACGGGAGTGGAGTGGTTTGGCGCTCCAGGAGCCCCAAGAACCCTTCGCCGGACCCAGCGGCGTGTTAGACCCTCAGCACCTAGCTCCTTTGCTACAAAGACTCACAAGCTACAAGTATTTTAGTTTTGTATCAGCTTACTGATACCCCCAACTAGAGGCATTGCGGGATTGCCAATGTGACTCGTGGCCCCTCTGGGGCCTCAAAAACTTTCGAAAAATGTGTATTTGGCATTCCAGGAGCCCCAGAGGACCCCAAGAAGAGACCCCAAGCAGCACCCAAGAAGCCACCAGGAAGCTTTAAAACACCTCCAAAACGCCCCCAAGAGACCTCGCCTTCCTTTCGAAAATATAAGCACCCAAAAGGGCGAATATAGGGGCTCCTCTTTGAAAGGATCCTTTATAAAGAAGAATCCTAAAAAAGAATAACACCATTCCAAAACCATCTAATCCCATTCCCAAACCATCCCAACATCTGCTCCAAGATGATTGCTTTTCATGTTCAAATTGCAACTCTTTGGCCGCAAGAGCGCCCCAAGAGGCCTTCAGAACTCCCAAAAGCTCCATCCAGAGCCCCAAAAAACAACATTCCTGCAGTTTGCCCGTTTTCTTTTTGAAGGTCCTTCTAAATCCGGTAGGGTTTTTGTAAAGAAGGTGCTGGTGAAGAAGGTTCTAGCAAACCCGGTAGGGTCCTTGAGAGATATTCAGAAAAGCTCCTTCAGAAAAGTTCTTCAGAATAGATTATTCTGAGAATGCATTTCAGAAAAGGTCCTTCTTTCTCTTCTCTTCTCTTCTGTTCTCTTTTCCTCTTTGTTTGAAGGTGCTTCTAAATCCGGTAGGGTCTGTGTAAAGAAGATCCTTGTAAAGAAGGTTCTTGTACATCCGGTAGGGTCCTTGAAATATCTTCAGAAAAGCTGCTTCAGACAAGTTGTCAGAAAACGGCAAAGTAGACTCACACAACATTTTGTCCATGGCTTCTGTCTTTCCATGTTGCTGTTCAAGGATAGTTCGACAAGATCAACAATATCACGAAGATCGATCAGATCGACAAGACATAGAACTTCCTTCCACAATTGCACCCTACAAAGGCGGGGGGGGGGGGCGCCGGTGTCCCCCCTGGGGGAAGTCAATTCATAGATAGACAGATCGTGCACGTGCGTACATATAACATACGCACATATGCGTTCGCGTACGTACAGATACGTACCCATACGTACACATCATGCCACCCCTCTTCCTTCCGTTTCCGCTCCCGATACACATTCGATGAACAGTTGGTTCAAGCGCTGCCTGCTACGTGCGTACACATACGTACACATGCGTGCAGATACGCACACACACGTACAGGACGAGAAGACGGCAAGGCGAGAGGACAACAAGACAAACAAGATGGCACGACAACAAGACGGCATAACGACAAGACGATGACGGGAAGACGACAAGACGACAACACAAAACAAGAAGACGGCAAGACGGCACGACGACGAGACCAGATGACGACAAGACGAGAAGACGGCAAGACGATGAGATGACAACACGGTAGGACGACAAGACGACAAGACAGTAAGATGACAAGCCGACAAGACGACGTGACGACAAGACGGCAAGATGACAGGCAGAGGCAGACAGAGACAAACATGAAACGCTTCCCTTCTGTCTCCTCCCCTCCGCCAGCCTGTAAGGAAGGGATTCGTGCGACGAGGACCGGGTCAATACATATATATATATATATATATATATATATATTATAGATGTAATATGTATATATATATATGTATTTGTTATTTATATACATACAAGTTACACATGCGCATGCGCGTGCATGTGTGTGAGTGTGCATAAGTGCGTTGCCAGCATATTGTCACTACCACGGTTGCTGCGACGACTACTGCAGCCACTGATTACGACTGCTGCATATACGGCTGCTACTTGTGATCTGCTACTTAGTAGCTACTGCGACTACTATACTGGTGTGGAGCTCCGCCCATAGAAGCGCTCCCAAACACTTATAAGGTCCTTAATAAGGACCTTATAAGGTCCTTATTAAGGACCTTATAAGGTCTTTGTTAAGGACCTTATGAGGTCCTTATTAAGGACCTTATAAGGTCCTTATTAAGGACCTTATAAGGTCCTTAATAAGGACCTTTCATGGTAAGACCCTCACAAGGACCTCATAAGGTTCCAATACTATAAGAACCTTGTGTGGAGCTCCGCCCATAGAAGCGCTCCCAAACACTTATGCTGACTCTTGTGATGACCAGATGCCAGGTGTAGTTGACCTCCCCCACTAACGCAACGTCTTTAGTCAGCTTGATGTGTCGTCGGCTGGTGAGCTCCAAAGGGGCTCCAAAGGGGCTTCAAAGGACCTTATAAGGTCCTTAATAAGGACCTCATAAGGTCCTTAATAAGGACCTTATAAGGTCCTTAATAAGGACCTTATAAGGTCCTTAATAAGTTCCTTATTAAGGATCTTGTCTGTGGAGCTACGCCCATAGAAGCGCTCCCAATCACTTTATCCCTTCCCTGCTCGGTGTCCTGGTGTGGGTCCTGGGCAGTCCTGGGCAGTCCTGGGGTGGCTCTGGCGGTCCTGAAGGTGGCTCAGAGTACTCCTAAAGGTTTTTTCTGGCGGTCCTGGGGGTGGTCCTGGTCATCTGGGGGTTGCCCTGCCGTAGTTTGTTCCTGCTCTCTAGGAACGCCCAAGGAGCTTCCAGGCAGCCCCCAAGAGGGCCCAAGAGACCCCAAGCGCCTTCCAGGACGCCCAAAGGGATCTCCAACGAGCCCACAAGCAGCTCTCAAGAGCCCCGAAAAAGCCCCAACAAGTTCCTACTACGTTCCGCTCACTTCTTACGACTACCTTCCACGTACCAATGAGTGGCTACAGGAGCACTGCCCAGTTATTACTTGCTACTTCCAAATTGCTCTGTGTTGCCTGCTGCTTGCAGCTTACGACCGACAACACACAAATAGCTACTTATTGAATGCCGCTTTCAACTCGCAACTTCCTCGATGCTGCTCGTTTCTTGCTACTTACGGCTTACAAGCTGCCCTTCACTACTTGATACTTGATGCTGGGCCCTCCTTACTTACTATTTGCAGATGAATGCCGATTTCAGCGTACTTACATTCTACGGAATACGCATTGCTGAAGACCTCTCACCATGGACGACGCGCAACTTCCAAATTCCAACCCGCAAACGCTCAACGACCAACCCATGGCCACGCCAAGTCAACTTCTGCGAGGGCCGGCGGCACTGGGCGTCGGCACGTGCATAATCATACACAGAGCAATAACACTACACATGGTCGTCAAACCGCGAGGCACAATATTCAGCAAGCACGCACATGCACCAACAACATAACATGAATCTGAACGATGATGAAGACCGCTCATAACACTAGACCAGTAAAGATCGTCATAATAATGACCATTGATGTCAAGAATAAACACGTCTGACCAGCAAGTGCGAACAGCATGACACCGGAGTACAGACCCCAAGCAGTGCTTATCACATAGCGATAAGTGTAGCGGTGTTTCTGTGGCATCGTGACTGCAGCATTGACACTGGTACTTGCTTTGCTTACTTTACTTACGGTACTTACTTTACTTCCTTCACGAGCGTTGCTTGCATTGCTTACGTTGTTTGCTTGGCTTGCTTTGATTACTTAACTGACTAATCTTGTGAACTCCCTGAACTGCATTAACTTACTGAACCTACGGAGCTTGCGCGACTTGCGTTACTTAGCTTACTTACTCTACTTAAGTTGGCTACCTCAATTTCTACACTTACGCTGGTGGCTTCACTTGTCTGGCTTGCTTTGCGTACGTTACTTGCTTCACTTACTTCACTTCCTTTGCTGGCTCTGCCCCCTTCACTTCCTTAACTTAAATAACTGACTTCCCTTACCGTGCTTGTTTTACTTTCCTTACTTTGCTTTTTTCACGTTCTTCATGATAAACGCTGTTTGGGACTCTGCTCCGGCATTGTTGCTGAAAGTCGACAAAGCTGGTGATGCAGTTGGTGGCGCTGTTGTTGATGATGTTGTCGTCGTTGCTGCTGCAAGTGTTGGTGGCGCTGATGTAGGCGCTGGCGTTCAGGATGCTTTTGGTACTGATGTCGATGGTGGTGTTGCTGTCGAAGTTCGTCTTGGTGTTGGTGCGAGTGTTCGGATTTCCGCAAAAGCCCATCGAAGGATCTTTCGGCAACGCATCGCACCCAAATGCTCGAGATCCCCATGTTCACCCCAATCGCACCCCCGAGCACCAGTGCTGTAGATCGTCTCGTTTATACAACGTGTTTAGTGCGACGAACCATTGCGAATCGAAGCCGCGATCCACATGGAAAACCTAAACGAGATCACTTAGCCCAGATCCAGTATGCCAAACCTGCTCCAAACCGACATCGTGAGGGTGAAGTGTTACGATAAAGAGCCGGTTTTCTGTTATTTCTGAGTACCATTAGTTTTGTCATGTTTAGGCTGGAGACGGAATAGAGCAGTACCTGGCTCGTAGAAGCCTCATAAGGACCTTATGGACATGGTTCTAAAGTGGTCCTTCCCTCCCCCTCCCTTCTTGCCCGCCCTCTCTCCCCACCTTCTGCGAAGGGAGGGGCAAGGCCTCCCCCACTAGAGGGAGGACGGAGGGTAGGGAAGGACCAACTCCAGAACCACCCCGCTGAAGCCTTACAAAGCCTCTAACAGGTAAGTTCGGCTGTATTCAGTCTCCAGCATATTCTCTACTCTCACACCCATTGAGGGGAGCATTGTTGATCGACTTGAAGCCATACGGATTTCAACAAACAAGCAATGATCGCATTGACGAAACAAACTGTGCCGCAAACGCGGTATAGCACACTGACTATATAGGCGCGCCCGGCGCGCAGAATCCGTAACCTACACCCCATCCGCATGACTGCCACTCCGAATCTGCCTACCACTACTGCAATATCACTTCACCTTACTCGACGCATAGGCTAGTACCTTCAATACTGCTGTGGAGTTCATTAGAAGGCCTTCAAACGCTCGCGCCCTCCCCCCCTACAGGGATGGGGGGGGGGCACGCCCCTCCATGCCTCGAGGATGGGGGAAGAGAGCGGAGCTTACAAAGACCTTGCCATGGCCTTCAAAACTACATGTAAGCTATTCTCTACGCAGTGCATGCATTGAGTTGGGTGCAGCACTACGACCCAAACAGCACTACTGTGATCAAGAATGCTGCGACGACTACCGCAGCACCCACGCCTACAACGGCTACTACAACCACACCCACTGCTGCTACAGCCACCAACACCAATACTACCACTACCACTGCCACGAGTACTGCTCGCACCACTACAGCTTCGACTGCAACTATTGAGGTCAACGATCAGTCCCGTAATAAAAATCACCACTACAGCTTCTTCTACTACAGCTTCGTGGCCTTTTAAAGCTCCCCTCCCCCCTGGGGGGGGGAATTTTATTTTCCGCCAGCGGTAGCATCCGTAAGCGTCCACAGCCCTCCACCAACTGGCGAACACCAGAGCTCCTGTAGCCCGAACATTCCAGGGATGACTTAGGACGCCCGTGGGCCATACAAATCTTTCAATGCCGCACAGCACTGTTGAGCTCAGCACCGCACGACGCCTACAAGTCGGGACATGGACTGGGGACAACATGGCCAGCGCCAGGATACTGAGATACTAAGATAGAGAAGGCAAAGAGAAAGAGGCAAACAACGCAACAGGGATATAGGAACAAAACACGCACAGGAGTAGAGGATTGCTAATGTACCAAGGTGCCAAGAACACTCGCAAGGCGAGTTGTCGCGCTAGCATGGAGAAAGTAAAAGAGAAAAATCCGCAAGCATCAGTTAAGTGCAGAAAGGCGGGGTATAGGAATGGAGAGAGGAGAGGATCGAGGAGAGGGAGAGAGAGAGAGAGAGAGAGAGAGAGCAAGAGATGGAGAGAGCGAAAGATGGAGAAGGGATAACCGAAAAAAGGAGGTGGTGGGAGAGAAGCAGAACGGAGAAGGAAGAGAGAGAGAGGGAGAGGCCCACTCGGAACAAACGGAGTACAATGGAATCAAGTACTGCCACTTGTGTTTCAACAGCAGGACTACACCCAATCAGTACATGCCTTAATTTCACGTTCACGTTCAACTCCACACGCTTTCTGTCTATAAGTCGGATTGTTTCGCTCTGTTCAGCAAGACCATGTGGTCTCAGTTTCAACGGTATGCGAACAAATCGCAGCCTACTCCGATTTGCGACTCACCGATGAAGACGAACAACATAATGCGCATCCAATCTGCTTCACAAGATTTGTGGGGAGATTCAGCACCCATTCACCAAGCATGACGCACCCACAAACAAGTCATATAGAAGAGCTGCATCTAGAAAAGCAGTCAGATCTGGTAATGGAGTTGGCTGCCCTGGCAAAGGCATCTGCTGGCCCCTCCAAAGCCATTCAAATCCTCAAACTGATTAAGGATGAAGGGGTCAAGGGATGTTGTTGTGACTGCCACTGGTTGACTTAAGTATCGGAGCCCAGGATCACCTTGACACTTATCTATATGCCCATCAGCCGACCTTTTTGTTTACCTACCTACCTACCTACTTGCTACAGCTACTGGTGCTACGAGTTCTACGAAAATAGTCCGAGTCCTGGCGGTGCTGGCGGTCGCGGGAATGGTTCTGGTTGTCCTGGGGGTGTTTCCGACGGTCCTGTTTTTTTTCTGGCCCTGTGGACTGCTTTGGTGTTCCTGAGGATGGCTCTGGTGCTGCCACGGCTATTTCGATTTTGGTTCTGGTGGTCCTGAGCATGGTTCTGCTGGTGCTGGGGGAGCTGTCTTGGGGCCATTTCTGGTGATTCTTGGTGTGGTCACAGTCGTGGGCTGTGGAGATGTGGGGTTAGCACGTAGCAGCCTTAATCTGTATAGATGGGCCTCTACACCGCTTACTTTAGATTGTACCTTCCTATACAAACAAGTTGTGGTGTGATGGTCTGCGCGGTGGTATGTAGAAGCCAGAAGGAGGGCGAGTCACAACTCACCACTACTGAGATACGCGTACTAACGATACGGCTACGACTTAGTACTGCTGATTTGCTGATAACAGTACACAGCCACCAGTGCACCGCCACCATTCCTACTACCACCAGTACTACTACGACTACGACTAATGCGAATGCTCCGACGACTACTACTCACAACAACAACGTTGCTGCTCTGATACAACTTCGACAGACACATGCAGACCACTTGAACTATTCAAATCAAGCCCGCGCCATCGCGATTTGAAGTTCAGTTTCGCTCAACAACTG
>JACLAC010023602.1_pt1 | contig 12563 bp, 5 predicted proteins | sample 8027881 | NCBI WGS metagenome assembly JACLAC01 (sample SAMN15725517, study PRJNA655200) | protist metagenome | isolation source: fluorescence activated cell sorting (FACS) single amplified genomes of... | place: Spain: Blaines Bay Microbial Observatory, Mediterranean Sea | collected 2016-01-19 | reverse complement strand
AGACGACAACAACCAGTACCAATACCACGACTGTAACAAACAAAACAGACAATATACTTGAAGATATGAATAATAATGACGAGAAAAAAGATGATCCAATGCAAGTATATCGTGAATTAATTAATGGTATCGAACAATTGTTTAATCGTGCATTGGGAAAAAATTTATTATATCGTATCGAACGGAAACAATATGATGATTATATGTATGAAAACCCAAATGTATTGCCCGCTGATATATATGGAGTTGAACATCTATTGCGATTGTTTATTAAATTACCGATGTTTTTATCAATGTGCAATGATATGAATGATGAGGAAGATAGTGCAAAAAAGATACAAGCATATTTACAAAGTTTTATACAATTTTTAGGTAGCACTAGTAGCAATAAATATTTTGGCACTGTTTATGAAAAGCCAGACGAGGAATATTTAAAAGTATTTTCAACTCAGCCTGTAATGGCTGCAAGCGATATTACAGCAGGTACAGCAACAACAATAAATGATGGAAAGGAGACAAATGGTTCTGATACTAGTATTAACAAAAATGCTGGAATTAGTAAATCTAGACGTACGAAAGAGGAAGAGATGAAATTGATGGATAAATTGTTGTCAGCCCCACCACCACAAAAGAAAGCTAAGAAAAACAACAATCATTAAAATGTGTTTCGTAGTTCATACTGAGTCGTATGGCTTTCGTATGATATATATCAATTAAATCAAAAATTATACGACACGCATGTATATATATATGAAATTAAATATTTATATATATAACCTATGATGTCCGTTTTCCATCAGCTATTATGAGTAGTTGATACTATCTATTTACCTTCAATTGGTATTTTCGATTATGAGAATATCAACACACTAGTGTGAGATACGTAGATTATTTCAGTTATTTTATTCTTTTGAAGAGTAGGAATTATCATGTGAGTAAATTAAAAATAAATTATGCGTGTAAATTAATAATATAACCATCATATGCACATATGTAGCATTTATATTAATAAGAGAATTATTTTATGCCTATATATTTTATACTTAACACTACTAAAGCCTATTGCATGCTAAAAATACTATCCCCACTATGAGCTATATATATATCTCATATATATGATATATGTGCATATATATATATATGATTTTTTAAATAGTCACGCTTTGGCGGTCATCATATTTAATGACATAACGCCCATTTTGGCCATCATCATTTTTATTTATAGATTGACTCATTATGTACTTCATCGCCATATCACTTGCTATACCACTTACTATTCTAATTGTTGAGGGCCATCTTATTCGTGGCACTTTCTTGCTGTCTTTGTGGGAAGTATTATTCTCATCATTTTGATCGACATCGTTTGTATTATTATTATTATTATTATTATCATTTTCTTCTTCCTCCTCCTCGTTTTTATTATTTCTTTGACTGACATATTGGGGCTTTCTAAACTTTACCATTCCGCTACGTCCATTTTTATTTAAATGTATTAATATTAAAGGTATTTCTAATTTATCGGAAAGGGAATATAGCTGTTCACGAATTTCATTAGAATGTATCGTGCAGATGATTATATTTGGTGGCCGACGTTTTTTTCGCACTGAATTAATACGACTAGAAAATATGTTTTGTCTTTCATTGTACAAATTATCATTAAATTGATTTACATAATTATCTTCCTCCTTGATAAACAGATTATAATGTTCTTCCTGTTCCACCATCATAAGATACTTTTGAAATTTATTAAAACCGATATTATTACTTAAATCTACATTGCATGGGCGTATTGATATATGTTGATTGCTTTCATTTTCCATTTTCATATTATAGTAATTTAATGATTCTAATTCTTTCGTTACTGCTATTGCGCGATTGTAATTTAAAAATATTGGAGAAAACTGATGATGGAGAACATCCGTTGAATTAACATTTTGTTTATCAACAAGTAACAAGTCTTCCACACCCATGCGAGTAAATATATCTGCAACAATTTTTCCAACAGCACCGGTGCCTAAAACGACAACATATGATTGGAATATAGTTTGTAATTTATTTCTATCAATTTCATATTGTTCATTTATTTCCTTCATTGTCATATTTAAACTATTTCGTTTTGTTATTGTAATTGATTCGAATAATTTACTATATTGTTTTGAATCTTTTTTTGGAATAATTTTCTTTTTCTCAGCAGCATCTTTATTTTCTACATTAGCACTATCATTTTCTACAATATTGCCGCCTTTAAATTTTTCCTTTAAATTTTCACGTGCTTTTATTTGTTCCTCTGCGAAAATAAATGCATCCGCAACACGATCTGAATATATTTTCAACTTTTTTATTTGTATTACAACTTTCCGTAACGCAATACTAGCTAAACAATTACCATGCATTACAGAGCGATCTGGTGCTGTCTCCCCTAACTTGATAATTTCACCATGCAGTTCCTCTTCATCTTTTATATGCAACAATTTCATAAATGGGTCAAACATCTCAGCGACACGTCGATTTTCTTCCTTATCAAAATCGAGCTTTTTTTCATGTGCAACGTCAATTGATAGTTGTAACTTACGCACAGTTTGGATTAAAGAACGAATGGTGGTTGCATAATCGTTTCCTTCATTACCATTGTTATTATTATTATACATGATATTATAAAGCGATTGGTGGGATTTCTCTGTTTCTTCTTATTTGATATCGTGATTAAGTTTATATATGGAACTCTTTTTACACCAGAAACAATATGTTTTACTACAGTGCCGCGTGTAATTATTCTGTTGTTGATAAATGTGTATATGTAAGTAATAACAACAATATAAATATTATAAATATATCATATTATAGCTGGATATTATTATAGCTACTAATATAAGAAGAAGAAGAAAGACTGTTGATATTTTCCTGTACTGTATAAATTTTAATGCTGTGGTCTCGCTGGGTGTGGTGTGCTGCTATTAATATTGTATGTTAAGTTTCTTTAAATTTTCGTATCCGGCGACACTTTTTTGAAGGGGTTATTTCCCTCTTATTGACAAGAATATAGCAGTGTGCCAGTGCTATATTTAATATTATATTTTTATGCGGATACCTGGTAATACCATATATTTGTTGTGAGTTGTGATGTGCACATGATGTGCCAAAATGTGCACATGTGATTTAATAATAATTACATTTATATTATTTTATTTTACTACAAACAACAAACACACATGTACTAGTACAGTAGTATTTTTCAGTTGGCAATTGTAAAAACAAAAAAAATTTAAAATATACAGACAAAACATATATATACAAACCATCATATAAATATAACAGATGAATCCTCCAATAATTGATGCGCGTAAAGATTTCACGTTTGATAATCGTGCTTTTTTATTTGCACCTCCAGCATTTACAAAACAACGGAAACGGGATATAAATAATGTATTCAACTTGAACAAATTGATGCAAAAATATATCAAAATTTATATCTTCCTCCTCTTTTTACTTTTCGTATTTAATTTTAGAGTGTAAATCTAAATGTAACCAATCCTTCGTCAAACCAAGGTAAAATTTATATTCTTTTGCTTTTTTTTTGGCTCTTTCTGTACAAGTAATGTTTAATAGGAATGATTCATCGTATACATCTTGTTCTTTTTTTATAATAAAATTTCCAATATATGCATTGATTTGTTCCAGCAAATTGATCATATCAGTAACATTATTTATATTGTATCGTTTGATCATCTTTGTTTGGTGAATTTCATTTCTTATATAATCACGATTTAAATGTGGTTTTCGGCATCGTTGAGTCGGTTTAAACATTTGTCTATATTTTCGACTTATATGATTAATTGATCCATCTATTATACCTTTATCTGAAGGAGCAATCACATCAGGCAAATCTATTTCTTGTACGCGTTCTGACTTATTCAATTCTAAAAACAAATCCTTCACTTCATCATTGGTATTGACTGGGAATATTTCAAGCGTGAATTGAAAATCTGTTACTGAGGCATTTTTATCGTTTAAAATTTCCGAAGCGGCATAGACTCTATGTTGCCCATCAAAGATACCACGGTTTTGAGGGATATCAAATCGTGGTTGCTCGGCACCTATAATTTCAAATACAGAGATGCAACCAGGGAAAACTAAATTGTTTTTTTTTACACGTACGATTTCTGCAATACGAGATTTATCACACGGTCTTTGAAGGTGCCAAATTGGGATATTATTAATTACACTTCTGGCAGATGCAAGGTATAACTTTTTAAAACCTAAATCACATAAAAGTTTTCCATATATTGGATGATACTCGTCGTCGTCGTCGTTTAAATTTAATACACTTTTCATGTTGGTAATGATTTCGATACTTGACGCTTTTTTTCCAATATTATTATTGAACTCGTCCATTGAAAAGTTATTACTATTCTTATATGTATTATTATTATTATTATGAGTTCCAAAATCGCTGAAACAACAGTCGTCATCATGATCCTCCTCGTCCTCCTCTTTGATATCTAAATTGAAAGGTACGATGGACAATTCCGAAGATCCTCGTCTACTAATAATAGAAATTTCATCCATTGAATGTGCTGAACCACTAGATAAACGATTAGATTGATCAACGTTACTACTATTTGGAAGATGTTCAATTGATTTCTTTTTCTCCTTTGTTTTTTTTTTCTTCAATTTCTTCTTCTTTCTGTTGAAGTATGTGTAATATTGAAACGGGAAATGGTCAAAAAAGATGTTTTTGAAACGTTATGTAGAGAAACATTAACAAAGTTAAAAGATGATCCTGTATCAAACGTCAGGGAAACGTATGAAAGAGCAATAAGAAATGGATCTTTGTAAAAACGAGGGGGAGAGAGAGAGAGAGTGAGGAGATGGGCAAAATAAGGCGCGGCGCTTTACATTTTTTTATAACGCGTAATATATAAAAATATTATGATAAGCTAGAGATACAATTACACATATACTTCGTACAGCAGAGAGTGTATGTGAATATTTTATATATATATATATATATAGTCTATGCATATATACTCGTAATATATATGTGATACATCAAATATCATATTTTACTGACATCTTTACCAACAGCAAATAAATCCTATTGCAGTATTACGTATTCTTAATACTCGCGTGATTTTTTTACCACGTTCTACATCATTGTCAATTAAATCTACTTTTGCGTTTATACGTTCCAATTTATTATTATTGTCTTTAATTGTTTCAATTATTTCTGGGCCTATTTCCAACATTTGCTGTGCGTTTTCAAAAGCTTGCTGCAATCTTTCCTTATCATCTCGTTGAACTTTTTCGATATGTTGAAGAAAAAGAAGGGACCTAGAAATATCATCAGTTTTTTCCTCATCATCTTCTGCTTTTTCTTCAAAAGAAAATAATTGACACCATTTTAATTCATTTTGTAATGATGATAGTGCTGCTTTCATTTTCATAATTTGTTCTTTTTCCTTGAAATTGGGAAACATCAACAGTGTCTCTTTCTTATAGTATCGTAAATATTTTTTTGCGTTCTTCAATTTAGTTTTCAATATTTTTAGTTTGTCAGGTTTGTTAATTACATTATTTTGTACATTATTCTTCTTAGTTTTTCTTTCCATTTTAATTTGTTGTATAATATTTTTACTTTCAACAATATTTTTATCAAATTCGCCTTCAAAGTATTCCATTGCTATATTGTCATGTTTTTTTTGTTTTTGTTTTTGATTATTTTGGTTTTTGTTTTGTGCTTAGCTGTTCTTCTTTTGTTTTAATTATTTCAATTATATATACCCAAAACCAATGCGATGTGCGTGTTCGAGGGTCATCATATTCTATAATACTAATACCAGTTCGGTATTATAATATAGAGGCATACTGGCATACCAGCATACAACATAGACATACCATTGTACATAAAAACAAATATTATGTGCCTTAATGAATTCAGATAGGTAGTGAAAGTATACAAAATGGTCGTGCTATTACACCATAATTTTGCCCTAAATTATGGTGTAATAGCACGACCATTTTGTATACTTTCCTTACCTATCTGAATAACAGGGGATTTCGACGATGACTAGAATCTGGTTAAGACGATGACTAGAATCTGGTTAAGGGAAAATAAACTACAAGGCTTATATAGGCGTGAGCGTATGAGAGTGTATAAAACTGTAACAATAAGTAAACTTCTATTAAAAAAAAAAAAAAAAAAATATTATATGTGCATATTACAGGTACTATGATGAATATTGAATAAATGTAAGCACACAAAACACACACATTTCCAAACATCATATACATGTACATACATGTACTATAGCTATATTGCATATCAAAAGATAGATAAATAGATATAGATATATTGACATATTTATAAAGCATATACCATCTTTATATCCTCTACAACATGACGGACATAACGCATTGGGATGATATGATTACTACAGCTATCACAAATGTCAAAAATTTGCTGGCAAAATGCAAAAATGAAAAAACAAGTAAACAAGATAAGCTAGATAGTTTGGAAAATATTGAAAAGTTGTTCAGTCGATTGAAAAGCTTGCAACGGTCATACAGGACAGAATTATTAAATATTGGAAATGCCACGGAAAAAACAGATGCTCGAAAAAGGCAAACTGAATTCAAAGCTGATATTAAAAAATTGAAAGATGACTTTAAATGGGCGAAGACACACGTAGAGAAAGAAGACTTGTTAGGAAAAGAGTCAAATCAAAAACCAGTGACTGATGAACAAATTGCAAATCACATGCTCAAGGTCCAAAATCAAGATAAAGACTTGTTAAAGCAAGGCTTAAACAAAGTAAATGAAGCTGTGAAAGTTGGGGAAGTTATATCTGGACAACTGGAAGATCAGACAGAACAGTTGCAACGAATAAATAAAAAAGCTAGTGGTTTGCAATCAGATATTCGTCGTGCTGGTAAAATATTATATGTCTATCGAAGAAGGATGATGCAAGATCGGGCGACTGTTATTTTGCTATTATTAGTAGTTCTAGGTATTGTAGGCATTATTATCTATTCAACACTAAATCCATCACAAGATTCCTTTGCTGTGCCTGATGAAGCTAAACCACCTACTGAAGAAGAAATTAAAAAAGCTACTTCTGATGATGAAAGAAGATTATATGACGTAAATATAAGAAGGAGTTTAAAATGAATAATTGCGCGCGTCGGCGAATGAGAAGCTAGAGATAATACTGGTAATATTTAAAAAATATGAAAAGATTATATGATAAAATAAAAAATATAATATGTGTACGACTTCGTACAAAAATGAAAAATATGTGGTCTAAAATCTAAAAAAGTTTCTAGTACATCGCGTAATAATTTTACTTCCCAGTGTAGTTAAAAAATAAATTTTAATGCTTGTTTAATTAACCTCTATCTCAAAAATATACGAACGTTCGTATAAGTTATTCCTGTTACTTAAATACGTTCGTATAGTAAAGCTCTTAATGCAGGTCTGCACTCTACTAAATAGGTCAAGATATATATCATATTTCTTTTAAACATTTCGATGGCGAGTTGAGCGAAATTTTGAATTCTGTTTTTTCTTTTTTGATTCTTCGGGGGGACTACCTACAATAGTTTTTTGTTTTTGGATTCCAAAATCAATACGAGAAGAACTACGATTAAGACGTGATTGTTTTGGAATATATGGCAACAATAAAATCTCATCGTCATACTCATCTTCAGTAATTACTTGTAATTTTTCGGATGGTACTGTATATTCGTTGCTTTGAATTTCTCCAGTCAACCCAGCTGTATCTATTCTTACTGTCCTAGCGCCATGGCTTTGTATCTCAAGAACAATTCCAACCAATTTATCGTTGACTTCGAATTTCAAGAAAGGCAAAATGATCTGAACATAGTCTCCTACATCTGCAGTTCCTCCCTTTCCCTTCGTTTTAGGAGATGGCGTCCTGCTATCCATTCTTTTTTTCATTGCTGCAGGTGATTTACTTCTAGCACTTGCTTCCCTGTAACGTTTTCGTCTATCTTCCAAGATTTTGTCCATGTCCGCCTCTGCTGCTTTCATAGCTGTTCTTTTTTGTTCCATAAATTGCTTGCGTTGGGTATCAACACCGTAGAAAAACTCTACAATTGTCGAATGCAATGAACCACGAGTGGCATAATCTGTTCTTTCGCTTTCAGTTAAATCCATGCCCGCGTTTATAAAATCTATCAATTCGCCCTTTTGAATTAGTGCATCTCCATCTGCATCTATACTTGATAGAAAATCATTTACATCTTCAAAACTGACTTCATGTCCAGTAAAATCTTGTAACAATTGTTTTGTCTCATTCGCGTCTATTTGACCACTTCCATCCTTATCATATTCTTTCCATACAAAATTTATAAATTCCGTTCGCTCTAGCTCATCCTTCTCGCTTAATGGTATTTCATCCTCGGTAACTTTGTGTTTCATCAATGAAACACCACGACCAAGTCTACGAAATATTGATTTTTTCTCCTTTGATGCCTCCTTTTTTTCCGCTTCCTTTTTACGACGAATCTCCACCAAACGCTTTTGTCTAAGTCTCTCTTCTTTTTGTGCCATCAGCCCCGCCTCTTGGATTTTTTGGCGTTCAATTGCTCTTTGTTCTTTTGCATGTATTCGTGCTGCGCCATCTAAACCATAGAAAAATTTTACAATGATTTTTTGTAGGGGCCCCCTTGCCGCATAGTTCTCCCTATCTTGCTTTGATAACGTCAACCCAAAACTGACAAAGTCCCTTAATTCCTCTTGTTGTATCAACGCATCTCCATCTTGATCAATTTCCTTTAAGAACTTTTCCACATTTATGACACTTACTTTTTCCCCAGTAAAACGATCAATTAAACGTTTCATTTCGCTAGCATCTAAGTCTCCATTCCCATCTCCGTCGTATTTGCTCCATATACGATCGATAAAGGAATTTCTGTCGGATTCTTCTCTCTCTTTCAGCTCATCTTCTGTTAGATGCTTACTAAATGGTGAAATAGACCTGTTTTTATAATCGATTGCTTGTTTTGGTTTGGATGCAAAGCTTGATCGAAATATTTTTTCAACAATGTTGGTATCGTTTGGATCGATTTTGCCTGTAATCTTTTTAGACTTTCTAATGGCGCTTCTAATTTTAGACAGCGTCCCTTTTGATTTTTTCGTCCATGATTTTTTCTTTTCTGGTTCCGATTTTTGTGTTAGTTGCAACGGTGCTGCTATTGATGGTGGATCTGCTATTGATGGTTCCGATTTTTGTGTTAGTTGCAACGGTGCTGCTATTGATGGTGGATGACCAGTTATATCCATTGCCATTTGTTTTGCCTCTTCGGCATCACTATTATTACTAAATCCATGTCTTGCTTTATCTACGCCATTAATAAAGTCAGCTAATGTTGCATGGAATTTACTTCGACTTCCAAAAATTTTACGCTCATCTTCACTCATTGAAGTAGTAACTTCCAAAAATGATAATAATTCTTCTTTTTCTATAGTACCATTATAGTCACCATTATCAGATGATTGACTTTCAATATATTTTATGAACTCTAGACATTCATCATCTGATACGTGATCATGGCCACTGATATCTAATATTAATTGTTTTACTTCTGTCAGACTTATACTATTACTATTATCTACATCGTACTTATGCCATATTGAATCAATATATTTTATCAACAAGTCCCTATGCTCATCCATTATTTCATATATTAATTCTTCACATCCATCGAAAAAATCAACTAGTGTTTTTTCGAATGCTCCTCTTTTTGCATATATTTCTTGTTGCTCTTCATCCATATGAATACCATTACCATGAATACCGTGTTCTAAAAAGTTTAATAATTCATTCTTTTCCAATGTTCCATTTGGTTTTTGACCAGTTGCTTTATATGCCTTGTTTTCAACATGAGCGATGAAAGTTTTTACGTGATTTTCTGATACGTTTTTATGTCCTGTGACATCAATCATCATTTGTTGTGCTTCTTTTGTATCAATTGAGTTTGAATTGTCAATATCATATTTATTCCAAATTCTTTCAATCGCAGCTTTTAATAAAAGGTATTCTTTTGGGTGCACTGCTGATGGTGGTAACGGTGCTGCTATTGATGGTGCTTTCCTACGGGTTTGGACTAGATAAGGCAACGGAGCTGTTGATGCTCGTACGAGATCTTTCGGTACGCTTGAAGTCAGTCCATCATCAAATTTAATTTTTAATTCAGCAACGGTTCCATACGTCACTATCGAAGGATCGCCGTTGTCATCTTGGATGATGAATCCAGTCAAAACATCATCTGCACTTCTTCCTGGACATGGCAAGGACACTTCAACCCGAGTGCCTTTGGTTAACGTTGTATCATTATTGTCTTTTAGACTCGCAGCTTGCGGGGCAGTATTTGGCATCCAACTTCCACGTCGTGACTTTCTTGATGAATTAGAATTTAAGTTACTACGTAAACGGCTAAGCTTTTCCGCGATATCAGCTTCCTTTTTCTTCCATTTGGCATGGTCGGCAGCATTTTTTAACATTAATTTGTGAGTATCTAAGTATTGTTTCTCGGCTACCTCTTTCAATCTTACTTCACGCTTTTTACCTCCAAGCGCGGCATCCATAAAGATTGATTTTTTACTTCCTTTTAGTTCTGTTATTTCAACAGCACGTTTTGCAACTAAAGCAGCTGATTTCTTAATTAATGCTATACTTTGCCTTCTTTGTTTAATAGCTGTTTCAATATGATTATTATCATCTGTATTTCTCAAGAAGTGCTTGGCTTGCCTCATTTCTCTGGCTTTTTCTGCCGCCCCATTGGAAATGTCTTGCAATAGTTTCTTTTGTGTAATTACACGATGCTTTCTTACTTTCGCTTTTGCCACTACAAGGTTCGAAATATGTTTTATTTTTTTCTGTTTTTCTGCCCTTCGCCGTTTGATAAACAATCGCATTTTAGAAACAACTTTTAATACTGAGCGTAATTGTATTCCATGAATCTCGCGTTGCAACGTTGCATCTTGAATTCTAGCACGAACGAGCCTAATATAATTACGAGCTATGATTCCTCTAAATTGCTTTTGTATAATAGTAGCAGCAACATTTTTGGTGACCATTTCACGTTTTGCTATTTTAATTACTTTTGATGGAGTGAGCATTTTTCTATGTTTATGTACAGTATGATTATGATTCGAGCTTAGTGTATATCCTTTGCTAACACGATGCTCCTTGTGCTTGCTCGATTTGCTTTTTCTCACATCATCATTTTTCGGCTTCTTGTCGTCACCTTTTTTTAGCTTTCTTAGTGATCCAAATTTTTTCTGTTTGATCATTGTTTTATGTTTCTCGTCCTTTTCGATCATGGACACAACACTTTGCGGTAAGTTCATTGTTGATATACCATCCCATTTTGACAACGCTCGCTTTACCTCTTCTAATTCTTTTTTATCCGTTGTGCGTGTTCTATTTAACGATAATAACACGCTGTTTAAGTATTCGATTTTCAATTCAAGAGCTATTTTCTCTTCTTCAACTGTTTCGCTAGTATCTGCCTCGTCGTTATATGCAGATCCACTTAAAGTTTCTTTAAATGCACTTCTACTATTTTTATATTTTTTTTTATGTTCCTTTTTTGTGGAGCTGTAATCGACTTTCACTTCATCCTTTAAAGAAACTAAAATCATTGAATGACGTTTCTTCTTCTTCCTTCTTCTTCTTCCATCATTATTCTTGGTTGTAGAATCGTTGTTATTACTGGGACTGTTTGATAATTGTAGAGTGGTATCATTTTTTTCTTCCACCTGATCATTACTATCCGACGTTTTCTTTTCATTTGATTTATTTCGTTTCTTTCTACGATTAAATTTATTGTCATTATTTGATTGCCAATCATGAACAAAATTAGCTATGTTGCGACTTTTGCTTTTTATAATTATTGCATCTGGTAAAATATCTTTTGCTAAATTATCACCAAGGTATAGTTTTGCTGAATTATCTTCGTCAGCGTCGAAATTATGGTATTTTTCCCGTCGTTCATCAGACAACCTAATCAATATATTCATTTGTACTAGCTCTCGTTTAAGTTTTTCCTGAAATAGTTGTTGTTGCCTCCTGGCATCACTAATTATATCGCTCAAATCGACTCGAAGGCCTTCGTTATTATTATTGTTGTTACTACCATAAAATGCTGTATCCATAAGATCGCTACCACCAACAACATTTCCTCGAACTTTATGCAATACGGTCTCTGACATTGTATACAGTTGAACCATAGATGTTCCAGTTTGTAACTGTGCTTTTGCTTCAGCTTGTATCATTAGTAAGGATTCCAATTGATTTTCATGCATTAATGCCAACTTTTCCCTAGCTGTGTTTACTCTTTTGTTTATGTATGATGGAAATTTGGATGTACGTTTCAAACTGCTATCTTCAACAATAGGTGCATCCGCCATACTAGAAGCTTTAATTGACATTGGTACTATAACTTTATCAATGCGTCTTATCGCCAGTTTTCCATCATCAGTTTCTAAAAACTCAACTAAAAACTTTCTTGTATACGCCTCAAAAACACTTCGTTGG
>JACLAC010014923.1_pt1 | contig 12564 bp, 6 predicted proteins | sample 8027881 | NCBI WGS metagenome assembly JACLAC01 (sample SAMN15725517, study PRJNA655200) | protist metagenome | isolation source: fluorescence activated cell sorting (FACS) single amplified genomes of... | place: Spain: Blaines Bay Microbial Observatory, Mediterranean Sea | collected 2016-01-19 | reverse complement strand
CGGCCGGCGTGTCCGGATCGACCGGCACCTGCTCGGCGACGACTGACGGTTCCGGCCGGTACCCGCGGATCAGAGGAATCCAGCAGGACACCGCCTGACGATAGTGGTCATACGATGCCCCGAACCGTGCCTGCAGATCGCGCTCCTCGGAAGGCCGGACCAGAACATGCCAGAGGGGCCCTCCCACCAGTGCATACAGGACGACGGACGGAGACCCCAGATACAGTCCGACAGCAACCCCCTGGCCGATCCCGGCCACCGCCATGGGGTTGCGGATATAGCGGTAGGGCCCCACCACCACCATTCTGCGAGCGCAGTCCAGCGGCAGGGGTGTCCCCCGGCCGATCAGTGCCATCACGATACAACTGCTGACACCCAGGCAGGACCCTGCCACAAAAATCAGCCCGCCAGCCATCCGGCCGCCAGGCCAGGCAAACCTCCAGGCATCCAGGCCCACAACCGGTTCCAGCGTGACAATCAGGGCCGGAAACACCACTAGAAACAGCATCCAGAACACAATCATCTGACTGCCGGATTTGAGCAGATTCCAGGCCGCCTCAGCCGGCCGGGCCTCACGGAAGACAGACAGCTCTGAAAACTTCAGTGGTTGTGTTTCGGTCGACACCTTCTGCCGCAACAGCCATGTGATGACGGGCACAATCACCAGCGACGGCGTCATCAGCGCAGCCCCCGCCCAGGCGGACTGGGACAGCAGCCACAGATTCACACAGTACAGCCCGGCGTAGGCCACGGCGCCGGCATGCACGCACAGGACCGGCCAGGCCCAGACCGCCTGCGTGGCCAGTCCCCATGCCGCCGCCAGTGAGCCAGCGGCAAACAGCAGCAGGTCCGGTGCGGCAAAAGCCATCAGTGTTGTGTCCGGAGCATTGGTCGCTGTGAACCACTGCCGGACTTCCGGCCGCAGACACAGCACACCCCACCACACCAGGCACCCCAGTCCCTGCAGCGTCAGAAAGGCAACCGCACCCCTGTTGATTCGATGCATCATCTGACCGGCACCTGCAGACTGGATCATGAACGGCCATCCATCCTGTCCCCCGCGCGATCGCCATGCAACCCGCTGCAGAGATTCAGTTTGCAGCGTCCGCCGGATGCGTTGCGAAGTGAGCATTCTGGAACTGGTCGCGATTAAGGGCGCTGGGCATCCTTTATCCGAAATCAGCGGAGAAGTATCGAAAGACACTTGCGTGTTTCATTACGAAAAATATTCGTTTAAATCATCTCAAATACAATAACATCAGTGCATCTATTCCGCTCACGTCACTTCTCAGTCGGTTGCATTTAGAAGTTTCCAGAGATTCTTCGTTGTTTACTACGATGGATACCGCCCTGGCATTTCAGCAGGTAGCTCAACCCGGCATCGTCTCCGGCGTCGAGGCTGCGAAATGTGAACCGGCAGCGGCGGGAGTAAGCGATGCAAGAGCTGTTTTTATTTGTATGCATGATTTTGCTGGGTGCAATCGCTTTAGCGCCCATTGCAGCTCTCATAATCCTCGTGAGGTTTCGCCGCGAGCAGCGGGAGCAAACGGACGAAGTCCGCTTAAACCTGCGGCAGCTCAATCACGGTCTGAGTGACACTCAAAAGCTCCTCGCGCAGCTCAGTGAACGACCGACTGTTACCGGCCGGCCGACCGCCGAGGAAGAGGCACATCCCGGAGTGACTACAGAGACGCAACAGACGCAGGCAGATCTCAGTGATTCTGAAGTTCAGGAAAGTGCTGAGGCTGAATTGCCGGATGTCGAGCATCAGCTCGAGCGAGACACAACGAAACCGATTTCTGATGACGCTTACCAGCAGATGGCAGGGACTGTTGCAGCGGCATTCACTCGTTTCACCGGAAAATCAACTGAAGCATCCCAGTCGACTCGCGAGCCAAGCCGGTTTGAAACTGCCGCCAAAGAAGTACTTCGTCGAATCTGGAACTGGATCATCGTCGGAGAGGACAATCTTCCGAAAGGTGTGTCTGTCGAATTTGCCGTGGCCAGTCAGTGGCTGCTGCGCGTAGGCGTTCTGCTGCTGGTTGTAGGGATCGGCTTCTTTCTGAAATACTCGATCGAACGCGACATGATCACTCCCATAGGACGAGTCGGTCTGTCAATTGCCACTGGCCTGGGACTACTGATCGGCGGAACGCGCATACTCGGCGGCCGTTACCACATTCTCGGTCAGGGACTGATGGGCAGCGGCATCTCCACGTTATATTTCAGTGCCTTCGCCGCGGCCAACTTCTACGACCTGATCCCAATGGAAGCTGCGTTCGCCGCAATGATTCTCATCACTGCGCTGTCCGGTGGTATCGCCATCCGGTTCCATTCGACACTGGTGGCGGTGCTGGGTGTACTGGGTGGGTACGGCACGCCGATCATGCTGTCGACGGGCGAGGTAAACTTCATCGGTCTGTATGGCTATCTGCTGGTTCTTGGGCTCGGAGTGCTGTGGATCTGCAGCCGTAAGAACTGGCCACTACTGCACTATTTGAGTCTTGCGTGTCACTGGGGGCTGGTGGTTACATCACTGCGTGATTACGAAACCGAGTACTTCATTCAGGTGATGCCATTTCTGGTAGCGTTTTTCGTTCTATTTTCGACGATGGTATTTCTCTACAACCTGATCAATCGAGCTCGATCAAATCTGCTCGACGTACTGATGCTATTCCTCAACGCGGGCGTATTTTTTGGGATCAGCTTCAAACTGATCGACTCCAGCTTTCCCCAGGAATGGGTCGCCGCCGTCACACTGGGGCTGACCGTGTTCTATGTGGCTCACGTGTATTACTGCCTTGTGCGGCGAGTGCTTGACAGCGAGCTGATGCTGAGCTTCACCGGGCTGTCCGCGTTCTTCCTGGCGATCACGATCCCAGTGCTGCTGTCACGGGAATGGATCACCGTCAGCTGGTCAATTCAGGCACTCGTTCTACTGTGGGTCGGCGGTCGATTGAACAGCCGGTTCCTGCAGCATCTGGCGTTCGTGCTGTACCTGATCGTGATGTACCGTTTTGTATTTCTGGACCTGCGGACTCAGTACCGAGGAGCAATACTGTCTGATCTGCCACTAAGCGCCTACCTGCTGCAGATGGTGGAGCGACTGGTGATGTTTGGCGTTCCAATTGCCTCGCTGGGAGCTGCCTGCCGTCTTTTGAAACATCCCACCGCGACCGGTCCATGGAGCCTGCTGCCAGCAAACGACATCTCCGGCATCGTACGCGAGAACTGGGCCATCAAAGCACTCATCACGGGTGCTATCGGCATGCTGTTCGTTTATCTGCATCTGGAACTGGACCGTACGTTCGGCGTTCTGCTGCCACCGTTACGTCTGCCGGTACTGACACTGCTATGGCTGGCGATGTGCGGTCTGCTGCTGTGGGAATACCGCAGCACCGGCAGCCAAACGATCAGGACCCTGCTGATTATATTCGTGGCGGGCCTGCTGTTGAAACTGTTTGTCTTCGACCTGCAAGCCTGGAATGTAACCGGGCGATGGTTGTACCACGGTCCCTACAGTTTCCGTGATGGAACTCTGCGTTTCCTGGACTTTGGTGCGACGGTGACCTTCTTTGTGCTGGGCTTCCGCCTGCTGGCCGGAGAACACGAATCCCGTAAGATTCGAGTTGAACTGGGAGTCGTCGGACTGACGCTGGCCTTCATTACTACCACACTCGAACTGAATACATTTCTCAATCACTACGTCGAAGGTTTGCGGTCAGGCGGTATCTCGATTCTGTGGTCGCTGTTTGCTCTGGGATTGGTCCTCGCCGGCATCCGCAAGCATATCCGACCGCTGCGTTTCGTCGGTCTCGCTCTGTTTACGATCGTGGCCATCAAAGTATTCATGGTTGACCTCAACAGCCTGGATCCTATCTACCGAGTCGTGGCATTCATCCTGCTGGGCGTAATGGTGCTGAGTGGCTCATTCGTGTACCTCAGATATCAGCAGAACTTCACCATCGAAGATCAGTCGTCACCGGAGGAAGAACCGTGAGATATTCTGCAGCCTGCAGTATCGTGCTTCTGACGATTTCTACGTGCAGCGCTGGTGATCCACCGGATTTCCGCTGGTCGAAAGAAATTCAGGCAAAGCCACACGTTGAAGAAGAGTTGATGGCTGTCCCACTGGATGCCGACATCTACGCCGCCACCGGAAGGCAATGGGAAGACCTGAGAATCCATGACTCTGATGGAAAGGTCGTCCCGTATCTGCTCGAAAAACAGACGAAGAAACAGACACGAACGCGACGTACAACATGGACCGGACGCAATGTGTCGGCGCAGCCACTGAAAGACGTAGGGCTCGAAATCCGCGTGCGGCTCAATGACGACGACCCTCAAGCTGCGGGTATCACTCTAATGACGCCGCTGAAGAACTTTGAGCAGCGTGTACAGGTCTTCGGTGCGGTTGACGGCAAGGCAGATCAGCCGTTGGTATCTGACTCCGTAATTTTTGACTACTCGCAGTACATGGACGTCAGCCGACGTGAAATACCACTGCCGGTTAATACGTCCCGCGATTTCAGGATTGTTGTCGGAGCACTGACGGCTGATCAGGAATCACAGTTGCTGGCACTCACCCGCAGCCTGCGGGGAGATAAGACGAACGAGCGACACGAACGTACCACGATCCAGCGGCGACCTTTCCGTATCGACCGCATCGAATTCTGGGCGGAAACCAGTTACCTCAGCCCGCAGGAAACCGTCACCACTGAATGGCCAATCGCTGGAATCACGGTCACTGAAGACGCCGAAAAGCAGCAGACGTTGGTTGAAGTGCAGACGCGGCGTGAACCACTGGTGAAGTTTACGCTTCAGACATCCAGCCGAAACTTCAATCGCCAGGCCACCGTACAAATCCCTGAGACGACCGGCGTGAAAACCATCTGGCGTGACGTCGGCCACGATTCCGTTTCACAGTTCAAATTTCGAGACCTGCAGGAACAAAAGCTGCAAATTAATTTTCCGGAACAGCGACACGAAACCTGGCGAATCGTCATCGACAACCACGACAGCCCGCCGCTGCAGATCGACAGAGTGAAAGCCGAAGGTCATCGTTATCAGTTGGTCTATCTGGCCGCTGCCAATGAGACTCATCAGATCTACTACGGCACAGCAGACAACCACGTGCACGATCCGCCCCAGTACGACGTCGCCGCAATCAACGCAGTGCTGCAGGAAGGGGTCGTCCCAGTTCCAGCCACGCTCGGAGCATCCGTCGCTCTGGCTGAAGTTTCTGCCACAAGCCTGCTGCAGCGAATTAACAACCCAATGATTCTGGGTGTCGTTATCTGTCTGCTTGTCGCTCTACTCGCCTGGGCACTCTTTCAAGCCGGACGCCGTATCGATCAACTGCCACCTGATGAAACACCTTGAGGTTACCAGCAGTCATGTCAGAGTAGCCGTAAGATGTCATTTCCTGATCGCTTGAATCAGGATGAAGTGCCCTGCCTGCGGGGCCATTGTCATCTACTGATGACTCTGTGGCGCGACGCTCGCGCACGACTGGCACGATGTCTTCGAAAGCACCACGCATCTGTTTTATCCGCGAACTGAATCACCAGACAGGTCCCTGTAGAAAGAGCGACCGGGGTCGTTGTTTTCTAAAGACTTCCTCCATCCGAATACGCCACGCGACTCATGAGTTAGAACACACTTACGATTCTGTACGGTTCAGCTTCGCCCCGGTTCCGAATTTACGTGGGCATGGATTCCGCTCATCAGAAAAGTGCCGATCGATGAAAGACGGTTTGTAAACTTTTGCGTTTTCCCTGACGGGTCTTTCCATCCTGGATGACGGTAGATTTTTCAACCAGCTCTGACGACGATCCCATTCTGTTATGTCGCTATTTATTTATGATTCATCGAGATCAGACAGCGAGTCAGCAATGCCACTGTTAAACCGTCGTGAATTTCTTAATCACACAGCCGTTTCGGGAACGGCACTTTCAGTCGGCGGAATCAGCCTCGCCGCGAAGCCTGGCCATAAACGCCCTCGCGTTGCGGCCATATTTACGGTGTTACGGTTTCGCAGTCATGCGTACAACATTCTGGAGAATTTCCTCGGGCCGTATTACTTCCGTGGAAAACTGATTGACCCCGGTGTCGATGTGGTTTCGTTTTACGCGGATCAGTTTCCTCATGATGACCTGGCGAAAGAGGTCTCTCGCCGTTTTGGCATTCCTTTGTGCAAAACGATTGAAGAAGCCATATGTGTCGGTGGACAGAATCTTGCGGTTGATGCTGTCTTGTCAATCGGCGAACACGGGAGCTATCCGTACAACAATCGAGGGCAACATCTTTATCCACGAAAGCGGTTCTTTGACGAGGCGTTTGCGGTCATGAAAAAGGCTGACCGGTTTGTGCCGTTTTTCAACGACAAGCATCTGTCGTACGACTGGTCTGAAGCAAAGGAGATGTACGACACCTGCCGCCAGCACAGAGTGCCTCTGATCGCCGGCAGTTCCGTTCCACTGGCTCAGCGACGCCCCATGCTGAATCTGAAGCCTGGAGCTGAAATCGAAGAAGTCGTTTCAATCCACGGTGGCGGTCTGGAGAGTTACGACTTTCACGCTCTGGAAGTTATGCAATCAATCGTCGAAGCCCGAACCGTTGGCGAAACCGGTATCAAGAGTGTCAAACTGGTCTACGGCAAAGCCTTTGAGGAAGCACGCAAGTCGGGTCTTTGGTCAACTGACCTTGTCGAGGCTGCTATGAAGGCTGAAGCAGATATGAATGCCGTCCGTCAGGATCGACCAACTAAAGGAGTTTTTTCAGGTTCCAAATCGAAGGGGCCTGTCTACCAGAGACCGCCAGGTCCTGCTGGCCCGTATGCGATCAGTCTTGAATACCGAGACGGACTCAAGGCGACCATTCTGAAAATTGGCGGCAGTGGAGATCGCTGGAATTTCGCCTGTCGAATTAAAGGCTCATCGACTCCGCAGGCAACTGCCTTTTTCAACAGCCCGTGGGGCAATAGAGGCCTCTTCAAAGCACTCTCACACTCGATCCAGCACACTTTCACAGCCAGAGCGGAACCTTATCCGGCGGAAAGAACATTGCTGACAACCGGGGCTGTCGAAGCAGTCATGCACTCGTGGAAAAACAAAGGCCAGCGCATTATGACACCACATCTGGCCATTAAATATCAGCCGAAGGAATGGTCGCATTTCCGCGAAGACGGCAAGACCTGGTCAATCATTACCAAAGACACCAAACAGCCAGCCAGCTTTGAACCACGGGCATTTGACGAACTCCGCGAAGACCGTTCCGATGGCAATAATTTCTGACCTCATTGAAAAATAGACATGCGTTGTAAACGCTGGCCACTCCACACCCCTCAGAAAGTAAGACAATTTCATGTCGTGTCTTTTTCTTACCGAACAGGACGTAGCCGATCTGATTGACATGCCTCGGTCGATTGAGATTATCGAGGAAGCGTTTCGACAGATGGCAGCGGGGCGTGTAAACAACGTGCCGAGGACTCGCGCAAAGGGACCGGGGATCATTCTGCACAGTATGTCCGCAGCCGCTGACTACCTCGGGCTGATTGGCTGGAAAAATTACACCACGACTCGCAAAGGCATGCTGTTTCACGTGGCAGCCTATGACGTCGCGTCGGGCGAGATGCAGATTCTCATCGAGGCCAACCTGCTCGGGCAATTGAGGACTGGAGCAGCAACAGGCGTCGCGACCAGGCACATGTCCCGGAAATCCAGTTCCACTGTTGGATTGCTGGGAACAGGCTTGCAGGCTCGAACACAAGTGACGGCGGTGTGCTCAGTAAGAAAGATCGACCGTGTGGAAGTATTCGGCCGGGACGAGGAGCGCCGTCGCCGCTTTGCTGAAGAAATGTGCAAGGAGTGCCAGACGGACGTCGTGCCGGTTTCCTCGTCGCAGCAGGCTGTCTCCGGGAAAGATATCGTCATCGTTGCCACGTCATCAAAGACTCCCGTATTTGACGGAACTGACCTCGCCGAGGGCACTCACGTCAACGCCATTGGCGGCAACTTTCGTCAAAAGACCGAGGTCGATAGCGAAACGATTCGCCGCTCCGGAACAATCGTGTGCGATAGCATTGAGCAGTGTCGAATCGAAGCTGGGGAATTTGTTGCTGCATTGAATGAAGGACTCGTTTCCTGGGACTCGATGAGCGACCTGTCCGATGTCGTTGCTCGAAAAATCTCTGGACGGAAATCTGACGATGAAATCACATTCTTCAAATCCGTCGGTCTCGCGATGGAAGACGTCGCAATGGCCGGCGAATTGCTGAAGCAAGCTCGCAAACAGAGCCGCGGGTCGCGAGCGCTGTAACAGGCCAGCTCAAGTTCCGTGAGACAGATCCGAGTGCAGGATCGATGTAATTTCAGGGGATACCACGCATCCACGACGTAGCCAACAATCAGCCGCGTCCTGGTCTGAACAGACCCATCCAGAGTCCGTCCACGTCAGCGGTCAGACAATCGCACTGGAGCGATCAGAGCCCGGGTGGAAGTCGCTCGGTGGCCAAGAAACCCCGGGCAACGCGTGCCGGGCTGTGCAGTGAGGCAGAGCGATCGATTTACTGCAGATTCCGAATCAGCCTCGCAACTTCGATCTCGAGGAGCTGTTTTGTGACTTCCAGTTGTACTCCCCGGTATTCATCCGCCCGGAACTGCTGGACCGCATGCGCCGTCAGCGGCTGCAGTTTCAAATCAAAATCTGTGAGCATCTGCAGGTTCTTCTGAATATTCTGCAGAGTCGACACTTCATCGAATTCTCCCCGTTCGAAGCGTTGCTCCTGCTGTGGAGAAGTCTTCAGGAATGCAGGAGACACTGCACGTGACTGCGCAATCATCTGCAGCAGTCTGATTTCAGACACGTTCGCTTTCTGCGGCGACCCGTCCCTGCCGTTTTCTGTCAGGAAGTCCTCGACGATCCGCGTATACCCGTTGCGGAGAACCGGACTGAGGCTCAACTCTTCTCCCGCCTGAGTGCCTGGATTGTCACTCGGGTCCGGTCCGGGACCAGTGGTAAACCCGGACCGTTCAATTTCCACAGCCAGTAACTGGGCGACAATATGCGATTCCAGAAGAGTGCGTCGCCCGGAACTGAAATCCGTAACGGCAAATGACGTCAGCGGCAGGAACCTGGAGCGAACTTCACCGAGTGTTGCCAGCATGTAAGTGACCCCTTCCTCAGGAAGCCTGTTGAAGTCAATCAGTACGTTCAGGCCCTGAGTCGCAAAGACGGTCTCCTGCTCCGGCGACACACGCAGGAACTGTGGTGAAATGAATCGCAACCGATCGATCATCTGCGACAACTGTGCCTGGTAGTCCGCCTCTCCTGAGACATCCCGTCCTGTGCTGACCAGGTAGTCGATGTACAGCCGTGAAAATCCCGTCCGCAGAACCTGGCTTTCCACGGTTGTCACGTCTGGTGATCGTGAAAACCACTGATACTTCGGGGGCTCAACGGTCAAGCCGGAATCGAATGCCGGTTCCTCCCGTCCGGAATCAAGTGGCCCGGATTCGTTTTCCGCACCGTGTGGCGGCCCCTGCAATGTCCGGTAGCTGACATAGCTCAGTGGCAGGCACACCATCATTCCCATGACTGTCAAAGCCAGCACGGGCAGGGGAAGTCCCGGCCGTGCACGTGACTTTGCCCACAGCGCAGTCAGCACCAGGAACAGAATGGCCAGGCCCACCGCGCCCGTCGCCAGGAGTTCCACCGGAAATCCACCCTGCGTGGTGTCGCGACCTGCCGACACCACACACACACCCAGCAGAACTCCCAGTAGAATCAGGCAGGGCAGGCTGACACGCCGGACGAATCCCGGTTGCGGAGTCATCCCCCACGACAGGACTCTTTCCATCACGGTGAAGGGGACATCTGTCGCCGTGGGAACGGGTGGCACCGTCTCCGGTCCGAGCCTTGCCGGAGACCTCGACCAGCAGAGTGTCAGAATCGTAAACGCCAGAGGCAGGCCCGTGACACCCACGAAAAAGAGAAGCACCTGAATGGCCTCGTCCGTATCGGCCACGACCGCGCCCAGAAAAACGATCATCCAGACGCCCAGCAGAACCAGGCACGGGATACCGACGAATCTGCCGAATCCCGGCTGCGGTTTCATCCAGAATGACAGCAGTGTTTCCAGGGCCGATCGACCATGCGGGAGGCTCGGATCAGACTCTTCACTGCCCGCCTCAGGCTGAAGCTCCCGCTGTTCGGACTGTTGTGCCGTTGCCGATTTCCGTCCGACCTGAGAACCCCACCACAACACGCTGAGAATCACAAACACCAGTGGCAGACCCACATTGCCTGCAAGAAACACAACCGCCCGCACGGTTTCACTCTCATACCCCATAACGTATCCGAGCGCGATCATCCAGACTACCAGCAGCACCAGCATCGGAATACTGACCAATCGGACGTATCCCGGCGGCTTCGGTGTCATCCAGTATGACAGCGCTTTTTCCCAGGGGGCCGATCGGCCATGCGGGAGGCTCGGATCGGACTCTTCGCGACTCGCCTCAGGCTGCAGCGGCTCGGGTTGTTGCAGCGGTTCGGGTTGCGGTGCCCTGTCCGGCTGCTGCAGATGCGTCAGATGTCCGGTGAGCAGCTCCTGCAGTTCTGCTGTCGACTGGAAACGTCGGCCGGGATCCTTTTCCATCAGTTTTGCGATGATCCCACACAGCCAGTCGGGAATGTCTGCATTGAGTTCCTGAACGGGACGTGGCGTCTGGTGTACGACCTGGTGCAGAACGGAGACTGCCGAATCCCCACGGAACGCCGCCCGGCCCGTACATGCCGCATACAGAACACACCCCAGACTGAATAAATCCGTCCGGAAATCAACCGCGTGCCCCTGCGCCTGTTCGGGCGACATGTACTGCGGGGTTCCCGTAATCTGGCCGGTCTGTGTCAGGCCTGCGTCATCGATGGCACGGGCCAGGCCGAAATCCGTCAGCTTGACGCGCTCGATGCTGTTTTCCAGCAGAATATTGGCAGGCTTGATATCGCGATGCACCAGCCCCTGCCGGTGCGCGGCGGACAGAGCACCGGCAGTCTGCAGCCCGATTCGCAGAATCGACAGGATGTCCAGGACTCCGACGCGATCAATCTTCTGCTGCAGAGACTGTCCCGCGACATATTCCATCACAATCATCGGCGGACTGGTGTCTTCGTCGATGGCATGGATCGTCACCACGTGGTCGTGACTGATTGCGGCAGCGGCTCGTGCTTCGCGGAGAAAGCGGCGTACCGATGTCGGGCTGGCCGCGACTTCAGGGGCCAGCAGTTTGACAGCCACAGGCCGCTCCAGTTGCGGGTCATGCGCACGAAGCACGACACCAAACCCGCCGCGACCGATCAGTTCCATGATGTGGTATGAGCCATAGGTCCCCAGCGCATCCGGATGGTCGGACGGTCCCAGCAGTTCCAGCCAGTCAGTGGTGTCGTCGGACCCGGCTGCAGTCTGTCCGACCGCGGTCTCCGCACTCTGTACAGCCAGTTCTGCCGGCGTTTTCTCCAGAAAACTTCCCGCATCCTCATGCGCAGCCAGCAGTTCCTCGACACGTGCCCGCAGTCCCGCGTCCTGACCGCAGGCTTCTTCCAGAAAGGCTGCTCGCAGGTGTGGTTCCTGATGTTCCAGCGCCGCGTGAAAGAGCTCTCGTTCCTGCATGACCGTCTCCGCGAATCGGAATTTGCCCGGCCCGGGCACAGACAACAGGTTTTCCAATCTCGGAGACGTGCTGTCCGGCGAGCCTTCAGGTCACAGTGCGAAATCTGGCGGCCAAACCCGCCAGCAAAACAGAAACTGCATCAGATTGAATCCGATTCATCTGCCTGAATGTTCCGTATCTCATGATACATCCACGCTTTAGACCAGGTCCACAGCCGCTCGGCAGTCCTCGTCGACAGACCCAGCGCCTCGGCAGACTCAGGGACGGTGAGTCCTGCAAAGTAACGCAGCTTGACCAGGTCCGCCGCCTGTTCGTCGACGTTCTCCAGACGATCCAGCGTCTCGTGTACAGCCAGCAGATCGTGTCTGTTCACAGGCGCAGCGACGGCGTCTTCCTGAAGTTCCCGACGGACGAACTGCCCGCCATGTTTGAGGCTGCGTTTCCGGCGTGCGTTCTCAACCAGGATCCGTCGCATAGCCTCGGCGGCTGCCGCAAAGAAATGACCGCGAGAATTCCATTGCTGCCGGTATTCCACATCCACCAGCCGCACATACGCTGCATGCACCAGCGCTGTAGCCTGCAGTGTCTGGCCCGCCGGTTCATTTGTCAGGCGCTGTGATGCCAGTTGCCGCAGTTCTTCATACACCAGCGGAAGCAACCCCTCTGCCGCATCAGGATCTCCCTGCTCCACAGCTTTCAGAATGTGAGTCACTTCGTTCATGAATGGATTTCAGGCTCACCATGGGAAGCGGTCATCCGGTCCGGACTCCGGTCGCGGATGTCTTCCAGAAAAATTTCAGTCGCTGCTGATGTTCGTACGCGTGTCCCGGAATCATGCCCCTGCCTGTTGCCCGTGTCCGGAACCTGTGAGGTTATTGGTCAACGGCTGTCGAGG
>JACLAC010000238.1_pt1 | contig 12571 bp, 10 predicted proteins | sample 8027881 | NCBI WGS metagenome assembly JACLAC01 (sample SAMN15725517, study PRJNA655200) | protist metagenome | isolation source: fluorescence activated cell sorting (FACS) single amplified genomes of... | place: Spain: Blaines Bay Microbial Observatory, Mediterranean Sea | collected 2016-01-19 | reverse complement strand
GATACCGATTTCTATACTCGAATCGTCTTCACAAAAACATCGCTGTAGTTGTGCTTGTTTTCCTCGTTTGCTCATCTTACTTATATATGTGATGGGTAGATTTACTTCAATTTATCAGCAAACTTTTTTCCAAATATACTCTATACGATGAAGTTAAATGGAATCCATCTCTTTCTAATTCTGCTCGGTTCATTAATTCTGTGTTCCAGTTTAGGCGGCACTCTAGTGGAGGGCTATGGTGGTTCGAGCCGTTCCACTAAGGTTACCACCTACACCGGACCTAGGGGAAGGAAAGCCACCGTTGTCGATGGACAGGACGGGAATGTTGCTGCCAAAGGGCCGAATAACAATGTCGTGACATCGAACGACAGCTACACTGCCCCTCAGGCGAACGTCACTGCTACCAGCTACACTGGACCAGCAGGCAACACCGTATATGGTGTTACCGGTTCCCAGGGTAATACGGCCGTTGGCATCCCAGCCAGTCAGATCGCTCCGGGTAATGAGGATCTCTACATCCTGAAATCGGAAGTCATTCCTCCAGTGTGTCCGGCGTGCCCCACTATCTCGGAATGCCCTCGCCAGGAACCTTGCCCCCCATGCCCTCCGTGCGGTAGATGCCCGGAGCCGGCATTTGAATGCAAAAAGGTGCCTAACTACACTACGAACGACGATAGATACTTGCCGCGACCTGTGCTCGCTGACTTCAGTCAGTTCGGTATGTAAAGTCTAGCGATCTGTCTGTCTTTCATCCATTTTCGAGTGTTCCACGAATGGAACCAATAATCTTTTGTAATGTCTGTTTTGTTTTTACGCAACAGACATTGGTTTCCTCCAGGGTGGTGATCCAGCATGTCGCTTCCATCTATAATCGCGTCACCTATTAGGAATAATAATTTTGGTGATGATCTAAATTCATCGAGCGTCATGCGGGTCATTGGACTGGAACCCATTGGTATAAGTTATTATTTATGGTTGTCCCTAAATAATAATTCTTTAACGGCGACGAGAGCCTCTGCGCTTACGACCCTTGCTGGTCTTTCTGCGAATGGGAGACCTCTTTCCCTTGCTCTTGCGTCCTTTGCGCCCAGTACGACCTTTGCGCCCAGTACGTCCTTTGCGCCCAGTACGACCTTTGCGAGTTGTACGGCCCTTGCGGCCTCTACGCACCTTACTTGCCTTTCTACGTATGTTACTTCTTCGCCTTCCACCACCAGCGGTGTGTGGTGGTTGTGGGCGCTGCCTTTGCGCCTGCTGCACCTCATCCACTGCAGGTTGTGCTACACCAGTCGCAAGAGCCACCAAACTCTGAGCTGCTGTCTGCGCAGCCTGCGTTCTCGCGGCATCCACATTGGTCTGGGCAGTAACAATGGCCTGCTGGTTGGACGTACGAAGTGATGCGATCAGCTCGGAAGGCGCAGCCACAACGCCCGAGCCGGGGGCTTGTACTTCTGGGTCTCGCTCCACCTGCTGGGGCGGCCGTTGCTGCTGCTGCTGTTGTCTAGCTGCCAGCGCCGCTGCCGCCGGATCAGGTCGTCCAGCCTGAATCTGTCTGTTTCTAAAATTCGCCAAGATCTCCGCTAGCTCTTTTGCCACTTGATCGGGATCCGATCCATTTTTGAACTTTTCCATGGCTCCCAGAACTGCATCGCACATATCTACGAGACCTGCCGCAGCACCCGCGTATAGGGCCACGCCGCCAGTACTCAAGAGGAATCCTGTGATGACCTGTACAATAAGATTGTACTTGGCGGAGACAACCGCACACGATTCGGCGCCAAAGAAGGCAGCCATGCCGCGGGCGCTATAGTCAAGAACACCAGTGCAGAGGGCAGGAAGAATACCCTTTGCTACTAGAACGCCCTCCAGTAAGGGCCATCCTAAATATGCTCCTGTGAGCAGGAGACCACCAATACCAGCGGCGAGAATCTTAGCCAATGTACGCTGCGTCATCACAGCCCCACCTTTTTTGATTCGCTTTCCTCCTCTCTTGCCTTTGTGCATCGCCGCATAATCTATAGGATCTTTCGCAGCCAGACGCGCACTTCTTCTCACAATCACAGGCTGGCCCATCGAGTCGGGAACCACATCTATATCTCCACCATCTCCGATGATTCCGCCTAATAGATCGTGGCCACCATCACCGTCCGCGAATATGGCTTGAAAAAATGCTTCGTGTTCTACAAGCTGCGGATTGAGCCGAATAACTTGTATTCCGGCCTCCCCCAAACTCATGGCCTTTATAGCCGGATTCTGCAATACATGAGCCATCGCCGGGTCCATTCCTTTGCAAGATAAACATACTCCTTGATCTGCCATAGTTATATTATACGCGCAGATAATATTAGTCGCGCCTCTTGATACACTTCTCGTCGATCTGCATTGTCTTACACTTCTTGTCCTGCGGAACGATCTTGATGACACATTTGGCTTTCTTGCCGTATAAAGGTTCGGTACAACCCTTCTCCTTCTTCCTGGTTTTTCTAAATTTAAATATCTTTGGTTTCTCATCAGTACAGCGTGATCTGAAATGCTCGTATCTCTCTCGAACATCACAATATGAGAGTCCTGACTTCTTTCCAAGCATTTTATTGACTGTTTCATGCAGTTTATAGACCCATCGAGAAAACCTGTCACGATTCTTCATGTCACACATACGCAATGGATGAGCTTTCAGGTTTCTCTTCAGATTCTCTCTACAATGTCTGCATGGAAGCACATTCTGCATATTGAGGATGAAGTTTCTGTAATGCTTCTTATCAGCAGCCGTCGGCTTCACAGGATAGTTGAAGCTCATAGTGTGCAAATAGTGCCACATACTAGGTCCCCATACAGTAGTTAGCATACCATCACCACTAGCATACTCCTTCTTTTTGAACGTATGTCGCCTATTTTTAGTCTTCCTGTTCTTTCTAGTTTTCATGATAAATTAGCATTAGAAAAACTTATCACCAAATGTATATATGAGCGAACGAACTTCATTCCACGATTTCTCTGATAACACCAGAAAAGTCTGCACGATAACAGGTATAGCGCTCTTAGTGATCGTTATTACTATGGTAGCACCAAGCCATATGAATCGAGGCGCATCTTTCCTTGGCAAAATTCTAGGTATAGGCCTCCTCGGCTACGCATGCGCAACCAATTCTCAAGAGACCACTTCATTTCTTAAGGCAGAGCCTGCCATATTTCAAGATGGGGATCTTAGCGGAGTGAGAAACAATGTACTTCTCAGCTACCTGTTCTCACTTCTCCTCCTCCTACTCGCATTGTATGTTTTTCGCTCTTTCTTTTGACACAAGCCGATAATATTCCCCAGCGGATCTTTACGTTCAGACGCCGGCATGGGCGTCCGTGTCTCTATAATAGCTTCATAGTAAGACTTATCATCGAGATAATCTTCGCGGTTTATCTCGACGTATGTTCCAATTGATGATCTAAACAACATGACTATTATATACCATTGTTGTACCTTTAGACCATGTTCGTTTAGCATTAAGACATAATTATTCTTCTGTACTATATAATGCTTGAATCAGTTAAAGCTCGTGTTGCTGACCTCGTCTCAAATCGAAAGTTTTTCATTGTCTTGGCATGTACTGTGGTGTTCATCGTAGCAGCTGTCTATGTGTATAACACCTACGTGTCCCCGAAACTCAAACCATCTTATGTTGAAAACAAGGAGTACATCAACAAAGGTGACGAACCATCGGATACCGCCGATATCTACTTCTTTTACACAACGTGGTGCCCTCACTGCAAGGCAGCAATGCCTGTGTGGAGGAAGTTTAAGGAATCAATTGGAGAGAAAAAGGTGAATAATATCAAGATTAACTTCGCCGAGATCGACTGTGACAAAGATACTGCCACTGCAGACAAATTCAAAGTCGAAGGTTATCCAACGATCAAGCTGGTGCATGGTAACAAGGTTATTGAATACGACGCGAAACCCCAGCTAGACACACTCACGCAGTTCCTCAACACCTCCTTGTGATCGAATATATGATAGAAATAAGCTTCCTTGTTGGGAACCGCGATCGATGAGCTTTTGACGCATATGCTCCGTCCCTAGAGCATCCATCCACGCCGGGAAGCCATCAAGATCTTCCACCAAACACCTAACTGTATTCTGAATCTCTCCTTGAGAGTCTTCAGTATCAATTTCACGCTGCATCTTTCTGATCAAGACCAGCATGAAATCAAAAACGGACGACTCATCTGTTACCATGTAGCGATCCATTACCCATACATTCTTAAATGCTAGCACCTCGGCCTCTGTACAATTCGTTTGGTCTATGCAGTCACGAAGAGGATAGTTATTTACCAAACCACCATCAATGTAGCATTCGTCCTCCATACACACGGGCCGAAAAGCAAACGGGTAGGCGGTGCTCATAGATATGGCCTTGACAATTGCGAGTTCGGGATGCGTCTTATGTGATATGTCAATTTTCTGAAGCTTGTGTTGGTTGATAGCCGTCGTATATAGATGGACGTCAATGTGATTAAACTCGAAAAGATCTTTTAATGTGGATTCTCCAGTAAGACCCTTTGCACTAAGAAGAGGTTCCAAAGAATCATTTACAAACTGCTCTCCAAGGACCCCCTTAGTCGAGAGGGCATCGAATATGGTCGTGGGACTAACCTCAATAACTTTCTCCCATGGTCTCTTAATAAAATAATCATCCAAGATTGCCCACTCATATCCAAGCGACAATACTACTCCCATAAATCCACCTATTGACGTACCATAAATGGACTGAATATCTTCGTACTTCCAGAATCCTTCCTTCTCGAGTACGCGCGCTGCCCCGTACGTCAGGAACCCGGTTGGACCTCCACCACTCAACACAAGGTGTTTGATTGTCATTAAATATGATATAGCGTGTTATTTAATAACTTTTTTTCTAGCAAAATGTTAATCATGGACACAATCTTCACACTTAGAGACAACGACGAAGGAGATCCACGTGTGAATCTCGACGACCTATACGAGCGTAAGAAGCAGCACGACTTGGCTACCCTTACAGTATATAACAAGATCTTAGCTCGCATACACACGAAGATCAAGACGGTATCCAGGCAGCAGATGGAGAATCAGTTTTGCTGGTATGTTGTTCCAGAGATGATGATTGGAATACCACGCTACGACCATGGTGCATGCGTCGCCTACTGCATCGACAAGCTCCGGGACAATGGGTTCATGATCCGTTACACACATCCCAATTTGCTTCTCATATCATGGCAACACTGGATCCCTTCCTATGTACGCAACGAAATAAAGAAGAAGACGGGCGTAGCCGTAGATGGTTATGGGAACAAGGTTGAGAAGAAAGAGAGTACTGATACAACTCCTTCAGATCCAAACACGCTCATGTTCCAGAAGTCGAACAACAACATCCAGGTTGGAGCAAAGAAGGAATTTAAGCCTATTGACACCTACAAGCCTAGTGGCAACCTAATATACAACAAAGATCTCTTGCAGCGGATCCAAGACAAATCCACAAAATAATAAGTTTTTGATGTTTTGAAAGTGTTTTCATATATATCAAATTGCATCGAGTATTCACGACATTTGGAAAATAAGGATAAAAACTGCTTTCGAAAACTAAAAAAACGTGAGGCAACATTCCATTATGTAGGAGAAATGCATATTTTTGAAATGATGCGATGGGAACCTACAGAATCGTCGAAAATAGATTTAGAAAGAAAATCTGATGCTAATTTATGCTAATGAAAAGTTGCAAAAAGTTGCACGATAATTATTCATGTATAGTTTGTGACTATTCTACGTCACGAAAATCTTCATGGGAAAAACATTTGGCAACCCATAAACACAAAATGCTAACGGATGCTAACAAAAGTTGCAAAAAAGTTGCACGCGAACCCGAACTCCATGTGTGTAGCAGCTGTGGTAGATCGTATAAACACAAAGCCTCACTCTGTAGGCATAAGAAAAATTGCACGGGTACTGGACAGGTGTTGATAAGCAAAGATGATCTCGAAGAGATCCAAACAAAGGCGGATTTATATGAAGAACACAAACAGGACATGCAAGAACTCAAAGAGCTGGTTCAGAAGGTGGCTGATAATGGGCCAGGTACAACCATCAATAACAATCTCAACATCAATATTGTCCTGGAGACAAAATGCAAGAATGCCATGAATATTACAGATTTCGTGAATAAACTTCATCTGTCTTTAGAAGATCTGCTTTACACTGGTCATAATGGATTCATCGAAGGTGTTTCTAATATCTTCATCAAGGGACTGCAAGAGATAGAGCCTGAGAAACGACCAATACACTGTGCAGACAAACGGGGCAACAGTCTGTACATCAAGGAGGACAACAAATGGGAGAAGGATGGAGACGGTAGGATGTTAGACTCACAGATTGGTGCCGTGACGAAGAAACAAATCGACGTGTTGAAGGGCTGGGAGAAAGCCCATCCAAATTGGCGCGATTCAGATGTAGAAACTAAGACTTACATGGAGCTAGTCCAGAAGATCATGGGCGGTTCGAGCGATGAAGAACGCATGAAGAATCATCGTCTTATTCAGAAAAAGATCGGGAAGAATTTTAACATAGGAGACGTTACAGACGTCTAAATAATTAGTTCGACAAGTTTCGAAATAATTATTTATGAGTTAAGGTGCTTAGCGGCGGCTGCGGCGGCTGCCACGGCTGCGGCGGCTGCCACGGCTGCGGCGGCTTCCACGGCTGCGGCGGGTACGGCGGGCACCCTTACCCGTGCTGCTGCTGCGGCGCTTGGTGCGGCGAGCGCTCTTAGTCTTGCGACAGAACGAACGCTTCTTACCGATGGCCATCTTGCAGCCAGAAGCCTGACGACAACTGGACGTACGCTTGCCACGGCAATGAGAAGCCCGGCGGCGCCGGGAGTAAGACTTTCTTGCGGAGGATCTAACTTTTGTCATTATACCTTATACTGAGAAAAAAAGTCGCTAAAAGAGAGACTTACTACCCTTTAGTTTGTACCAATTACTCCAACCTTTTGGCTCCCTTCGTCAGTAACGTTTCCCGGTTGAGGCGTACCAGGCACCACGTTCTCATCCAGTTCTCTTGACGCACCAAGTTCGCCGCTCCCTGTCACCTCTCCAACGGGTTCAGCCAACTTGTCTCCTTCAATATCCGCCTTAATATCCTTATTCTGGACAGGGGCTACAGGGTTGGCCGCATCCGACCTGTCACCCTCTGTGTCAGCAGGCACAGCAGGTTTGTCGGAATTCTGCGCAGGTGCTTCATATGTAGGTAGTTCGCTTTTCTCGGTAGATTCATCCACGTCAGCGTCAGCGGAAGCAGCAGCAGCAGCAACATCAGCAACATCAGCAGCAGCTGAGTCGCTATCATCATCCGTCACAGACATCGATTCGATTGTCTTCTCGAGCTCTTCGATCTGGTTTTGTGAGGTTTCCATTATCTGTTTCTCAACGATAGCTTCGAATATCTCAAGACCGCGCAAAAAGTCATTTTCGCACGTCAGGTAAAGATCGACTATAATGCCACGTGTTTTCACGACAATATCTTGCAGGGAAGAAGCAGTCAGTTTGGGATTGACAACGATCTCCTTGCGATCAGTTTTGGGATTGATACTGAACACAAACAGATCATCTACGACTTCTAGCAACTTGTCCTGGTTCGTGTTGGCCGTCTGCATCATTGTTTTGATATGCTTGGCGTAGTCGCCGAACAACTTCTCTTTCAACGATCCTTTGTACTCCTTAGTGTAGGGGCCTCCCTTCTTGCATCCAGAGCTATTATGGAAATCTCGAAGGGGAATCTGGGAGAATGATGTGATAAGCTTCTTTCCTGGGTTTGGGTCGTTAGGTCCTTGGACTGGGATTTTCTGATTCCCAGTGAATGCTCGATAGAACTTCTCTACATCCTTCTCATATACATCTGTGCGTGTTTTCTTAGTCATTCCAGTGAAACCACCGTTGTCATAGTCATATTTGTCGTAGTAGAGCTTCTCAAGCTCTGGAATACCTGGTTCCGTTTTCAAGGTCCGCGTCTTTCCTGTTTTGGGGTCGAAATTCAAAGAACAGAACTTCGGTTTTACCTTGATACCAGAGCTGCTTGGCACGTCGTAGTTTTGATCATTGATGAGAGCATTTAGGCGCTGGCTGCAGATATTGATTCTCTTGATTTTTGCTTCGGCGTTATCAGGGATGTCCTGTTTATTTAGCAGTGTTGCTTCCTGTGTGGCTCCGGTGCTGTCTTTGTACTTGTATGTTGGGTTTATAGTGGTGGTGATGGCTGCGAACACGTGGGCGATCTTGACATAAAACTTGGCGATTCCGATACAGAGTCTCCTTTTTTGTGTTTGGTTTCTCACATCCAGTTTTTCAAGGTTTTCCTTGTCGAGAAAGATAACGTTGTCTTCCGTCATCTCGTTGATCTCGACTCCATCCTTTATTCTTTGAGCCAAGTATTCCACCTCTAAATCGTTGAGGTTATTCGCGATGATTCTCGACGTGAGGATGACTAAATTGTTACAGTACTTCATGTCCGCTAACTTCCTCATATCTTCAAAATTACTCGTCAGAATGTATCGCGTGGCGACATAGTCAATAATATTCGATAAAGACTTCTTTTTTGGTTCCTCTCCAGACGATGATGTCGTATTTCCCATTATGTAAAATACATATATAATAAAATTGATTTACGAATATAATGTTCTACCTAACATCAATAATGAGTAATGCGCAGGTCACAAAAACACACAAAATTCGTCGTCCCAGAGTCGATAAGCAGGCTATGTGGAACAGCTTTCAGCAGATGGAAGGTGAAGAAGAGACTGAGGTTGAATGTGTATATAGGAGCAGCGGACACAGGGAGGTGTGCGACTGTTGCGAAAGTCCTCTTATTCTGACAGATGAGGGGTTTCTCGCGTGTAGGAACGACACTTGTGGTGTCATCTATAAAGACATGATAGACCAGAGTGCAGAGTGGAGGTACTATGGTGCCGATGATAACCATACAGGAGATCCTACACGAGCCGGACCTCCTATCAACCCACTTCTCCAAGAGTCATCATTTGGATGCAAAGTGATATGTCCATGGCGAGCGACATACGAGATGCGCAAAATCCGCCGGTATGCTGAATGGCAGTCTATGCCGTATAAAGAGAAATCGCAGTACGATGAGTTCCAACGTATCCAGATTCTCGCCTCTCAAGCTGGAATTGCGAAGATCATCATCGACGATGCCATGCGTTATCATAAGATGATCTCTGAGGCGAAGACATTTAGGGGTCTTAACAGACATGGAATTATCGCGGCTTCCATATACGTTGCTGCTCGTTTGAACTCATTCCCTAGAACAGCGAAGGAGATAGCAACTATATTTCACCTCGATAATACTAGTGCGACACGTGGATGCAAAAACGCAATCTCAATTATCAATGAGATGGAGCATGACCTCGACAACGAGGATAAGACGAGTCTATGCAAGACAACGCCGGTGTCATTCATTGACAGGTATTGCAGCCGTTTGAACATCAATAAGGAGCTCACACAGCTTTGTAAGTTTGTGGCAATTCGGATTCAGAGGAACAATCTCGTGCCGGAGAACACACCACATTCGATCGCTGCCGGCATCGTATATTTCGTTGCTCAGGAATGCAAACTGAATGTCACGAAAGAGGCAGTGCATAGCGTGAGCGAAATCAGTCAAGTCACGATTAACAAATGTTACAAGAAACTGGCTGATCCGACGATGCGCGAGACGTTGATCCCAAGGGCTATTGTTGATAAATATTCTGCCTAGGGCTCGATTCCACCGCCGCCGCCGTCATCTTTACCGCCGCCACCGCCCCCAGAGTTTAGAACATTGACATTAATATTTGCCGTTTTTTGATGGTAGCGAATGTCAGAGGAGGTGGATGTTAAAGTAACGGAGCCCAATTCAGTTACTTCATTGATAGAATCTGTTGTTGCAGTTATCTTAAGAGTGTAACCAGAGTCGTAATTGCTAGGGCTCAATACTACTCCTGTGGTTGGCGATACTGTAAAATCGCTGGAATCTGTTGTCGAATGGTTCAGTGTGGGTGTTATGGTTACAGTCCCCGTCGGTTGAGGCGATATGGTAACCGTCAATACAATTTCATTCCCTTCAGTTATGGTTACCTCTGGCACTGGAACACCAGAGTCTTTGACGATTATCTGACCATCAACTGCATTCGGATTGTTAAAATATGCAGGAATATAGAACGTTTGACCTACGCTGTCCATTATTGTGAGCCAGCGCATGTCATTAATATTAGACGATGGCAATCCACAGTTGATAGGGTTGGGTGCCGGAAGGAAATGTTGTTTGCTTAAAAAGGTATTGTTATTTGAGATAGAGAATTTTGCGTCATACTTGACAGGCGCAGCAGCAGTGCTGGATGTATTTGAAGTATTTGTATGCCTATCAAACGCTGTAGTATTCATACCCAGCTTGAATGTGCGGCTCCCAGCAGCGTTTGTGGAAGTTGCTGCAAATAAAGCTGGTCCAGTGTTTCCTGGGTTATATGCTTCCATATGATGATCGCTTTGGGCATCCCACATCCCCACAGTATTGTTACCAGTAGCTGGCCCAATGAGTCGAACAGTATCTCCCTGAGTCAAAGTTAAACCACTTATCGCGTTTTCACTTCCAGCAGGTCCTTGAGTGCCTTGCGCACCCGTCACACTAGATCCTGGCGCCCCTGTTGCTCCTTGTGCTCCAGCCGGGCCTTGAGAGCCCTGCGCCCCTGCACTTCCAGATCCACTCACAGAACTTTCGTTCCCGTATATAATGAACCAGAATGATTGATCTGTTGCTTCAAGTTCGGTGTCGTTGCCATATCCATCGATATTTGCTGGAAGGCCTGTTGCAGTATTTGGAGTTGTGGTTCTCCATATATATACTGTCATGCCAGCAATGGTTGTTGTTTTAACTGAAGGTTGATATAAACTCTCTCTCCCATACAAGGTCACTGAACCATCATGACTTGCATTACCGGTGCTGCTTGACACTTTAACACCTATGTAGTAATACACGTTGCGGTTAAGCGCGACGCCGGCCTCGCCAGCATCAGGGCCTCCACTTTGATCGATTGCGGCGGTTAAGTTGATTGACAAAGTCTTATGATCTATAATGGCAGAGCCTTGACTAATAATCGAACCGCTAGATTGAAGTGTATATGTCTCACCACCTTGCCAATTGCTTACTGTGTTAGCATTAGCACCCGTATGTTCGCCAGAATTGGTGATACTATATATGCCAACATTTAGCTTGTTGAACTCGCCCACCTCAGACGAACCCGTTGCATTAAACGCCCGGAGCGTTACGGTGAGATACGTTCCGGATTGGGAAACCATGAACCGCTGAAGATAGACGTTGCCTGCATCGCCTGTGTATGATGATTCTCCGGAGCTTTTATATATTACCTCGGCTAATCCTTCCTTATCATAGTCGTATGGTGTGTAAAAGAGTGCAGTTCCGACTCCTTGTATGCCTTGATTTCCTTTATCACCTTTGTGGCCTTGTGGGCCAGTTGCACCCTGCGCTCCTCGCGGGCCAGTATCTCCTTGTGGTCCCGTATGTCCTTGTGCTCCAGTATGGCCACGTGGTCCCTGGGCGCCTTGCGCTCCTGTTGGACCTGTGACGCCTTGAGGTCCAGTATGACCTTGTGCTCCTTGCGGGCCTGTTGATCCCTGTACTCCCTGTGGTCCAGCATCACCTTTGTCTCCTTGAGCTCCTGTCCCTGGATCACCCTGAGCCCCAGTTGGTCCTTGACCGCCAACACTGCCCGCCCCTTGTGGTCCAGTAGGTCCCTCAGCACCTGCCATTATGTCCATTATGGCCAGCGACGAATCAGCCATTACGAATAAAGGGTCATCGAGTCCCTCATCACCGGATGTACCGGCTCTCATAGCCATCACTCTGACGCTCTCATCCGACTTCAGGTCTATAATTGTGACACCCGTTCCTGAATATTTACGCGACCCTCCTCGCTGTAAGGTGAAATATACAGTCGTATTAGCTATATCTGACCACGAGTCCGATCCTGAGCGTTTTTGTAGCTTTACTGACATGGGATAGTGGGCATTGTTTTCTTTACGAGCGTTAGTGATATATGTGATATGGGCTCTTATGTTCTTTGAAGTAGTAATCGAACCATCGCCATTTAGCTTGAGTGCTGAATTAGTAGTCGTGAAGTCGGTATCGCCATAGTCTATGACTACAACTCCGCTGTTACCTATAGGGACTGATATATCTGATACTGTAGAGACGCGAATAGCGTCACTTGCTGATCCCAGTTCTCCTTTGGGACCAGTTGGACCTGTGATTTCCGCTTTTTGTCCTTCGTCGAAATCGTCAAATGAAGGTGGATCTCCTTTTGGTCCAGTTTCTCCAGGTTTTCCAGGATCACCGGGATCACCAGGTTTCCCTTGTGGTCCAGCTATCCCTGTACCCCCTTGCGGTCCCTGTATCCCTGTACTTCCTTGTGGCCCGTGTATCCCTGTACTTCCTTGAGGTCCGTGTATCCCTGTACTTCCTTGAGGACCAACTATACCAGTTGGG
>JACLAC010006871.1_pt1 | contig 12574 bp, 11 predicted proteins | sample 8027881 | NCBI WGS metagenome assembly JACLAC01 (sample SAMN15725517, study PRJNA655200) | protist metagenome | isolation source: fluorescence activated cell sorting (FACS) single amplified genomes of... | place: Spain: Blaines Bay Microbial Observatory, Mediterranean Sea | collected 2016-01-19 | reverse complement strand
TACTGATATTCTCGGTGGTCTACAAATGGGCTATCGCACCGTATTGGTTTATAGTGGTTCTACTCAGCCTCATGATTTAGATCAATACCCCTATGCACCATCATTAGCAATACCATCACTGAAAGATCTAATTACTGAGCTATAAGCAACTTGCTATTTTTGTCTTCCATTCTACCAAAAATGTAGGAGATATCTTTGTTGAGAAGAAGACTGAACGAGGTTCAGTGGCAAAGATTTTCAATATTACAGGTTTTTCCTGTAAAACTCCGTAAATTGTGGAAAACGAAAAGGAAAATCCTAGGAAAAATAAAAACTATGTAATGATTAAATACAAAGTCAGTGCGTAATATTGCAATTTATCCTTTAAAGTTCACTCTGTTGAAATGCTCTCACCTGTCGAGAGTATTTTCTCCATAGGGTGTGCCTAGCTGGTCTTCGCACGTAATCAGCTAGGCATTTTTTCTGGTTTTTGTCCTGTCATTTTTTTCTAATTCTCTGTCAATTGGTGGCTGATTACAGATTTTTCCTGTAAAACTCGGCAAAATTGCGGAAAACAACAAAAACTTATAAAACGTAAAGTGATTCAAAGATTAAATATAAAATCGACACACAATATTAATATCTATATATTAGTATTGTGCTCGTCTACAGTTACCGAGCCATGCCTAGTTGGACCCCCCAGCTAGGCATTTTTTTCTGGTTTTTGTCCTGTCATTTTTTTCTAATTCTCTATCAATTGGTGGCTAGAAACAAACCTTCGTTGCTTATAAAGATTAGAACCGTGATTTTTCATCGACTGCTAACTAAACAGTTCTATTTTGTGTGTCTGCTTAGTTTATTATACTTGTTATCAAGTCAGGGATGGGCAAATCCATCATCTGTAGAACAATTAATTAGTTTATCAGATGAAAAATTCAAAACTGATCAACTCTCTGCCTGTTTGGAACTACTACAGCAGGCGGAGCGGTTGTCATTGGCTACGGAACATCCGATAAGCGATCAAGCTGAGATCTTGTGGCGAATGTCTCGTGTTTATACCGAACAGGGAAATAAGATATACAAAGACAAAAAAAAAGGGCACAAAAAAAGGGCACGTAAACTTTTTGTTAAAGCGGAACAGCTTGCCCGACGATCTACCAAATTATCGCCTAAAAACAGTCAATGTTACCTCTATGTTTCCAATGCGGCTGGCAGCTTAACGCAAGTAGTAGGTGTTAGGGAAAAAATAAAATTATCGGAGGCTGTTAGAGAATTTGCTGATCGAGCAGTTGAATTAGACCCAAGTAACCATTATGCTCACTATATTTTAGCTCGATGGCACCATGGCATGGCAAATGTTAGTGGAGTATTATTAGAAATGGTTAAGCTGATCTATGGCGGTTTACCCCCAGCCAGCATGGAAAAGTCTGTTCATCACTTTCAACAAGCAATTCAACATGACTCAAATAATGTAAGGTATCGTTTAGAATTTAGCCGTATCGCTTTATCACTACAAGATTGGACACTTGCTCAGTTGCAGTTGGATGTGATCCAAACATTGATTGAGCAGTCAGAAATCTCCCCTAATCTTGGAGATGAAGTCAAAAAGATCCAAAACAAATTGAACAGCAGATGAAGTGATTCGCTGTGTCCACTATTGCCTACCAAAAACTTGCCTTTAGAGATATTTAAAAACTCAGCCAAACTAGTTATACCAGTCAATAGTTTTACCTGCTAACTTAATTTGAGTTTAGAATCGGGTTATTGGTGGTTAAAAGTGAGAAGAACGAGGTTTGCCAGACGGATTAGGGTTGCGATTTGCCACCAATGCTTCTGCTGTTTAGATGGAAGACTAGGGCATAAGATGTGCCAGATCGGATAAAAGAGGCCATTTGGAGATTCCGCTAACTATCAGGTTAATTAACCGCCATTCAACTGCGAGATTAAGGGCGCAGGTGCGACAGCAATACAGCAGTTAATATAATATTTTGTTGACAAGAATTTAGTATTACAGAATCGACTGGAAAACAGAAGTTAAAAAACGTAATCGGCTGGACATCAAGGCTAAATTTGGGCTGTTAAGGTGTTCAAAACGGCTTAGATTCAATTTTAACTGCTTGGGTGGGGTAAATTAGTAGAAGTTGACAGGTTGCCCTTAAATTGAATCCTGAGAGGTTTGTTGTTTGTTAGAGATCAGAATAGATGTGAGTGTCAACATTGCTGAAAAGCCAAAAAACTGCTAGTGAATTTATCTGGGTGTAACCTGAATGACAGCTGGAGTTATGTGGAGGTTATGTGGGTTTTGTGGAGCTAAATCGACAGCCAAAAAGACCAGAGGGTTATTGAGTCTCGAATGGGATGAATCCAAGGAGATTGGGTGTCATCAAGGGGGATTATTCTATAACAGTCGGCCAATTAGGCATTAATGACAGTGTTTGAGTCTAATTCAGCCTGGGTATTTGTGGCAGATGGAGATTTGAGCCGATTTTACGGGGTAGAATATTTTAGATTATAAGAGGCGAATATTAGCCAAATAATAGGCTGCTAGTAATGAAAATAGATTGAAATGGAGAAGATATAACCAATTAAGCCTCAAATGGGCCTTAAAAATGAGAATCTCGGGACCGAGAGGTTGACCAGACTAAGCGCGTTGACCGATTAATCGTCCCCAGAAGCTGACTTTCTTTTCTTCTTTCTCTTGACTGGATTCCAGTAGTAGTTGGTTTTGCTCCGTTAGTTTATCAATGGTTTTCTGTTGCATGGCCATAATTTGTTGGGCTTGGTCTTGTTGTTTTAGCAGCTCATCTACTTGGTTTTTATTCCCTATAATTTGTTCCTCGTAGCTAGAAATTTGAGATTCTATTAGTTTTATTTTTTCTTTTAGGTGCTCAACTTCTAGTGCAGATTTATTGACTGGTTCAGTAGATTCAGAACCGTTATTGTTAGTTTTTACAGTAGATTCGGAACTTTTGTTGTAATTTTTTACGGTAGGTTCAGAACTTTTTCCGTTAGTTTCTACAGTAGGTTCAGAACTGTTATTTGGTCCTATATAAATCCATCGTCTGCCATGCTCCATTTTAGAGTGAATTTTGTTTTTCTTTATTCTATTATAGAGCGTTTTTTCTGAGACTTTATAGTGAGCTACTGCTTGGGATACTGAAATCCAGTCTGACATTTATTGTACTCCTAGCCAGGATGTAATACTGTGCTCTAACTAATACGAACAATAAATAATGACTGTTACATTTTCTTCTGTAATGTGATTTGCGCTTTTCAGTAATTACTGAAATCAGTTGCTGTTATAGTTACGGTAGGTACTGTAATTATTCTTGACCAGATGACGGCAATGTTATAGAATGGCGGGACAATAAAAAAGCCCCAGCAGGGAAGCTGAGGCAAATTCGTCTGAAGAGATCGTCGATCTCTGTGGTCAGAGCGTGGCAGCACTGATTATAGCAGATCCACGATCTCCAATCAATTACCTTTTTTGATGTGGAGATTTTTTTATGGCTATTGCTCAAAAACTCCAGGCTCTTTCGCCTGAGGAACTAAGCTCTTTCCCTCGTTCGACTCAAGATTACATTCCCAAAGCCCATTCCAAGCTACCCTTTAACTTTGCTGCCATTGCCTGGGACATCGTTGACTCTGATCAGTTTCGTCATCTCTCTGGTGAATCCATCAAACTCTATGTCTACTTAGCACGACACGTTGACCTACGGCTGAAACAGAAGACGCGCAGCAACGGCGAGTACCTATTAGGTCGTACCTTTGCCAAGAAGTATGAGACTATCGCTGACGACTGCTATGGTGGGAGGAAATCAGCTCGTTCAGTCCAACGCTACGTGACAGAATTAGTCGAGGCTGAGTTGATTGAAGTCGAGAAGGGCTGGGGCAATGTCTGTACCTTCACCCTGATGGCCTTCCATCAGACTGATAAGATCCAAGAGTACGAGACCAACGCCGTTCAACGTGAGTTCCAGATCCAGCAAGCGGCTCTACGGAACAACAAACTCCGCCTATTACGACACGAAAAGGACCAGGTCATCGAGGTGGAAGCACCGGCTGAGCTGGCTCAACCATTGAATCAGATCCCAGATACGACATCAGTGTCTAGTCCAGACACGACACCTGTGTCCACTCTCATTATTAATAGAAACTTCCTCACAGAAACTTCTTCTTCTTATACCAATCACTCAAATGGTCAACAGCCCCTCTTCTCCTCTCAGACTGATTTGAGTAACTCTGATCAGCATTACCAGCAACTTAAACTCCAAACCCTTCAACTCTGGCAGGATCAACAACAAAAACTTGATAACCCCCTGCCCTCCAACGCTGATCTTTATCAAATCATGCGACATGATCATCCCCTCGGTATTGATGCTTTCGTCTCTCAGGCTTGTCAGTTAAGTCCTCATGTTAACCCCATTCAAGCCCTTCAGCTACTTCAAGAATGTATTAAAATCATGCCCAAAACAGGTGGTAATGGTCGTCCCGTTGGACGTCCCGGCTGGTTCCTACTCTCTATCTCTGACTCCTTCTTCAAGCGGGCCTGGGCCAATACCTTTGACTTTCTGCCTCTCTATTGGCAGCAGCATCAAAATACCGCTCCTCATCCTCGGTCGCTCAAACTCATTAATCGACCGAGTAATCGCTCGGGCAAACCTCGTTCTTCTCACTTTTAATCAACTATAGTCTGATTTGTTATTCAACTTAAATTGATCACTAAAACCATGTTAAATCCCTTTTAAAACCCGTTTACCAGGCCCAGTAAGTTGACCTTCAAACTCCAAAGATTCAACTTTGATCTCTACTTAGGATTACAATTTTCCTCGCCTGGCTGGACATTGTTATTCTTTTTGGCCGCCAAAATCCTCCGGCCGAAGATTTAGATTCTTATGAAGATGGTATTTTGGGTGATACCAGGATTTTGATGACGATTAACACGAATTGTGTCACCTGATCCATCTTAACCACTCAAAAGAGTATTGGCAACAAGTCAGATCGATGGTATCTGATTATCAAGACCGAAGAAATTGGTTGAAAACTAATGCTGGGTTGCTAGATTGGTAAGAGGAAAGCAAAAACCAAGGACAAATCCTTCCTGCCAGACCAGTTGTATAACGATTACCACAGTCCAGTCAGAGACTGAGACCTTGACTTAAAACTAAGATTCACTGACCTGTATACCGGTTATTACTTCTATCCTTTTTCATCTTTAAGCATCTTTTATCTTGAGATCTGAGATTTTTTCCGCGGTACCATATTCACCTTCAAACTAATCATATGGTAGTAAATTACAAAAGTTAGAGACATAGTCTCTTATTGCAAACACATAAAAGTAATCAAATAAAAAATGGGAGAACAAAAAGTAGATCGAGTTTTTTGTAGACTCTGCGGATTTACAAATCCTTCAACTAATTCATCAGAGTGTCCTACTTGTGGAACATTGGAATGGAGAACTGACTTTCTTCCTTCGCAACAACGCATTGTGGAATTCCAAACACGGTTACTAATTCCTTGCAGAAACCAAACTTTTGAGTCAGTTGATTTGGAATGTACTAATCAAACTGTTTTTTCATTAATCAAAAACCAATCAGTCGAGGAAGGAGAAAGTTGTAAGAATTGTGGTCAACTCTGGGCAAATTCAAACCAATTGAACCTGAAACGAATAAAGGACAGTCTAGAACCTAAAGGAATAATAGACCGTATTGATTCAGATATAGTACCAGTATCTAAATTAACCCTAAAAGACTGGTTTGATTATCTAAATGAAGAAGACCGTGAATTAGTTAAAAAATATAATCTATATTCAGTTTTTAAAAAGGGAGAACCTGAATTTAAATTCGTTCCATTCTTTGAATACGTGTTCTTAGATCTTGAAAAGAATTGGAATTCTCCTTCTTGGTGGTTGAAGTCTATAACCTCTATTATAATCTGGATTATCCAATTTTTGATTGGATTATTGATGGATAGCAAGTCGAGTTAGAACAGTATGAGGTAGCAGAAATAGGAGATTACGTTAAAAAAGAACCTAAGACATTCGGGTACCAAGTGATTCCTGCTTCTGACTCCACTGACAACACCTAGTGATCTGTGGAGAGGTTATTTCTATCCTTTTTTAGATTTAAAGATCTCTCATACAAAGGAAATAAAAAGGTAAATGACTGATTTTCTGAGAGAGTGGGCAAAACATTATCGGATTAGGTTTATCATTGCACTCATATTGTGTGTTTTTTTCGTATATTCGATGATTGCGGTTCAGACAAGTGATTCACCATGGGGAATGATTATTATTCTCTTGGTCTTATCAGCAATTATTCAGGATCGGTTACGTGAATTTAATTCTTCTTTTGAAGGATTGTTGGTTGATAAGTATGATGTACCTGCAGGAAAAGGTGGCATAAATTGCTATTTCAAATTCAGCAAAGGTGGGAGAGAATTTATTAGACAAGTCGACTTAGAACAGTATGGGGTAGCAAGAATAGGAAATTACGTTAAAAAAGAACCTAAAACCTTCGGATTACAAGTCACCCGAAATTCTGACTCCACTGACAACACCTAGTAACCTGTACAGAGGTTATTACTTCTATCCTTTTTCATCTTTAAGCATCTGTAATACCAAGGAAATAAAAAGGTAAATGACTAATTTTCTGAGAGAGTGGGCAAAATATTATCCGTCTAGTTTCATTGTTATACCCATATTATGTGCCTTTTTCGGATACTTGCTGCTGCGGTAGTTAGTCCTGATATTTTGTCCATTCAAGTATACGTATACCCCCCCAAAAGAAATTAAATCAATAATCTACTGAGACACCCCCCCGCTAGTAAATGGCAATAGATCTGACACCATTTTACTTTGTTGACATTGACTTTTATTTCTGATCTCTGGAACAATGAAACTGCCTAGGATTCGATTTAAGGGTGGCTTGTCAAATTCTGGTAAGTTTGCCTGTCCAGAGATTCACAATTAATTTACTATTATAGGGGTAATCAGGATGATATTTTCTACAACTAACTCTCTCGAAGGAAAAACCATAAATCAATATCTTGGTGTAGTTTCCGGTGAAGTTATTTTGGGAGCTAATATTTTCAAAGACCTGTTCGCAGGTATTCGAGATATTGTAGGTGGACGGTCCGGTGCTTATGAAAAATCTTTACAAGATGCACGAAGCGCAGCATTTACAGAAATAAAGGAGAAAGCCGAAAAATTGGGAGGAAATGCCGTCATTGGAATAGATATTGATTACGAAACAATAGGTAAAAACAGTAGTATGTTAATGGTTTCAGTTACCGGAACTGCTATTGAATTTTCATAAATCTTTGTCAGTTTATGCGAGCAAAATTATCAAACTCCTATTTGATCGTTCCAAGATATCGATATTAAGTCAAGGCGAATAACACGGCTCTTGCTCAATCTGGGGTGATCTGGGTTTGCTGGTTGGTTAGGTAGAGGTAGGTTGCTTAGCTGGTTTGCTGGTTCTGGTTTTGTTTTACATCTGATGTTCTAATAGGTTGTTTCTGTCAACAAGGTGTTGTGATTAAAGGCTCAATTCTACATGTATTAGTACAAAGTTAGACATGGTGTTTTGAAAGTAGAAGTCAGAGCAGTTAGAGAAATCATTAACACAATGGAGTTTTATTCATGTATGAGTATAAAGTTCTTCGCAGAGAATTTGTCGAAAGTGATGTTCTTGAATCAGAAATCAATGGATTAGCAAAACAAGGATGGCGTTTGATTTCAACATCAATATCAACAGATGTACGGTCAGGTGGAGATAAGACGAATGTTAGAAGAATTAGCACTTCTTCTGAACTCTATTTATTTTTTGAGAGAGAAACAGGTCAGAGCAGTTAGAGCAATCATTAAGACAATGGAGTTTTTCTAGAGCAGTAAGTATTTAAGTCAGTTCTTCCACCCACAATCGGATTATCGGTTAGGTGGTCGGTCGTAATTATGTTATTAGTTAGATGTTTATCTTCTTGCCGGTTTTGATAGAATGAGGTCCTAGATTTTGATGAATATGAGAGTTTCACATTAAATGGTATAGAGTACGAAACACCCGAAAAAATTCCCCTGCAGAGGAGTTGGAATCGTATGACAAAACGAAAGAAGTGTATTTACATTCAAATTTTAATCAGGTGTTAATTCATGATTTTGCAATCACAAAAAAATAGGCCAAAGAAATTTGGCCTGTCTGGAATTTTGTTCTTGGGAACAATGATTATAGTTTCTGATGTATTTGCTCACGGAATTTCTGAATCAGATAAGCAATCGATGCTGGACGGGGGATACCTCGAATATATATGGCTCGGAGCCGTACATATGCTCACTGGATATGATCACTTGTTGTTTTTATTTGGAGTTATCTTCTTCCTAATAAGCTTTAAAGATATTGTGAAATTCATCACAGCATTCACGATAGGACATAGTATTACATTGATATTCGCAACCTCATTTAAAATCACAGCAAACTACTATCTCGTGGATGCCGTGATTGCTTTGAGTGTCTGTTATAAAGGGTTTGATAATCTGGATGGATTTAAAAAATATCTCAAAATGGAAGCCCCAAATCTGCTTTTTGTCGTTTTTATATTTGGTTTAATCCATGGATTTGGTTTATCCACTCGCCTTCAACGACTTCCTCTTGGTGAAAACATGACTGGCCTGGTCTTGAGAATCCTGTCATTCAATGTTGGTGTTGAAGTTGGACAGATTACAGCACTAGTTATAATGCTTTTGGTTATTTCAGGCTGGAGAAAATCAACTTCTTTTTTTCAATTCAGCAAAGTTTCCAATGTCGGACTAATTGCCGCAGGTGTAGTATTATTTTTTATGCAGATGCATGGGTTCAGTCACAGAAATAATCCTGACGAATTTCCAATGAATAAAGACGATCACTATCACACTCATTTATCTATGGAAGAAAAAAGAAAGGAAAATCTAAGTGATGGTTTAATGCAACCAGGTGATACCGGAACTTCAATAGAACCAAATGAAACTCAGACAACTAATTTTGAAGCTAATCCTAAGCATAAAACTCATTCCCATGAAGGAAAATCACACACTCATTAGTAAATAAACAATTTATGTGAGGATGGAGATCTTTTTCTTCTTCACATAACTCCAAGTGATTCAAGTAGGATGTAGAGAATAGTTCAAAGGTGTATCGAAGGTGTTGCAGGACGGTTGCTTGGATCCATTTCACGTACTACTTACGGGTGGCTAATCGTAACCACTACTCTCCGGATTTTAGGGTCAAATTCAGACGTTAACTTTTTTTACCAAAAACAAACAAATAGGTCTTGATTTGTGGTTTTAGATCTATATTGAAGAAGTATAAAACCAATGTTACATATTTGCTCCTTTCTTATGTAACAAATAAAACCACTCTGGGTAGTTGTTCTGGTGTGTACATCTATCCAGTTTAACATCGACAAAGTGCCTAGTTTTTAGCTTGCTAGGCACTTTTTGTTGACAAGAAACCTAGTCCAGAAGATCAACCGACAACAATAACCTAATAAACCTACCTGACGATGTTGGAATTTCTTTTGTTGCTCTTGTTCTACTCGTTGCTTGGTAACTTCTAAACCATCTTGGGATATCGCTGTGTTTTTTTCGACAGAGTAAGAACTAGAGTAGTTAGTCGTAATCGATTAACTGTCGGATTACTTTTCTTAGAATGTATAACCTGCACTCAAACCGAACCAAATCAACTGATTCTGAACATCAGTCAAGGTCGAAATTGCCGGTGTATACGTAAGTCTAAACAATCCCCCCCTCTTCAATTTTTGATATCTGTATCCAACTAGTCCCAATAAATACACCTCATGTTTATGAAATTCATTGAAAACAGGATCCGGGGGAATTCCGAAAGAAGAAACTGGTTTCACTTCACTATATATCCTGTGGAATAGACCTCCCCCACCTAACTCTAACTTGTGGTTACTTTTGCCTTTCAATATAGAAAATGTTATGGGAACAGTAGTGTGTAAAAAATTATTAGAAGACCAACGTCCAACTCCAATTCGAATCGGCAAATCATCTTTGATGAAGTATTCATAATTCAATCCATATACAATTCCATTCCCCAATAATTCACCATATAGTGAACTTTTTGTCTCAATCTTCCAAGTTGATAGTGGTACTGAAGAAGTATCTATTTCATGATTTACTCTTTTTGCACTTTGATACGCATCAACAATTGACCAAAAATAAGTACCTAAATAGACCGAAGCACCATATATGGCAGGAGTATTACCCCAAATCTCGTCATCACGGAGACCATATACAAACGCAGCAGAACTGAGACCACCCAACGTCAAAAAAAGGAGTGCTTTTTCATATTCACCATTATAAAATTGACCAAGTCCAAGTATCGGTGGTATTTGCGAAAATGAAAATAAACATCCGATTCCTCCACTTAACCCACTAGCAATAGAAATGTTGGGATTCTTTAAGAGAGATTTTTTTTGTTTTACCATGTCTATTTTTTCCACTTCATTCACCCGGTAGACCCAAACGGTTCTAAAATTATCCTTGTCAAGAACTTCAATTTCTATATTCTTATCGTTCTTTTCAAGGATGGTTCCTTGTACGATCTCTCCGTTCTTTAGGTGTAAAACGTCAACTTCTTCGGTATTTCCAATAAATGGTAGTAGTACTGAGTGGGCAAAAACTGACCAAAAGATAAATTTCTTCATATTCAAATGTCTTACATTCTGGAAATGGTTTATTCGCCACATCTGACAAACGGATATCTCGTATAGTGAAGATGTATAAGTTTAGGAAAAAGATAGTTAATGTCTGATAATGAGCCTTATCGGCCGTTATTAATCAATCTGGCAGCCTCCAACCACAACCCCTTGTAGAGAGACGGTCATTTTTTAGACCCAAAGCCTCAAAATAAACGTCCGATAAGTAATGTCATGCTGGCATAAAGACAAAACAGTATTAAACCGATAGTTCTTTTCATTCTTAACTCTTAAATCCTTTGTTCAATAATATCTTATTCGCTTCTTCTTAACGACAACACCATCTTCAAAATAGAATCGATACTGATAGCCTGTTCGTTGCCCATAACACCAGATTTTTTATATGGTTCAAGTGGGCTGTTTAACAAGAAGAAGCCTGTACTGCTAATAATTAAGCGAAAAATCGATAATCAACGAGCCTATCAAAATATACTAAGATCAAAGTCTAGGTTCATTGAAATTATAGTCAGTAGCAGATTAATCAAATTAGATTACAAGACTAATCACTATAGATATGGATAAGAAGATGAAAAAAAACGCATTGATAACGATTTTTTTACTCAGTTTCCTTATAATATTTCAACTTAGTGCTCAAAATAGATCTGGCGATGAGGAATATTATCAGGCAGTTCAGCAGTTTAATTTATTTCGACCACTTGGCTGGCAACCTCCTAGTAAAGGTCCTAAATATGAGTTATTAGCGACTAAAATCCCAGAAAACGGACTGGCCAAAGCTCTAATTCGGGAAATCGTTTCTAACAAAATTTATTATGTGGGTCTAGGCGATGAAATCACATCATCTAAGGTTGTCAAAATAGAATCTAGCCAAGTTAGTCTAAATCAAGCAGGTAAAGTTATTGATCTTAGTGGGTCATCGGTTCAATTTCTAAGACTCAGCGGCGATAAAGGAAGAAAAGAAGGGCGAAGAGGTGGTGGGGAGAAAAGAGAACGGGAAGAGAGTGAAGAAAGAGAAAAGCGAAAGGAAGAAAGACGGAAAAGAATCCAAGTCCAGAGGAAAATGGAATACCGACAAAGAATACAGGAAACGGTCAAAGGTTGGAGTGATTATTTTCGTGGTGCTTCACGCCAAGCTATCATGGAGGCAGTCAGAAGTGACAAATTCCGCTCTATGCCGGAAGAAGCTAGAAGGGAAGTAGGAGCAGCAGCTAGGAGTATGATGTCCGATAAAGAATGACCGTTTAGCTATTCCCATCTTGTTGTTTTTACATCAGCAAAGTAAGGATACCGATTAATTCCTAAGTGAGTATCGTATAATTTCTGATACTATTTTCATTGGATAGGATAAAATATAGAGTGATAGGTTCAATTCACGATAAAAACTCATTCATCATTTTTACGTTTTCTCCCACGGGTTCAATTATTTTGTGGGGTTTACCTCTCATCAACCATTCGACTCTTTTCTCTGACATGCCAATTTTTATAGCCTTGTGCTTTTCCAGTGATGAACGGCTATCTGTTAGGTATAACATCGTCATACAGCTGCTCATCGTTAATGTAGCTATAATCAGAGCACTACCTAAAGCTATATAAGCTAATCTTTCTTTTGTCTTCATTCTATCAATCCTTTGTTATCTGATCATCACACCACTCCCAGACGTTACCTATTACATCGAACAAACCGTAACCATTGGGTCTAAAACTACCCACCAATGCGGTCGTTTTAGACCATTACTTCGTTAATAATTTAAATCAGTTTGTGGTGTCTCCCGACATCACAGCAGGTAGAAAACCTCCTCTACATTTCAAAGTATCTCTATCGCTCACATTTAACTAATTTCACATTAATCTGAGATAATTTCTTCATAACCAGCCACTACAATTC
>JACLAC010024791.1_pt1 | contig 12575 bp, 2 predicted proteins | sample 8027881 | NCBI WGS metagenome assembly JACLAC01 (sample SAMN15725517, study PRJNA655200) | protist metagenome | isolation source: fluorescence activated cell sorting (FACS) single amplified genomes of... | place: Spain: Blaines Bay Microbial Observatory, Mediterranean Sea | collected 2016-01-19 | reverse complement strand
AGACCCAGCAGAGGAAGGCAGCCGAAGAGAAGAAAGACGAAAAAGACAGGGAAGAAGCCGAGCGCGTCGAACGCCGCCGCCTGGAATTGGAAGCCGTAAATCAGAAAGCCGACGAAGCTGCCAAAAAGGAGAAAGAGGCGGACCAAAAGGCCAAGGATGCTCAAGCGGACGAAGAATTAATGAAGGCGCAGATGAAGAAACAAAAGGCAGAAACGAAGAAATTGAAAGATTCTGCGCTGAAGCAGCAGCAATTGATTACAGAAATGGGAGAAAGGGCGAAGGAAAAAGACGACCGCCTTAAAGATTTGACCGAAGCCGCTTCGTTTTAAACGGAGGGGAGTCTACACACTTATATATTTCTAAAAAATATTTTAATATAAAAACCAAAATATATAGAGTATGTTTTAAGACTCTCATATTTTAATATATATTAAAAGACACTACACTTTTATTCAATGTTCGTATTCCTTACCACCTTTCTAAACTTAAACACCTCCGAACACCCCCTCTCCTCAAATTTTGAGACAAGCTCGCTTTAATCATCCATCATATCGTAATCATACCTCGCGAAATTAGACGTCCCCCATTGATGACGATCCCTCCACACCCTGGCTGTCCGCCCCGCCCTCCCGTCGTTTATTTACATGGCGGCAAGCAACGCCACCCTGCCATTAGGCTACTGCTTCACAAAGTTGCTAAGAATGCAATGGTAATCGGCCGCAAAGCTCGCAACGCTTTTTGTTTGTCGGACCCAAGTGTGACTGTTCGCCTCTGCGCCCAGTACCGTCAGCTTACTATGGTCAAAAGGGGTTTCCTTCATCTCCGCCAGCCCTCCTTCGTCGGCAAAAAATGTCATCGTGAAACGTTTCGGTTTGAAAAACGCCAACACTTTTTTCACGATCATATTGTACGACTTTGCCTGAAAATTTGTTTCAAAGCTCGCATAGCTAAAATCCTTCTCCGGCGTTATGTGAATGGTCTCGTACGACCCGTCGTCCATTAGGCCATTCATTGAGTACCCGCACGGGTCGAACAAGAAATCATCCATTTGTGCTTTTCTTGGCAAAAGGTTTTGAAACGCAGAAACAGCCTTTTGGACGTTCGAGCCCGTACTCTCGGTGTCCGCTTTCCAGAACAGCTTGGCAACGTCTTCGTCCAAACCGTACATCATTATATTCAGCGTGCGGTCCTTGCTATCGACCATAGGCCGTTCGCAGTGGTCCCACACGTATATGAACCAGTGTTCCCCCGACAAGGGCCCGAGCACGTACGCTTCTCCTTCCAGGCCGCATTTTTCCTTCAAAAAGTTGCACTCTTGCTGAAAGTCCTGGTGAGGGTACACCTGGTACTGCGGAAACAGCAGATTTTTTCGCGTGTACCCGATCCATTCTAACTGGAGCCCTACCTCGTTGGTGAACTGTACCAACGACGGCACGCACCCGAGCAGCGTGGTGGTGCCGCAGGTTTTAATAACTACTTTATGGCTGTACACGAACAAGGAACTCTCCGACAACAAATAGCTGTCGCAGTGCTCGTTCGACAGCGTCGACAAAATAGTCGCTTTTGCGTGGGACACTACGATTTCCCACTTCTCCTTCGGGATGTCCCGTAAGCCGTTGCTAGGACCCACCGTAGGGACAAAGTCTATTTCCAAAGTTTTTTCCGGCCCCTCAAACGGGTTGTCGCCCGCACCGCTATTTACCGTACTGCTACTTTTCACCTCCCCCGCCGCTACATTCATCGTTCCTTTTCCGACAAAAAAATATTCCACCGATGATTTGAATCAATGGGCCATGTACGATTCTATTGTTTCAGACAAATAAATCTTCCTCTCCATTCTTCGTTGTAAATCTACATCTTGTTAATTCCAATTGTAATAAAGTCCTACATTCTTTTCTTTCCCTGCTTCTTCTTCTTCTTCTTTTTGTTGTTGTTGTTTTGTTGGTCTCCTCCTCGCTCCTCGCTCAGCGAGAAGCTGTCGTCGGTGGTGGGTGGATGTGATGAAATAATGATGAATGGACTCCTTCTTCCTTCTGTTCCTTCCTTCCTTCCTTCCTTCCTTCCTTCCTTCCTTCCTTTCTCCTCTGATGCTATTATTATTTTCTTGTTCTTCTTTTTATTATGGTTGTAAAGATACTTTCCTACTATCTCCCTATTACCAATGCTGTGGTAATATTATTCGTTAGGCATTGGGGCTAAAATTTAAAACGGAGATAGCGTAAAACGGAGGTTGCACAATCAAGCAGTCGTCATCACTGTCTGCTGATATAAATATTAATAGATGATGAAGAATAATAGAGCAAGCAAGCGAGCAACAACAAACAAAAAACGATAGGTGGTTTTCAAGCTCAGAAAGCGCAGAAAGCTTGTACTACCACGGTACTAATACAAATTGGTGAAGAAATCTTGATGCTTTAAAGAAGTCTTCACAGCAGTTTAAACTCAAAAGTTACTGATAAGGTTTGGCCATTATTGTTTAGTACCCATTCCTTCTCTCGAGATGGAGAGGACGAAAATCAGTCCAATGCAGCGCAGGAACAGTGTTTATAACCCTAACACTTCTGACAAAAAAGGAGTGAACAGGGGTTGCTGCAGAATTGGGGTTGCATTACAAGCTAAAGAAATAAGATCAAAACTGCTGCAGGCTTTGACCCGGTACGCTCGCTTGATCTTGCTTACCGCTATTACTTCTGGGTTCATTGCAATTGCTATTTCACTGTCGCAAAATTATTGTGGTGTGACGGAAGGCCAAATAAAAATTGACCCACAAAGACTCTTAAACTTAACCTTGGCAGGTTGCAAATTGACTGTCCGGGCTACAACGTCCAAGGAGTGGCATTACAGTATTCAGACGTACAAACCGAAATCGTTTCCGCCCATAATAACAAACAGTAAAATTGACGCTTTCTCGTTTGGGGACCAGTATTTTTGCCGCTGCAAAGTATTTTTGGACATCCCTTTGTTTTCTGGTGTTGCACCGAGTTTGACTATCGAGACGAAAAAAAAAGGTTCGACGACAAATGAAATATATATTATGGGAACGAAAGCAACAAGTCAAAACGGCCTGGTATTCCGTGAAATTGATTTTACTGGTCCCCAAGGTGTAGTCTACATGGAAAATGTCTTCGTTCAAGACCGTTTAAACTTGAAATTTACGGAGGGTGCCATTACTACTATTGGCGTTCGCATTCCCAGTGAAGATGGCCTGTCAACCAACAAGAATTACATTGGTATCGATGATGGAGACGTTTTTCTAGATGCTGCAAATAGCGGTTTAAGTGTGACATATACCACACCAGCAGCAGGAACGTGTTTTCATGCATCAAAAATTGCTCAGCGTGCATTGAACAATGGCAATATCACCGAGACCGGCAATATCGTTGAAACGTTGCTGTGCTCTGACCATAATTGCAGTGAGGCCGCGCAAAGGGGAAATGGAAGTGTTACAGTCGATGTCAAAAGGGGTGCGTTTTATGCCATTCTTAAAGGCTCCCGCATTTCTATGTCAACGAATAACAACCTGTCGACGTCTTTTAATTCTGTTTCTACGATAAATGATACGTGGCTAAGCCCAGACGACGAGTGGGCCGTCGCAACGTTGAGTCAATTTCGATCTTCTTCACCAAATACTGATATTTATGCCTTGGTTAATTTAGAAAGAAGCATTGGATCACCACCTCACATGGTTTTTACAAGTAATCAAATTTATCTACAGATTGCACCGTGGGTCCTTTCTTCCCTTTCTTTCAGTTTAGTTAAACCGCAACTTTACAACATTCAGATTCGAAATATACCCCGATGTAGTATATTTTATGGGGGCGATACTACGTATGTGTCCAAGAGAGCGAAATCAGTTCGCCACCTTGGTCAAATTTCTCGGTATGTAGACAAATTGCTAAAAGAAGAGCCTACAGATGCTGTAGGTGGACGCCTCGTGAGAAAAGTCGACAAATTTTATTTTCAATTCTTAAAAGAGTTTCTGGGGCGAAAGATTTGGTTCAATGATGACATTGACATTGTTACTACGACGTACAGTATGGGCAATGATAGAATATATCGCGAACTTGTTGTTCACAACTTCGGAAATATTAAACTGCTAGTGGCAGTTAGCATATCACTTGTTCTCGCTTTAATGTTTGGCATTGGATTGGTTCTTCTTATGATAAAATTCGTGAGCAATACTATCCAAGGCCATTTTAACGAATACGATAGGTGGGGTAGCTACATGAAGCTTAGAGATACTTTCAACAAACCAGAATATGGCGAACTTGCTTTTAAAGAAAAAGAAAAGAAAAGAATTGAAGAGCAAGCGGGGAGCGCGAAGGCGAAAAAACCTCCAAGAAGAATGTTTTTGTTCACACTGCCCGAGATTTTTCTCAGTACATTGCGAGAATCAACGATGGACAGCTTAAAAGCGTTTCTTGAGTCAATCACGGTTCCGATACAAACTGTCAAGCAGAATAAGACGGAGAAAGTCGAAATGAGTCTGGTTTTGCCACAATATGAAATGTTTTGCTTCAAAAATCGATATATACCAAAAGATATTCTGCAAGAGCGGGCATTATGCAAAAAGAAAGGTCTCTCTATAAAAATTGAACATGATGGGTCGACTGACTGTTTCTGTGGAATTCGACTTGCAAACAATTTTGAAAAAGCGCAACGATCCTCTTACAAACTCATGCCAAACGAAGATTCCTTGACATACTTTGTACGGAAAGAGTGTGTGGTAACCCCCTTCAAGGATTCCATCAGCTCGCGTCAGTTTAATCGAACATATTTGAAATTTTGTCTGAAACATAGTGGTGCGCCAGTTCCGGTTACAAAACGAGCCATGGAAAAGCTGGGAGTTAAGTTTAAACGGTTACACATTACTTATTTGGAATGCCACCCCTTCCGTGAAAACGGCACGATACATAAAATTGATTTTAGTTTACACCGAGAGCATTGGAAAGAAAAGAACAAAAAAAGCGTTTCGGTAGCGATGAACATCTTTTCCGTTATGATAAATTTTGCATTTGCGTGCTGTGTACCGATGCCTATTGTAGGCATCTGTTTTTTGTCAGAATTGGCTGTGGATAGTATATCCCCATTGGATCATGAAAGGCGCCTATCTACAGTAAGTGTAAATGCATTTGTGTCTACTTTTCACAACATGCAGTGGGCTACATTTACCTTACTCTTGTTGTCTTTTGGCATCACCATGTTGGCAATGATTGAACTTGTTTGTCACTATGCTACTAACAACGGAACGTTGGAGGAACAAAGTGAAAAGAAAATGGGCACACTTCGATCGCTCTTGCACACCTCAATAAGCATTTTGTTCGTGGTATACTTCACCTTTATCTTTAGTTACATCGGATTGGCATTAATTTGGTTGATATTTAGCGCAGTTCTGAACCCGGATGTGTTTTTGCCTTACGCTGTAGGTGCAGCGACAATAATTACGTACGTGTATAGAAAAGGCGCAGTCTATTATTCTCTATATAGAAACGCGTTTAACATTATTCGAGCTCTTTTGGGATTGAAAATTGAACAGCGCTTCCAGCAGATTGCTGTGAAGTTCCAAAAATTGCCTTCGATCAAGTCACTATCTGTCAACGAAGATTTGTCTAGGGTTGTTGCTGTCGTGGAAACTGATACTCAGTTGTCAGATACCTTGAAGCGCATAGGCATCCAAGCAGAACAAATCATTCAATTAGCACAGCTTTGCGACGATGTCCTTCTATCCACTGCTGAAAGGCTCGGTATGGATTGCGAGGTTTTAAAGCTTGTTGTAGCCTCATCGCGCCCCAATACAGACATTGTCCTGCTCTTGCAAGACTTGTGCAAAAACAGCCCTGGTATATCGATGGATTCAAATACCGCTGCTATTTTATACAAATTATCTAAAATAAACACAGAGGAAAGTTTGCACCTTGCCATTAAACAAGCGGTCATACACTATGGTACAGTCAATAAAAATGAAAAGGTGAAGCCTCATTTAATTGATGCAATTGTCGCAATGACGCGCGGTTCTGTTTCTAGACTGGTGGATGTTATCACAATGCAGCCAGAACTGAGTAAACAATTTGAGAAAGCGCAGTACTTCTTTGAACTTGTTAGAACGCGAGACGTATCAATAATGGAATTTGAATTTGCCAAAGACCTAGAACGTATCGGTGTTAAATTATGTGAACTGGACGAAGTCCTTATGAAAGCATTGTCCGCCGTCTCAATGCATACGATCCCCCCCGTAAATGCGGGTGAGCATGACGCAAAACAAGAACCGATTAAGCACTTGGCAGAAATATTGAATGTTAAATCGTTTCTAATCCGTCTAGTAGTTGCGGTCGCAACTCGTGAAGGAAATGCCATTCGGGTTCAAGGGCCTGGTACTGATGTTTTTGAGAAGTTTATAGAAGCAAAGTACTCCCCACTGACTTTGCCAAATGTTGATATCAAATCTATTCAAAATAAATTGAGAATATTGTCTGCTTGTGCGTGGGGAACGTCCGTGTCAATTGAACAGCTCGCCAGTACGTTTGCCATTGACCACAGGAAAAGTGTAGCAATGGCACATTTGATGTCACACGAGTGCGGAGAAGGAAACTTTCGACTAGGGCTACCGGTGGAAAAAAAAATGATGCATCTTTCTCCTATCGCAGAAAAACTCAACCTGGAGCACACGGAATCTTTAATTGGAATTTTTAAAATTCTCTGTGGTCCCTGTGCAACGATACAGAAACAAGAAAAACCAAATAAATCAAAACGAAACTGTAAAAAGCATACCATAGAGATAGAACACCCGTACATAAGGTGTTTTGTCCAGGAAATAGCCCAAAAGTTAAATTTGAAAGATAAAAGTGAGAATATCATTTATAATTTTTTCGCGGTGCAAGTTAGCAAGGACGAGAAAAGGGTTGAAAATTATGCGAGAGCATTACAAGGGTTAACTGAGAACTACAAGGAGGCTGCTGAAAACCAAGACGATCGGGCTGATGATCAAGTTAGCATATCTATATTACAAGGAGAAGCTGCGACAGAGGTTGATAACTCTCGGAAAGCGTCTGAACGTCAATTTAAACAACGAGCTGCGTCGACTATGAAACTACAAAGAGATGATCCGTCCTCGCTCATGAAAATTATATTGAAACATGCGACAGATGCAAAAATGCACAGAGAGGCCCAACGAGGTTTTACTGCAACGTGCCGCTTAATTTACGCCATTTATGACTTAGAGAAAAACACTACTATTTCAAAAGCCTTGGAAACTCGAGAAATGCGCGACTTGATAGACGACGTTAGCAGCGTATTAGAAATTGATGAAGATGTTTTTAAATGCTTCATGGGGATTGCGCTGAGCAACACGATTATAATGAAGAATAGAAATGAAGAAAATCAAATTGTATTTAATGAGACTAAACAAATAAAACTGAACTACGTCTTGAAATTGCTGGGCGAGAAGTTGGAAGACGATTTTCACATAGCATGCCATACGTACATGCAAGGCGAAGAGCACGCCCGCCGTATGGTGGAAGAAGTCGAAAAAATACCATCAAGAAGTCATAAAACAATGGTCCCTAAATTCGTTTTTGAATTTCTAATTTATCACACGAAAGCGTCTACGGTAGAACAAGAGCGCAGAAAGTTGTTAGAGAATGTAATAGAATATAAACAGTATCAGGATACCGTTTCGGATAGCGATAACGAAAGCGCAGATCCAGTGAAGGACTTGTGCAAGGGGCTTATGAACATTGAATACACAGATGGTGACTTTATACGAGCTTTTGAGAAAGCATGGACCGTCCCCAAGCAGGACCATCCCCCCAGGCATCTCTCCATGGCATTGGATTTGTTTGGTAACTGTTCGGATAGGGCAACGGTTACGGGGACTGCTAACTTCATGGCCGAATTCATGGAAGATCACAACCACGAACAAAGTCATGGATGCAGTAAACTTGTGTGTTCTGGAATTACATTAGTTTTCCATCCTTTCTCAGAAAAAGTTATTTTGTGGAATTTGTTTGTTGGAGTGTGTACAATTTACTCCATTATTTCCACAAGTATTTTCATTGTTACCCAAAATATCGATGAGGATATGTCTGTTCTTTACTTTGATGCAGCGGTAGATGGTGTATTTCTTGTTGACATCATTATATCTTTTCTCACCACGTATATGAAGCCAGATGGAGATTTCGAGGAATCGCATAGTAAAATTGCCTTGCACTATTTTAAAGGCAATTTTTTCCTTGATTTAATTGCCTCAATTCCCTTTTCGTTGATATACTTTTTTGTCAAGAATGTAGTTTGGAGAGCAAACAAGTTTTTTCGTTTCGCCCGACTCCCACGTCTTCTGCGCCTTTACCGCACGTACTTGCAGCTGAAACAAGGTGCTGCAAATTTAAAGCAGGTTGAACTTGTTGAAAGTGACACCCCGGACTTTAAAAACAATCACGTGGCTGCATCTTTCGTCGCCTTTGCGTCAAAGTTCACGGGACAACTGGAAATTGCAGACGATAGTGACGAAATATTCTGTGCTAAAAACAAATGGACTGCAAGTGGTGTACTATCAGCGCGGATGAATATACCAAAACTGTTTCTTGATTTGGTGTTGAATGTTGCGCTGAACAATCAGGATGAAGTCAAAGAAAATCTAATTGCTTTAGTGGGCCAGAAGAAGTTACGCAAAACTCCAGATGAAAACATTGCACGAGGATTTATATCTTTGGCAACGGGAAAAGTTGATTGTATCGAAGATGTTGCTGAGACTGTAAATTTTGATGCCAATATTGCGGAAGGTTTGGCATTTATTGCTTCTTCTGTGACGTTAAACCAAACGTTTGATCAGTTTATGTCTTCATCTGCTTTGAATAAACTATGTAATCAATGTGGTTTGCCTCACGATTCTATGTCTGCATTGCTTGCAATTGTTAATCAAGATTACATGCATGGGAGCGATATTGACGATGCCATTTCTTTAGTCAAAATTGATGGGCGATACTTGCGATCAATATTGGCTATATACAGTCCTGAATATCCGGATAAAGGTAAAAAGGAAAAACGTTCGGCAATACGATCATCCATACAGCCTTTGGCAGTGCTATATAAGACGAACGAAGCAGTCGCGACAGCTATTATTCGTTTAGTGCAAGGGGACGTGGCCGTCGTTCGTGGAATTCTTCAAATCCGACTTGGATACGTCAAAGATGAAGGAGATAAACATTGTGCATTTGCCCTGCTTGCCCAAGCGATGAGAATCCCCTTAGATTTTTCCCCGTGTAAACATGAAGATTGGGATGACACTAGGGATGCTGGTAAGGCATGTGAACTGGCAGCAAAAGAAATGTCAGGGCTAGAAGAAGAGGATATTTACTTTTTACTGTGCGCCGTTTTAGAAGACAAAGGTACGCAGCTACAGGACATTGCAAAAAAGCTCGAGAAGGGCTACCCAACCCATCAAATATTACTAAAAATGGGGGACAAAGAAGAGAACATCGAGGAAAATAATATGATAAAAGCAATAATAGCTTCCTTACCAAGTAAAAAAAGAAAGAAAAAAACGGATTGTGGTGAATCGACTCTCAAAAAGGAAATCTTGTCCGTATTGCGCTTGCTTATACGCGGTGAATATTCCATCGATAGCAAAAGTAAAGATGGCTATCAGATCATATGCAGAAAACTAATTATTGCGATTTCTACAGGTTCTGCAGAAACTGTGAAGAAAGTTCTGTCTGAATGTAAAAAATTAGAAGAGTTAAAAACCATTTTAGCACGACTAAGCTTGGTGTCTGACCCCAACATTGGTTTGGAGTTCTTCGTTCGTGTTGCAAGTAAGGAAAAAGAGGCTTGGGAAATAAAGGACGGGGAGGGAGACGGCGTTATTAGCTCAAAAATTCATCCGGTGACAGATTTGGTTATCGCCATAGCCGCATTGGCTGCAAATGATGTGGCCACCGTCCAATTTACATCCAACGTATTGTGTTCATCTTTATCATTGGACAAACAACTAGCGCTGGCCATACTAAACATAGCAATGGGACAAGAAAGCAAAATGCACAATTCAGCGGCAATAATCTCTAGTCGGGTGCACGTTAATCCAAAGATCTGTCTCGGATTTTTATGTGGCGCATCTTTAACGCAAGCGAATGTCGAAGATTGGATTCAACCAATCTGCAAAGAATTAGGCCTAGAGCCTAAGCTTGTTTCGAGCATCCTTCTTTGTGCTCAATGCAAAGGGCGTGTTAGTTTACAGGCCTGCTGCACTATATACGAATATTTAGTAACGGTGAAGAAGAAGAAGAAATGCCCCTTGTGCGATGTCGTCGATAAAATGCACGCCATTCATCATGATACATTGGGGACCATTTCCTCCAATGACATGTACGACAAGTTGGCGAAGTTTTACAAGGAGACGTACGTCAATGAACAACCGCGGGGCGGCCTCGATTGCGATTTGCTCGATTCGGATCAAATTAGGCTTCATTTTGAAACCAATCATATGTACGGAGAGTTTTTCGTGGCCCTTGTATCCAAAGATGACGACACTGTGGCAAAATGTTTAAAGTACAATTTGATTGAAAAAAAGCTCTTCCCTGAAAAAATTAAAGTTAAAACGATCAAGGGTGGTGAAAAGTTTTATTTATGCCAGTTCTTGATGGCAGTTGCACACGATGACGAAAAATACATCGATCATTATTTTCAGTTACTGGAGTTAAAAGACGACAAGGAGAAAGACTTTATAAAACGCATGCTTGCAATGTTTAACAAAAACGCAAAGGACGAAGATATAGAATATATAGAAAAATCGTTGTCTGAACGTAGTGACTTCAAGGTGGGAAAAGAGTTTGGTTTCCTCTCTTTGTATTATTACATTTTAACGAACAATGTTGCCAAGTTGAAAGATTGGGCAAAAAAATTGCAAAAACAAGAAAAATGGGCAACAACTATGCCATATTTGAAATATATTGAACTCTTAGTGGATTTAAACATGAAGAATGACAAAAACATAGAGAATGACAAAAAACATTTTGAGAAACTCGGTGAATATTTGGGTATTGCATCGAATGCATCGAATGCATCGAGAGATTTAGAAAAACTAATACATTACACTTTGTGTTCTGATATCGATCAAGTGTGCAAACTTACTGGTGAAGAGAAACTGATGAAGGAAATAGCGTATTTAGCAAATCGAAAACACCCCTGCTTTAAAGAGTATGAATTAGACCGAAATAAGGACTTTGAATTTGAAGAGCTGCCACGTAGATGTAAAAGCAATTCCAATTCCAAATCTTTCCGTGCTCTGTTAGATTTGCTGGCGGGCGGTCGCACAAATTTTGGTAAAGGTGGCGCTGGCATTGGAACTGCGGCGAATGACCTTGCGAAAGATTATTTGAATGACTCGGAAAAACTGGAGTTAAACGGTTTATATCTCAGTGATGTCGACGCTCCAAGCAATATAGATAAAATAAAAGAAACTGCAAAAACCCTCGCCGAGAAAATGATGCCAGGTGCGAAAGCAGCAGATCTCATCTCCAGCATCATTGATCTTTGTAGTCCGCGAAGTTCCCCAAAGGAAGCGGATGAGGCTTATTTAAATGCGATGGAGGGGCTCCAAAAGGCATACTCGTCTGACACGGCAAGCTTCCCTTCGTCAGAAGCCATCGCGGTGTGTGGTTTAGCACGTTCTGATATGTCCGCCTTTGGTTTGATGGGGCGTGAACTTGGTGAGTACGACTCAGTGTTGATGCAAGATTTAGCGAGGCTATTACTACGAGTGGTTCCAGTTCTTTCTAACAATGGGGAAGTAAATGATTTGGAAGAATCATTATCGGATGAACTTGTGGAAAGACACGAAGCTAATGAAAACGCTGAAAGTATCCGAGACAGGCAACTGTTTCTTGTTTTTTCAATGTTTGACGAATCTAAATTGGGGTATCTAAATGTTTACGAATTCAAAACTGTAATGAAATGTTACGGCATCGAGCTAACGGAAGAAAAGGCGCTGGAATTGTTTTCCATCGGAGATCCAGAAGGATCAGGCCTCCTTGGTGTTTACGGGCTGCAAACAATCATGCTGAACATGGAAACCAAACTGGCTTTTCTTTTATTGGGCCAGTTAAAGAAGTCCGCCATGCGTTTGGTGGGCATATTTGCAGCTGGCTTACTGGTGTTGCTGTTCATGTTGATGTTTGTATACTTGGGGATTGAATCCTTTGGTAAACCAAGTCCCTTCAATTCCGTGATCAATTCAATTTTGCCCATGGCACTGGGTGCCGGCGTGGGGTCCTCCGATGCAACGGATGAAGGTGCAGAAAATGGAGAGAGAGGCGATAACGAGGATGGTGATGATGGTACTGGGGTTTCCGATGATGAACTCAAAAAAGCTTGTGAACAAGTAATTGATATGTTGGACATGTCGAAATTTAAATCTGTTTAAATGAAGCAAAACAATATTGTGTATGTCAAAAAGATTTAATCCTAAATAAATTCATACCGTGTGCTGTTATTGCAGCGATCTGCGATATACTACCAGCAGTCGTCTTTGCGTTTTGAATAGTTAGTGGTTAGATGAAGACAAAAACCTGCCGTCTTTGGCA
>JACLAC010022760.1_pt1 | contig 12578 bp, 8 predicted proteins | sample 8027881 | NCBI WGS metagenome assembly JACLAC01 (sample SAMN15725517, study PRJNA655200) | protist metagenome | isolation source: fluorescence activated cell sorting (FACS) single amplified genomes of... | place: Spain: Blaines Bay Microbial Observatory, Mediterranean Sea | collected 2016-01-19 | reverse complement strand
TACTTGCAAGGAGCCATTTGCCGAGAAAAGGAAGTGTCTGGAATGTCACCAGTCACACAACGAGCGAATTTTACGACCAGTGCGCACAAAAACGGGAGCACAAACCTGCCCCCTCGTGTACCTGACGCTTTTGCTTAGGGCTGCTCGATTTCTCGCCTGACCCAGTTCGCAGAGCCACCACCACACTCGGAGGCAGGTTTGTACTCCCGCTGTTTTTGCAGGAAAACCACTTTCGTGTTTCGATTATGGGATCGACACTTCACAACGTCAAGCAGAAGCTTTCGCGACTCTTACGTGTGTCATGTACTGCATCCAAGTGAACCACCAAACGGCAGGTTGCAGCAACATTTGCTTCGTCTTACAGACACTTCAGTTGCACGGTTGGAATTCCGCAATTCCTTGTTGAATTCTAATTTTCGTGGGAAATCACATCCGCAAACTGGTCTCAATCTCGATAACATCAAAAATAGAGGCCCGCCCCGGGGCACCGTTATAAAGTCTTCGCTGCACGACCTGCGAAACTTGGTATTGTCGACTGTCTCTGCACGCGGAGCGAGCTTTCGATATTATCGCATGGAGATCATCTAGACTGTCAGGTGTGACGTTTTTCAGGCCATTTGTTCTCGAAAACCTTATTTAAAGGTTGTGCCATGACCTGCGAAGTTCAGGTGGATTGGTCGCCGCACCGTCCGAGAGTCGTCACCGTCAAAATCTCCACCGACGGGGCAATTCCGCAGGAGCTTTGCCCGGGTTTTGCCGATTGACTGTGCAAGCAGCGACCTCTATTGGGAAACCTGCTGGTCGGTCTCCGCTCTTTTTTCTGAGAGCGATCGGCCAAACTTGACCGGAATTTGGCTGAGACGTAACATCCAATCCTTCTGTCAATCGTGGTATCTACAGATTTTGTTGCGGGAGTAGCTCAGTGGTAGAGCACCACGTTGCCAACGTGGATGTCGCGGGTTCGAATCCCGTCTCCCGCTTTTGTTAGTATACATTTGAATTGCTTCAGGTCAGCTTAGACCAGCACGGCATTTCGCTTTCTGCCAGTGCAATCTTCTGCCAGTGCATACGGGGAGCGTCAGCTTCTGTCGCTGATAGCCAGTCTGCATTCTGACTGACCGCCTTCGCTGAGGAACCTCTCCGTGAGTGACACTGAAAACACTGGTGCTGTTGCAGAAGAGTCCGAAGTTGACGTTGAGGCTTTGGGGCTTCCACCGAAAATGGATCTCAAAGTCGATATCGCTGACGCAGGTCCCTGTCGGAAAAGAATTTCCGTCGTCGTTCCTGAAGCCGAAATTGACACCGTCCGGAACGGTACGCTCGACGAATTCGCCTCGAAGGCCAGTGTTCCTGGCTTTCGGGTTGGTCGAGTCCCCCGAGACCTTGTCAAAGCCAAGTTTCGTCAGGAGTTGGCCGATGAACTCAAGCAGCGAGTTCTCGTTCAAAGCCTCGAGCAACTGACCGCAGAATTCGAAATCGATCCGATCAACGAACCAGACATGGACGTTGAAACGCTTGAAATCCCTGATGCTGGCGATTTTGAATATCAGTTTGACGTGGAAGTTCGTCCGGACGTGCAGCTCCCTGACTTCGCCGAGCTATCTCTGAAACGCCCGTCGCGTGAAGTTTCAGATGATGACATTCAGAAATACATCGATCAGATGTTGCTCGAATATGGTGAAAAGGCCGATCACGACGATGGAGCTGCAATTGGCGATTACGTCGCCGTGTCGATCGATTTCCAATACGAAGGTGCTTCAGTCCGAGATATGGCTGGGTTATCGCTTCGCATTCAGCCGGCTCTGCGTTTCAAAGATGCAGAAATCAGCGATTTTGGCAGCGTGATGGCTGGGGCAAAAGCAGGAGACTCTCGTGAGGCAGAATTCACGATTTCCAGCGAAGCCCCTTACGTCCCGATGCGTGGCGAAAAGCTGCAAGCCGTCATCTCGATTTCTTCGGTCCAGAAACTCGAACTTCCAGAGCTGGATAGCGAACTGCTCGACCGAATTGGCGTCGAGTCTGCCGAGAAACTTCGCGAAGAAGTCAAAGACATTCTCGAGCGACAGGTTACCTACAAACAGCGACAGTCAGCTCGGGAGCAGCTTCTCGAAATTATCGGTGAATCTGCTGATTGGGAACTGCCGGAAGAACTTGTCCTGAAACAGGTTGAAAACGCGTTGCATCGCGAAATTCTTGAGATGCAACAAGCTGGCTACACACCGAAAGAAATTCAGGCACGCGAGAATGATCTTCGCCAGCGTTCGGTTTCGGTCACACGTCAGGCTATGAAGGAACACTTCATTCTCGATTCCATTGCGACTGCAGAAAACATCGAAGTGTCGCCGCAGGACGTCGAAATGGAAATCATGATGATGGCCTTTCAGAGTGGCGAAACACCTCGTCGTCTGCGAGCTCGCCTCGTCAAGACCGGAGTCATTGAGAACCTGGAAGCTCAGATTCGCGAACGGAAGGCCGTCGACGTCGCTCTTGATAAAGCGAAGTACGAAGAAGTCGAGATGGAAGACGATCTGGTCGGCGATCTCAACGTCGAAGCTGTCGACGACACAATCTGCAACGTGATGTTTGCTCGAACCTCGGCGGCGAAGGCGAAATCTGCGAAGGAAACATCGGCGTAACTGTCGAGAAGTAGAACCTGGCGGCAACTTGCCAACGCCAACGATGTATTTGGCGTAATGATCGCCTTGACGTGTGGATGCCCTCTGCGATATCCACCACATCAGATCATCAAACGACAGATCACAACAGGAAGCTGCTGACGAGAAGAAGGGATTCTCTAATGTTTGACCGCCTTCCGATTCAAAATTCGCGCGACGTTGCTCGTCAGCGAAATATGGGGATCGGTGACCTGCTGCTCGAAAACCGCATCATCTTTATGGATGGTGTGATTAACGACGCCGTCGCCAACGTCATCGTGATGAAGCTGCTGTATCTGCAGTCCGAAAGTCGTGGCCAGGATATTCACCTGTACGTGAATTCGCCAGGTGGCTCGGTGACTTCTACGATGGCAATTTACGACACGATGCAGTTTATTGAATGCGAAGTCGCGACCTACTGTGTAGGTCTTGCGGCCAGTGGCGGTGCGATTCTCGTCGCTGGCGGAGAAAAGGGTAAACGCTTTGCCCTGAAGCATTCGAAAATGATGATCCACCAGCCGCACGGTGAAGTCGGCGGCCAGGTTTCGGACATCGAAATCCAGGCAAAAGACATTCTCGACACCAAGCAGGTGTTGAACGAGCTTCTGGCAGGTCACACTGGCCAGCCAGTCGAGACTATCGCCAGAGACACCGAACGAGACCGATACATGACTGCCACTGAGGCGAAAGAGTACGGTCTGGTCGACGACATTCTTATAAAACCAGACGCTGACAAACCGGCCGAATCCAAATAGTCAATCGTTCGCCGTCAGGATGGAAGCGAGCACGTGATGAGCAATCTTGTACCTATCGTTGTTGAAGACTCGGGGCGCGGTGAACGCGCCATGGACATCTACAGTCGGCTGCTGAAGGATCGAATCATCATCCTGGGCACGCAGGTCAACGAGGTGTCTGCAAACCTGGTAGTCGCGCAGATGCTGTATCTGCAGTTCGAAGATGCAGAATCGGACATCCATTTCTATATCAACTCGCCAGGCGGATCAGTTACCGCCGGCCTGGCGATTTACGACACGATGCAATACATCACCTGCGATGTCGCCACCTATTGCATGGGACAGGCCGCAAGTATGGGCGCCGTCCTGCTGGCAGCCGGAACGGCTGAAAAGCGGAACGCCCTGCCCAATGCTCGGATCATGATTCATCAGCCTTTAGCGGGGATGCAGGGGACTGCAACCGAGCTGGAGATTCATGCCAAAGAAGTCATTCGAATTAAGCGGAAGCTGAATGAAATTCTTCTGAAGCATTCCGGCCAGACACTGGAACAGCTCGAGGAAGACACTGACCGGGACAATTTCATGTCGGCTGAGGAGTCTCAGAAGTACGGCTTGATCGACAATGTCCTGGATCGACTCCCGAATCCGCCCAGCGAATAGTAACTGATCGTCGATAGCCTGAAGTTGAAGGTCGTCAAGGATGACGCCTCGAAAACTCAATTCGCCCGGCGTTCTTCTTGCGCAGTTCGTAGCTTGCGTAAGCCTCTTGTGTTCGACTGGCTGCCAGAGCGCCTCCGTTCGCAGAGCCGCTGAACTGGAAGCGAGGCTTCGTGATCAGCAGTCGTCCATCGACCGCCTGTCTTCGTCTCTTGAGAAGGTAGAATCTGACCGCGATATTGCTCGACGTGAAGTTTCGATCCTGCGTAACGAATTCGTCAAACTGAAGCCATCGCCTGAGATCGTGCAAACCGCTCATTCGACGGCGAGGGTCCGCCGCATCGAAGTAGCCCCTCTGTTAAGCGGCGGCCTGGATCGCGACGATGTTCCCGGCGACGAACAGATTTCCTTGCTGATTGCACCGAAGGATTCTTCAGGTGAGATTCATAAAGTGCCCGGCCAGCTTTCAGTCCGACTGAAGGATATTTCACGCCCTGCTGGCAAAGAAGAGGTGGCGTCTGCGGCGTTTACCGAAGAAGAGTCCGAATCTCTCTGGCACAACGGCATCGTCGGGCGAGGCTACCGTATCATAATCCCACTGCCGGAAAACTTAGCCAGTCATAGCATTGCCGCCCACGTCCGGTTCACGACAAACACGGGAACGCAGTTCGACACGCTCCACCAATTGAACGTGACACCGCAGACGGGCAAGCCATCGGCAACAATTAGTGATTAAGTGGGACTGACATTCCAGCATCTTTCAGAATGCCGGTATCTTTTTCTTCACCACCTGTTGTGGTTAGCGTTTTCAACAATCCCGTGTCCATGTCTTCCGGTAGAAATTTGACCGCTCCGTCAGCAAGAAGAGCATGTGCCCCTGGTGTGCCAGAATGAGGCGATCCCTGCGGAGTCGTATTGCCTGTTGCCGAAATAGTTGATTGATAGTCGCAAATGCGTCACGTTGGCATCTCGAGGTTCGATCCAGGCGATGTTGAGCCCGGTAGCTTCAACAACCGCGAGCGTGTTCGATGTGACGTCAAAAATGTTTTGAAACCTCATCAACTTATTGTGCCCCGATAATACTTCGTCGCCGACGACGAATTAAATGATGACATAATCACGAATTTCGGTGACAGTTTAACTCAAAAATCCACCGGCTCTGATCGAGTTGCCAGCGGCTCATTACTCGAGCTATCAACACCTGAATTTACCGATAAGCAGTACCGGAAACATCTCGACGCCCGAGCAGGAAATCAGGTCTACCAGTCTGGCATCTCAGCCTGCATTGGCACCGATTTTTCCTTCTGAATTACGCATCATGATGTCTGAAATCTTCCGTTTCGATGAGGTCGCTATGCCCTGTCGCAGGATTACGGATCGGACGAGGCATCACTGACCTGATCCCATGGCATCTCCGTAAGAATTATTGTCCTGGCTCGAAAGCCGCGACCTTGTCGAAAATCTCTTCATCCACGGTATAGACTCTACGCTTTCATGCAGGTCATCTCTTGGTTCCGATCAGTTCCGTTACGTGACAGTTGGATTGATCACGAAATTGAAAGCGGATATGTCCTACTGGGTCAAAGTAAAGACTGGAGTTAAGGGGCCGTACTCCAAAGGGCAATTGGATATACTTCAGAACTCTGGAAAAATCTCCGACCGATCCTTGATTGCTCAAGCTGAAGATGGTCCCTGGCAACGCCTGGCAACCATGGCTCTGGATAAAGTGGCGACTGCATCTGCTCCACTGCTGGACTATGACGACACGTCCGCCAAGATCCATATGACTGACCTTTGGTCCCGACTGGGAGATCAGATGCAGTCCGATGATCCGGCAAGTGCCCTTGGGGTCATAGACGAGCTTGAACAATGTGATCTGGCGGCTGATGAACGCGATGATCTGGCGTCCATGCGTACGTCGTTGCTGACTCAGATAGAGTCAGTCGTCAATGCAAACGACGACGCTCAACAGGAAGAGTCAGGTTTTCCATCAGTCGATTTAACGAGCTTTGTGCCGCCGCCTGAAGATGGCTTAGAGCCCGATCAGGGTGTCAACTTTGAAGCAGATGCGACCACTCCGATTCCGCAGGAACTGCTTGAGCTTCTGGGCGAGAACGAAGAAATACTCTTCAGCTGTAACCCGGAACGATCCGCACTATACGTAAATCTGGGAACTACAGGACTTATCGGAGTTGTGGTGAGTCTTGCCGTCTTCATGCAGACAGGCTTGTTGGGATTTCTAACAGCCCTCGCGTTCGCCATCATCGGTTACTGCAGATTTTCAAATTGGCAGAACACCGTATACGTTATCACTGCCAGTCGCATCTTTTCCCGTTGCGGTGTGTTCAGCCGAAGTATCGCCGTGCTCCCAACCAGAAATGTTCAGACGGTTAATATCAATACTGGGCTGATCGATCGCTGGCTCGGCCTCAATAGGGTCGTATTCCTGACGGGAGCATCATCGCCGTTTTCGTATCTCGGAATGAACGGAACAGTCTACTTTTGTCACGTTGACTGCAAAGCAGTCATGAAGGCATTTGAAAGAGCGACGTGATCATTATTGGCTGGCATTGTTACTCGCACGGCAAAGTTTATTGGTGACCATGGTTGCCTGACATCGCCTTACCGTAAGAAGTCGCTCTTCTTTGAACTGCCGACCATCGTGTCAGGATTGCCGACGGCAGGCCGATCTACCGCAGCTGCTTCTGAATCAACGGAACCACGCGGTTTCCAATGCCCAATTAGGCGTACTACATGGTCGGTGCCGGCCGGCAGTACACAGCCTTCATAACGTTGCGAGATCTGGCCGTCATGAGAACGGGTCACTCCGAAGGATTCGATGTTCGTTTTGCAGCACTCTGCAAGTCGTTGTTGATGCAGACAATACGGCCAAACACGGACGGAAGTAGAAATCGGTCAAACGCGATACAATTGGTGATTCGCAAGTAGACCTGTACGTTCGTCCGGACGTGCGAGTATCTGTTCCTGTCAACGATCCAGCAGTTGCTGGAGTCGAAGCCTTAGAATCCAAAGTCTTATGCACCGACAACTAATCTGCTTTGCTCTGGTTGTCTTTGGCTTCCGTATGGTCGATGCCGCTGATTTGATCCTCGCCAGGGACGGCAAGGCAGAGGCCGCTATCGTTCTATCGGAAGACCCTTCAGCAGCCGCCAGAAAAGCAGCGACCGTTCTCAGTGACCACCTCTTCCAAATCTCCGGCGCTCGTTTTGAAATAGTCAAAGATTCGAAACTCCCACAGGACACGACCTGCATTGCTGTCGGAGAAAGTACTTTCACTCGGAAACTTGGTGTTACCACAAAAGGTCTGGGTCCGGGCGGGATCCTGATTCGTTCGTTCTCAGATTCCATCGTCATTCTCGGTACCGACGACGCCACGCCGTCTGATCGCAATGGAACTCACTATGCGGTGACCACGTTTCTGGAAGAGTCTCTTGGTTGCCGCTTCCTATGGCCGGGCGAACTGGGCAAAGTCGTTCCGACGAACACTACGATTTCCATTAAGCCGATCGATCGAACGGAGACACCGCTATTGCGCCAACGCAAAATCCGCAATATGTCATACGGTGATCGCGATGCGAAAGGTCTGCTCAGGCTGCATGCCACGGAAGAGGACTACCACAGGCTACGCGCGAAATCCGAAGAAACCGAATCTGAAGACGGCGGATGGTTCACCTGGCAGCGACTCGGAGGAAGCCTTGGGCTGGCAGGCGGTCACGCGTTTGGCGATGCGTGGGACATGTGGAGCGAGGATCATCCCGAGTGGTTCGCGATGCAGCGAAACGGGTCGCGTGATCAAAGTGTACTTGGCCCGGAGCGCTCTCGCTTTTGTGTCAGCAACAAGGAACTGATCGAGGCCATCGCCAATGAGAAGATCAAAGAATTAAACGCAGGCGCAAAGAGCGTAGCCATTGGTCCGAATGATGGAGGGCTCGCCACTTTCTGCATGTGTCCGGAATGCAGGAAGCTCGACCCGCCCGAAGGCAGGCCAATCACCTTAATGGACGCAACGGGCAAGCAAGGCCGAACGTATTTCAAACACGTCTCGCTGACAGATCGCTTTGTGTCTTTCTGGAATGAAATCGCAAAACGTGTTGTCACCGTTCATCCCGACGCCTGGCTGACAGCAGATGCGTATAGCGTGTACACCGATCCGCCTCTGCGGCACAAACTCCATCCCAACATTGCGATTCGATTTGTCGACATCTGGTATCTCGACGACGCCGAGCACAAAGTCGGCAGATCGCGCTGGGACGCCTGGGCTGAAAAGGCATCAAGGCTCTATTTCCGATCCAATCTACTGCTGGCAGCCCGTCGTTATGGCACGCCCGTTGTCTATGTGCATAAGCTCGCCAAAGATTTTCAGTACCTGGCCCATCATTCGATGATTGGAACCGATCTGGATTCCTGCACTCATCATTGGGCGACTCAGGGCCTGAACTATTATGTAGCCGCCCGGCTTCACTGGAATCCAGACCTCAATGTCGATGCAGTCATCAACGACTATTGCCAATCCGGCTTTGGCGCCGGCGCTGATTCAGTAAAGCGATATTTCATGCGGCTGGAAGAGATCACAGACGAAATAGCTGCTGCTGAGCCAACGCCGCACCCAACGGCACCATACACGACTGAAGTTATCGAAGAACTACGTTCAATTCTTGATGGAGCCGCCAGAAAAGCGGTTGCTCCAAAAACCCGAGACCGTGTCGCCTTTCTTCACCGGGGCCTCGATTACACCGAGGTCCACGCCTCGGCATACCATCTTCTCGCTGAATTCGACGACGGTGGTAGAAAGATGACGCCCGAGTTGAAAATGCGAGTTCAAGCGAACCTTAACCGTAACTGGGCACTCTCGCGCGAAATCCTGTTCACTGATTTCAAGGCGGTTCACGTGTCGAGAGTTGCCTGGGGAGGTTGGGGGAATTTCAATCGACTCGGCTGGAAAGAACCAGCTGCCCCAAGGTGACGAGTTGCGACTCCAGATGAGTGACGCCAATCTCAACTCTTTCCGCTTCAAGTCCGCGCAGAGAAAGTAGAAAATGATCCGACGTCGCTTCCTCATCGCATTCACAGTTCTGCTCGCAGTCAACCAGTTTCAGGCGATCGCTCAGGTTCCTAATGAGCCGGTGGACATCTCGCGAGGTGTTCCGCAGTTCTTCATCGATGACTGGCTGGTCGATAACCGCTATGCGATCAAATACAAAACAAACGCAGTTGTGCACGCAGTTCATCCGCCAAAGAAGCACGACGCAAACCCCGTTTATAGTGGCGACTGTGGATACGTCAACGTTGCCCGGCATCCAGAATCCGGTAAGTTCCAACTGTGGACTCAAGTCCATTACTGGGTGGAAAAGCCCAGCGGTCGCAGCAGTCGTTATGCCATCGCTTACGCCGAATCCAATAACGGTCTGAACTGGGATGCGCCGAATCTCGGCCTGTACGAGTGGAATGGATCGAAACAGAACAACGTTGTGATTCGAGGCCCGAAGAACGCGCGAGCCAGCGGTCCGCAAATTCTGTTGACTCTTCCGGAAGAGCAGAAGCGCGGCTTCACGTACGTCATGACGTATCGGACCGGCGGTGCAGGCAAGGAGCACGACGGTATCAGGCTCATCGGCTCACATGACGGAATCCACTGGGATACCGACAGTGAAGTGCGGCTCAAGCACGTGCATTCTGATACGCTGAACAGCATTGTTTTCGACGTCGACCGTAAGCGTTATCTCATGACCTGCCGAGCGAAAGATCGCTACCGGCGATTCCAGGGCCTGATGATTGACACCGGGGCGTCGCGGCGCATCTCGTTCCTGACAAATGACGAATTGTGGACCGAGTGGCAAGACAGTCCACAAGCGTTGCTGACTCCCGACGAAATCGATTCCCAGGGCCACTACAACTTCTTCTACGGGATGCCGGTGCATCACTATGCTGGCATTTACTGGGGATTTCTGTGGGTATTTCGGATGAACGATCCAATCCACACCGAACTGGTGACCAGCCGGGATGGAGTGCACTGGCGGCGGTCGCCCAAACGAGTTCCGCTGATTCCACTTGGCGAGGACGAGGCGTGGGACGACGGGATGACGTTTGGTGGACCCCACTGGGTCGAGGTGGGAGACGAATGGTGGTTTTACTATGCAGGACACGACGGCGGCCATAACACTGCAGGACGCAAAGCCGCGGTCGGCCTTGCGACCTGCAAAAAGGAACGACTGATCGGACTGCATGGGCCACAGAATGGCGGAGGTGTGGTCGTGACGCGACTTATCACATGGCCCGGCGGAGATCTGTTCGTCAACGCCACCAGCACAGGTGACGCTCCGCAACTCTCTGTTCGTGTGAGCGACGCGATTCGCGACCCTTTCGAAGGATTCGATCACGCCGACTGCGTGTCTTTCCCAGGCGATGCAGTAAGACACAAGGTCACCTGGAAAGGAAACAAATCGATGACCGCATTTGAAGGCAAGGTCGTGCGACTGGAGATCTATTTGCAGAACGCGGACCTGTTCACACTTGTGGCGGAATAAGGACTAAACTCGATGAAGACTCTCCTCCTGTTCGCCACTTTATTTGCAGTCTTCGCGGATACCGCTCCAGCCACAGACCGAACGGAGCCCATCGATATCGGTTCGAAGCGTGAGCTGTTTGTTGATCAGCATTTGATTGAGAAACTCCACAGTGCCCGGTTAACGCTGCATCATCCACAGGCACGTGAGATTGCGATCCGGTTTGACAAGCCCTGGGAAGGAAACACCAGCGGCTATCCCACGGTGATGCTCGACGGCGATTTATTCAAGATGATTTATCGTGGACATCGCATGATCTGGGACGGTGGCAAGCTCCGCATGTCGCACAGTCCAGTGGTTTGCTATGCCGAGAGCCGTGATGGGATCTCGTGGACGAAACCCGATCTGAGAATATTCCCTTTACTTGGCAAGATGGCAAAGCAGGTTGCCGACCCCCTGGCTAATAATATCGTCTGGCCGGGCAGTCCATTTTCCGGAACGTTCGTGCCCTTTCTCGATACTCGGCCGGGATGTCCGGCGTCCGAAAAGTTCAAAGCTGTCGGTGGCAATTACAAAACCGGGCTGCATCTTTTCACATCACCTGACGCAAAAGCGTGGAAGAAGAGTGAACAGGCAATCTTCACGCAAGGCGCTCTCGATTCCATGAACGTCGTTTTCTGGGAGCCGCGTGAACAAAAGTATGTTCTGTATTACCGCACCGTGGTGGATGGAATGCGGTCCGTCTCGATGACGACGTCGGCTGATTTTCGCGTCTGGTCGGAGCCGACCCCCTTAAAATATCCGGGTTCTCCACTCCAGCAGATGTATACGAACGGGATTCAGCCTTACTACCGTGCCCCTCACATTCGATTCGGATTTCCGACTCGATACACGGCGCGGCGAATGAATGATGCGTTACGATCGCTGGAGCCGATCAACTTGCGGGCCGAACTCGCTGCGGCTTACGCTCGAGTGGGTTCTGATCTGACCGACAGCCTGTTCATGAGCAGCCGCGACGGCGTTGGATTCCATCGCTGGGACGAAGCTTTTCTACGTCCAGGGCCTCAGGCTGGTATCAATAGCAGCAATTGGATGTATGGCGATAACTACCAGGGACACGGCCTATTTGAAACGGCGTCCGAAATCGAAGGTGCAGCCAACGAAATTTCGATGCTCTTCAGCGAAGGCTATTGGCGGGAGGGCGAAAGCCATCTGAGACGCTACACGATTCGACTGGACGGCTTTGTCTCAGTTCAGGCTCCGTACGCAGGCGGCGAAGTAATCACCAGACCGCTGGTGTTCGCGGGAAACGAACTCAGCATCAACTTCTCCACATCCGCCGCCGGCAGCGTCCGCGTGGAAATTCAGGATGCTGGCGGCAAGCCGATTCCCGAATATCGTCTCAAAGATTGTCCGGAAATCATTGGCGACCGCGTAGACCGTACGATTCGATGGAAAAGCAGACCCGACATTGGCGTACTCGCCGGCAAGCCCGTTCGCCTGCGTTTCGTCATGCAGGACGCCGACATCTACTCGTTTCAGTTCACCAATCAGAGAGCTCACTAGTTGGTGCATAACGCTGATAGCTTGAAGGTGGAGCCAGCGAGCGATGAAAACCGCACAGCGTTTGGACAGATTGCCGAAGAACTAACCGGCTGAGATTACGATGTTTCCGATTTCGGAAGTGCAGGAATCGCCTGCATGTAACGGTCGGCGGAGTTTTTTGACCCTGCGGCTTCGTTGATCTGAGGATCATCCATCTTCCTCGTGAGCGTTCGCTCACGTCGACGCTTTGATGTTTGCTTCTGAACGGTCACCGCTCGATAGCCCTGTTAAATTCTTAAATAGGAATGAGGCAATTCCGATGGACGACGGCGAACTTCTAGAGTTCTTCTGTTATGACGAAGCCTCGACGCCTAGTTTAGGCTGCCCACTTTATATGGGACGTTTGTTTCGAGCACTTGAAAATGCGATCTACACCTGTGATACCTGCGATAAAGAATTCACAG
>JACLAC010006396.1_pt1 | contig 12578 bp, 12 predicted proteins | sample 8027881 | NCBI WGS metagenome assembly JACLAC01 (sample SAMN15725517, study PRJNA655200) | protist metagenome | isolation source: fluorescence activated cell sorting (FACS) single amplified genomes of... | place: Spain: Blaines Bay Microbial Observatory, Mediterranean Sea | collected 2016-01-19 | reverse complement strand
GGTATCGAATATTCCGGTGTATGGCACCGACTCGGTGGCGCAATATGCGATGGCGCTGCTGTTGGAGATGTGCCACCACGTCGGCCATCACGATAGTGCGGTCCATCGGGGCGGCTGGAAGAATTCCGGCTATTGGTCGTTTTGGGAGACGCCGTTGATGGAACTGGCGGGCAAGACCATCGGCTTGGTCGGATTCGGCCGCATCGGTCAACGCGTCGGCGAACTCGCGCACGCCTTTGGCATGGAGGTCTGGGCCTATGCGCCTTCGCCGAAAGAGGTGCCGGCCTATGCGCCCTTTGCACTGAAGAGCGTCGAGGAGATTTTTGCCGGTGCCGATGTGGTCAGCCTACACTGTCCGCAGACACCGGAGAATACAGGTTTTGTCAACGCGGATCTATTGGCGACGATGAAAGAGGGTTCACTGTTGATTAATACCGGGCGCGGTGGGCTGGTCGATGAGCAGGCCTTGTTGGACGCCTTGCGGGCGGGTACCCCGCGCGCGGCGGCGACGGATGTGGCGTCTACGGAGCCCATCGAAAACGGCAACCCGCTGTTGCAGGCTCCGAACTTATTGATCACCCCCCACATGGCTTGGGCGACGGTGGAGGCACGCAAGCGGTTGATGGGTATGACCGCCGATAATATAAAGGCGTTTCAGGATGGGGCACCGATAAACGTGGTTAATTGACATTGTAAAAAGGCCCATCTATATTCACCTCTGTTGTAACAGGTGTTGTAAAAGGCGTTGTGAAAAACGTTGTGAAAAGCCCTGAAAATAAAGCATTTGGGGGCGACCTGGCTTCGACGGGGTTAGAGAAGCTCTGACTGCGTGCCGAGGGATCCTGCTTCCTCGTAAATCCGCGGGAAAACCATTAAGCGACGAAACTCAAACGTACGCGATGGCCGCCTAAGCAATTAGGTTGCCCGTTCGGATCCGTTGAGCCTGCGCGGTGGATCCGAATGACATCTTTTGCAGGCTGGCCCAAACTCATGCTCAGGGGGGGCGGGCGAGACTTTACTGAGCTGGTTCCGATGCGTGGCCCTGTCGATTGGCAGCGCAGCGGACGAGACTCTAAAGATCGACTACGCACGTAGATGTCTTGGTAGACTTGATCTCGGACGCGGGTTCGATTCCCGCCGCCTCCACCATCTTCGGATAAGCGCAACTCTCTGTTCTCTATGGGAGTTGCGCTTTCCTGTTCTGCCCCGACTGCTTGTCGTGGCATGAATATGGCATTGCCGGCTGCGGGAAGGACGTTTGCAGCGACTTTTTCTGCCGTTTCAGAAAGACGTTCTTTCCGCGTCCGGCCATAGACATTCATGGTCAGTTCCGGCGTCGAATGCCTTGCGAGTGCTTGGGCTTCTTTGACGCTGGCACCAGTCTCCAGTACGAAGTTGATGTAAGCGAGACGGCAGGCATGAAAGTCCAATTTACCATCGGCGGTTAGTTTGGGGATGCCGGCTGTCTTGAGATCCTTGTCCAAGTCCCGGGCGGTGTGCGATGGGACATACAATAGCGGGTTGTCGGGAGCCGCTAGTTTGGCGTCTTTTCGGCGATAAAATTTGGCATAGAGTCGCGCCGGTTCGCCCGAGAGGGCAAAGTCATTGAGCCGGTGGACTAGGTCCATCGCGAGTGGTTGAAAGCCCTTCTTGCGATTTTTCGTCCAAGACGCATCGAGGTGAAGTCCGTTCTCCTCAAGATCTAAATCATTGATAGTCAGGCTGAGCAACTCTTTGGCGCGCAGGCCCGATAAGAAGGCGGTTTCAAGCAGCAACTTGCGATGTGGTGCGCAGACGTCCAGTAGTCGGGAGATTTCATCGACCGTCATCGCACGACGATGAGTCTGCGGCGTAGTGTCAAAGGAGGTCAGTGCCTTGAGGGGGTCATCGGCCAGATACTCTCGATCGACGCACCAGTCGCAAAACGCAGATAGAGCTTCTGCATAGTGGGCGATGGTTTTGCCCGTCCGCCCTTTCTTCTGAAGGTCGCGCAAAGCAGCCTCTACACGAGCTATAATATTGGTCAGATCCGCTAGAGTTTGCGCTCCAAGCCGCTCTGACCACCATGCCAGATGCGAGCGCCGGTTGCGAGCATGAGTGCTCCCCCAGGGCCTTCCACCGCGCCCGCCTTGTGCCTCGCCCCATGCAAGATATTCATCCTTCACCTTATCAAAGGACGTTGTCTGGTGTTTTGCAGCCGGGGATGGTGCTGGGCGATATCCCAAGCGGATCTGGCGATGTTCAGCCTCGAGCCCTTCAGCCATTTCCTTAGTTTCTTTGCTGCTTTTCGATCCCCAGAAGAACTTCTGTTTGCCATGCTGATCTATATACCAACCTTGGTATTTACCGTTCGTATTGGGCTTTTTGCGGACGCCGGCCATAGGTCACACTCCTTCTTCACGCCAGGGCTGCATGATCAGCGCCGACAGGGAAACACCTTCTTTGGTCGCCTGCGTCTCCAACCGTTTTAGCTCAGCAGGTGTCATGTAGATGGTCACCTTTTTACTTTGGCGACGGGATGAGGTCTTTGGGGGCCTGCCAGTACGACGCTTGTCGGCGGCCAACTGCGCGGCAGTTCGATTTTCAGTCATTAGACTCCTTTTTCATATTACTTTTTAACAGTTAATAAGTCAAGGCCTGAGATGGGCTATTCTCTGTTCCAGCTCGCCTCGTTCCCTGTCGCGTTTATCAGCAGCGCTCTTCAATGCATCTTCGAGATGCCGAATAATCGATCTAGGTGTCCATGCGTTTTTTCCGAAGAGCTTGATAGGTGGAGGAAGCTCTCCTCTCTCTACGGCTCGCCAGATCGTAGTACCATTGCGACAGAATATCCGAGCCAGGTCTGCTTGAAACAAAATGGTCTCTTCGCCAAGCTTGGTTATACCCTCTGGAAGTTCGTCAGTGTCGACCCCCTTTTCGATTTCAGTTTCTGACATCAGATTAATCTCCCCTTTTACTGTGATCGAACTTGTGGACTTACCATCTTTGGGATCTCGATTGTGCAAACGTTGGCGCTCCCCCTCTTGGCTCTGTAGGCGGCTGTTAACGAGTGATCCGTGGCGAACTTAACAACTGTACCCGAGGCCATCGACGTTGGCGGCGGTCCACGCGTATAAGCCCTATAGCTTCAAGCTTCGCCAGCTTACGGTATAGTGTGGACCGACTCATATTTAATTCCTCCGCTGTTTGAGTTGCGCAGATTTTATAGCAATCCCCACGCCGCATCTTAGCTAATCGCAACAGCTGCAACGCCACGAATAACGCACCGGCCTTTTCCGCTTTGGCGATCCACGACCAGCGATAGGTGCCAGTAAAAAAAGGTTCGCTGGGTTTCTTACGTTCCCGTCGTTGCTGGCTTGGGGTCAGGATCTGTTTCGTGGGGATTTCGTCATCGGTAGTGTCCAATCGCAATCCCATACCAGTACCTATACATTAAAGAGATATGTACTATAGCAATGGTGCAATCTTGCATCATTCGCTTGCCACCATCCGCCCTGTGTCTGCGCGCTCGCTCTCATCCAAGATTCGCATAATACGATCCCACATTACTTCGCCGCGCTCGTCCATGTAGCGATCAGGGTGCCTAATGACATATGCGTCCGACCTCAGTTCAAATCCACCCAGGATCACAGTGGAAGCATCTCGCATCGCCTGCTGTGTCTTCCAAATCGCCGTATCCAACTGGTCCAGCGGTGCCTCAATCAGTAGTGCGTCATGCACCGGAGCGCACACACAAACGCCTTGCTCCGTTGCGGCGACACACGCCAGGCGTAGCATTTCTGCTCCGTTGGCTTGCATGGGAAAATTGGACAGGCTCCGCCCATTGGCCTCAGGGCTGGTACGAATCGGCCAACCGAAAACAGTCTGGAGAGATCCAGTGAGAAAGGCCTGATCTACTGCTGCTTCCGACCATCGCCAGAACGTCGGATAAGCCTCCCGGTGTAGCTGGAGCAACTGCCGCGCTCTGGCCGGTGGCTGGCCGATGCGGTCAGATAGGGAAGCTGAGCCCATACCGTATTGAACAGCCAATACACACGCCTTGAATTGGTCGCGCAGCGTTGAATGAGTCGCTTTAGTCCCGTCTTCTGGAATCGCGCCGGTTTGCTTTCCAAAGGACAAATAGGGGTCGCCCGATTGATAGGCCAATAGCATGGCTTTGTCGTCTGAAAGCGCAGCAGCAATACCGAATTCCTGTTGCGACCAATCGATATAAGCGATACCCCACCCAGGATTGGGTCGGATCAGCCCACGGATCCAGACGGCGGGACCAAATAAGAACTTGGTATTACTGGGTTGATTTCGTCCTGTGCGAGAGCGGAAAGCAGAGAGTAAACAACGGTTACGTCCATCGGCCCCAACGGTCAGTCCCGATAGGCGTAACTGGGAGAGGGACACACGCAGTTCGCGGATCGGTGCCACACGCGGATAAGAGCGCGCCATTTCCCGAAATGTGTCGTCGTCCATCGCCAACTGACCGCTGGGTAGTCGAGGCCAAGGGATGCTATGGTAGGTGAGCCAACGCTCCCAACGGTCCCGCTTGAACTGGGTATCCTCATACACTCCATAGTCGCGGTCCACTTCCTTGATCAGTCGCGTCTGGATCGTCCCCCAGCGCCCCTGCAATCGCTCTAACTGTGCCACGTCGACGGGTATCCCGTTCCACTCAATGCACGCCGCGGCAGCCATATAGCGCCCCCGTATCAATGCACGGGCAAGATCCAGCTTGGGTAGCATCGCCGGCAGTAACCGCGCCAGCGCATCCACATCGGCTTGGCAGTAATCGAGCAGCGCCACGCTTTCCACGCTGTTGTACGGTTCGCCGCGCATAGCCAATTGGCGCATAGACTCTTTTTCATCGGTTCCAAACCCATCTATGCTGAAGTAGGTCAACGCACCTAATAGTCCCGAACCCGCTGGCGTCTTATAACCGTTGGTCAGGGCGCGAAACTCAGCAAAAAGATCGAGTATGTTGGCCGGCATGGCCCACTCCAAGGCCAGGTGACACCCCAACTCGGCGGAAGCGTAATAGGCCACGAAGAGCGCATCCGGGGTGATGCTATAAGGGGGGATGTTGCGCTGCCGCAGTTGCTCCCCGAATAGTCGCACCAGCCGACCACTGCAAAGTTCACGCGCCACGACACAGATAGGGAGGGGCCGACTCCCGTCTGGTGCATGAAACTCAAAGTCTACAAGCCAGATTTCATCGTACGGAAGGTCCATCTCACACTCGCCCCTGCAACTGCAACACGATGGGGTGCTCCAGGCTATCGATAATCTTGCCGCGAAAGGCGACCTCAAGCAATTGCTCCATCGATTCGGTGGGCCAATGTGGTTCGGGTAGATCTGCTGCCGCCTCAGACACATCGTATGTCCCTAACGACCGATTGGCTGTAAGCTTTATCCAGCGCGACATCGCTATCTCGGCGGCCTCTCGTGCCACGCGGTTCCAGTCGTCGATGCGTCCGTCCTCACCGGGAAGGCGGACTGGCCACAGAAATGTGATGCCTTGGCGGTTGATTGAGGTGTAGAGGGTCTTGTAGGTTAGTTCACTCGACAGATCCACGTGTAAAGCGGGATCGACGAAATAAGATTCGCCCTCGTCTTTAATCTCCAATATGGCCACATCGATACGATAGACCTCATCCGGGTGGGCGCGCACGAACCATTGCCGATCTGGCCGACGCACCGGAACATGAGTCAACAGCTTCTTAATACCCAGGTTCGCAGCGTAATCGGGGTTAATCCGCAACTGGTCCAGGTCAGAAAAATACCCCTTGGATTTCCCCGAATCGTCAATGATATCTGGGGTCTTATCAGACATTTTACACCTCTTCTGTTAGTGAGTTAATAGCTATGGTTCGTATGAACCCGAAATTGCTTTTAGTGTGAGGCTTTAGCACACGTAGTTTCACCTCCGAACTTCTGGGCTAAGCCAAAAGAGGATAGGGAGGTGAGGATGGCGTGATGGCAGAGATGAAACCAATTGGCATACGATCGACCTGAACTGCCGTACGGAGGGGTATTGCACGGGGTGGACTGGTAATCTATTATTGCAAATCACAGTATGTCCCTTCTTTCATTGGATCGGACTACGCTGACTTGCTCATCGGGTTGTCCGCCAAGACTTGATCCGATGGTCCTTAGTTTTGTCGCACCCTTTTAGCAACTTTACCAGAGGTCTTACCCACTTGTGGGGCCTCTGCGATCCGATTCCTTTGTAGCTCTCGAAAATGGGCTTAGGGCTTGGTAAAGACCGTTCTTCGGAGTAGTCTCAATCGTAGGGAGATTTTTTTGGATAGGGGCATCTTGCCGGAAGTTTTTCCCAGAAACCGCAACAATGTTGCCGTGCTACACAGGTGAGGTTCTCCCACTGCCACGGCACTTCTATATGGCTATCCTTATCTTCAATTAGCGTCCTGTGAAGGCAAAAGAGATCATTTTCACACTGTATCATCCTTACTTGAGCATTATCTGACCGCTTATAGCAACCTTCCCTAGTCAACGCTCCGTTGTCCATGTGGGAAATCCGGTCCGAATGCCATAATTTGCGCGTGATGAGGTCTACCAATGCGCTTTCCATTTGATCTATCCTGATAAATGTCTGTGCATGAATCATAAGTTTCGAACTGTTAAACAACCTTTCCAGAAGAATCATAAAGTCGTGGCGGTCCTTACTTTTTTTCGACTAAATGAGCGCTGAACTATGCGTATATTAAGGGCCTGATAGTCTGCATTATGACATGGCTTTTGAATAGAAAACAATTGATTAATTGTGGCCTTGCCTGATGCGTGACCAATATCTGTCGAGACCACGAGCCAGTGCAGTACGTCGTTCAACGCGAACCCTAAGAATCACATCTATTTCTTTCTGCGAAAAAATCCAGCAGCGCCGATTCCGCTTCGGGCACCGTCCGGCCTCGGAACTCCAACCTCTTCGCGGTTGAACAAGGCCATCCCGCGCATATGCTCGGATAGTCGATGGGGACAATCCGGTCATGCTAGCTACATCATCAATCAAGAAAATCCCACTTCGATTCTACTATGGACTCCTCGTCCAGGAGACGGAAGGACTCCACCTCGACGCCTGAAATACGGTAGGCAATCTCCGGCATCTCGAAACTAGCCTTGCAAGCTGCAGCTAGGCGATTGAGGGCGCGAGCGGACCGAACCTGAAACTTAATACCTTCGTTCGACCCGAATTCGAGAAGGGCACCTTTCGTCGCCACAGAATCAGCACCAGAAATCGGTGAAATGGCTCACCTTGAGGCGGTGCATCATCCACCTGAGCTTCCTTCGGCTCCGACAAGAAATAGCCTCCATGTCACTGAGCTGGCGCAGCAAGTCGGGGCGGGTCTTCTTAATCGTCTTCGGATCGTAAACGTCGTCCGCTTCATTTCCCCATATTGGGCCGAGCATCGTCTCACCGGCCAACAGGCCGTAGAGACGATGGAGGATGCTCCCCGAACCGAAGGTCGCGGGATCCAGATTCATCTCGCTCTCGTTTAGATTCTCGCCGCGCACCGGTGAAGCCAGCTTCGCAGCGTCTCCCTCAATACGAGGGAGCACCTTCTGCATGAGGAAATCGTCCCATACGGCCAGTAGACGACGAGCGTCTTTATCATCGTCTACATCCCGGCAAATGCCAAAACTAGCAACCGATAGCAGCGCTTCATTCAAGGCTCGATAGGCAAGTTCAAAAGGGGTATCAACAAGCACCTGATTAAGGGTCTTCATGAAGTTGGTAGTCCTTGCCCCATTGCTGTCCTCGGTTTGGCCCAAGGCATTCTCGGCAATACGATCTCGCTGCGAGCAGTAATACAGAGGCAATCCCAGTGTGATAGGCGCAACTTGTGAATTTTCCAGATATCGATCAAAGTCGTTGGGAAAGAACTCTTGGAAATCCAAAGTGAGTGCCCGATCGATAACCTTCCGCGAGAAACCGTGGGTTGTCTCGTCCATGTTAACAGTGCCTGCGACAATAAGATTCGGCGGCACGGGTATCCCCCCCCACCCTTGGCTATCAGAAAACTTTTCATACAATACATCTCGCTGCTTCTCACAAGCTGCTTCGCACCCCTCGAAAAGGTCTGCCTTCAGGACAGCTTTTGACATGTCTGACAGCGAGGTGATATTCGTTGCCTTCAGTAACGGATCGCTCCGGTATTGGCCTTCTTCCCAGCGACGCGTCTCAATCACACTAAGGTAGTCGGCAAAATACTGCTCTACCGGAGCAAGGTTCATCTCATCTAAGCACAGCCAATGGGGTGTCATCCCAGAAAAATCCAAATTCCCTTCCTGATCCGTGGCATTCAGCCATGCCTTCACGATGAACTTGAGGAAGTCGGTAACTATAAACCTCTCACCAGTAATGCGAGACACGTACCCAAGCAGGTCGGCGGGTTCGTGCCAATCCGGCCGAACTGAGACCAGACAATAGTTATCCCAACTACAACCATTTCGCGAAGCGATTGCCTGCTCACGAACAAAGCGAGACTTACCCGTCCCTGAAATCCCGGCGAGTAGCAGGATTGGCTTAGGCAAAGGGGTAAGCCCGCCCGAATCAGAGACTAGATGATTTACCCCCTTTTGCGGGGCTGTTTCAAAAATTTTTAAGGGCCCCAGTCCTCCTATTATGTCGTCGCCGACCTCGAAAATCTCAGCAATCTTCTCCGCGTGTACTTCGTAGCCATCTGTACAAAATATCTTGTATACTTGCCAATCAAGTTTAGTGGAAAACAAAACCAATGTCGTGCAGACTCCGTTAAACTTCACCGAGAGTTTGTCGGCGAAATCCTCAAGTTTATCTTCGTTAACACCAACTCGGATGAAGCACACCCATACAAGTTCTTGAAAACCGTCTTCCCATTTAAAAAAACGATTGCCGATACTTTCGGATGGCGCCCGAGTAACAGCATTTTCCTGCATAGCCGATCGGGTATCAAAATATTCAACTGGGATGCCCGTGTGAGCCGAAAGCTCCCGGTATGCAATCTTCAATTTCTGCCTAGAGGACTGAGAACGACCCTCCACGACAGTTTGAGTCGGGTAGAACAGCTCAAGCAACTCATCTTTGTCCATTTCTGTACCTTCTACTATTGCTTTATGCTATTGGTTTGTCTGTTCCTTATTGATATGCGCCTCCACTGCCTGAAGAAAGCCATCTGCGAAGCGCAGCTTGCTAGAGCTTGCCCTTTTGAGAAAGCCCGAAGAGGCCCTGACAGACAATGGCTTAGTTGGATACTTTAGAAAAGCTTCAAGGCCTGTGTACTTGAGTTTTTTCGGAAACTCTGAAATGTTCACAGGGAAGACTTCACCAGCTGCCCCCCAGGCTGCGTTCGGCCAGACCCCACTTACAAATTGTGACATCGTCCGATCGGCAGCATATTTGCCCGGCTTAACCAAGCGGCTTCCGAGCCACTTCGCCATCGGAACCGACACTGCATTGCCTACCATGCTGCACCTAAACCCCAATCTGATGGCCTTGCCGGCTACTTTCACATCGGTCCATCCAGCACGGAATCCCTGCAGACGCTCCGCGTCGCAGATGTCCGGAGTTCCTAAGTCTCCTGTATTCCGGAACCAAATAGCAGGCAGTGAAGGAATGCCTATTGTAGAGCCTCCCTTGAGAGTAGGGGTAGCATTCGGCGCCCAACCGAGGCCCGCTCGTCCTTCCGTCCAATAGAATCCACACGGGGCATCCCCATGATCTGTATCGTAGTCGGCAATAGCCTCATCGGCAAAAAGCACACTCCTCGGGTCCTCAGTTTTCGAGGCGACGAACAGAACCCGCCTCCTTCTCTGGGGCCGACCGAAGGATCGCGCGTCAACTACTCTGTAGGCCCACCTATAACCCAAGTCGTCAAACAATCCGGTGACGTACCTCATTGCCTCTCCCTTTCGCTGCCAGAGCATGAAGGGAACATTCTCCAGGACTATCCAGGTAGGTTTCTTTTGCGTTGATTTGATCAGTCGGAAGAAATCGTTCACCAATCCAGACTTCTCGCCATGTATTCCCTTGTTGTCGCCTACCAAGCTAAGATTCTGGCATGGGAATCCACCTGCCACGATATCAGCATCGGGGAGTACAGTAAGCTCTTTCACGTCATAGGTCAGAGGAACTCCCTTGAATGATCTTTTCAAAACTTCGGCCGCGTCCGGATTGATCTCGCAAAGATGCACGCAGTCAATTTTCGCGCTTTTAAAGCCGAGTTCAAACCCACCTATGCCAGCAAATAAACCAACAGATTTCATCTATTCTCCATCAAGTTATCTGAGCAATTCAAGCGCCACGGCGTATGCCATCTTAGCAGGTACAGCATTACCAATCATTTTGGCATATCCGCTTCTTTTCTGGACTCCAAAATCAAAGAAGTCCGGGAAGAACTGGAGCCTTGCAGCCTCGTGAGGGGTGATTACTCGGCGCCTCAGAGGATGCAAGAACCTGCCCTGTCCCATCACGAGGAACCCAGTCGTGATAGTCCAAGCAGGTCTATCCCAATAGAGTCTTCCATAGACCGACTTGTAGGTGTGATCTTTGTCGCGGTGACAGGAAGGTCGGAAGCTGTCTGGCAAATCATAAGCATCGTTCTCAAACATCCAATCCACTCTGTCCTTGCTTACACCGGACAGTTTGGACTCCACATCCATAGGTGAGTCTTGCTTGACATCCAACAAATCATCGCATGCCCATTCTACGGAGCGCTCTCGCACGCGTTGCACCTCTAACGCGTCATCGAAGTAGCCTTCATAGAGCGATTTGGTTTTCGACGCAACGATGAATGCTCTATGCCTCCTCTGGGGCACTCCGATGACCTCTCCCTTGACCATAGGTGTATCCACACTATAACCCAATTTTTGTAAAGCACTTACGGTCGTATCGAACACTCCATTCTTGTCATGTCTGACTCCGAGAACATTTTCAATCATAATGTGCTCAGGTTCGACTACTTCTGCAAAACGCGTCATCCTCATGTAAAGAGAATTTCTTGGATCATCACGCCGCGTGTAGTTGTTGAGATCTGAGTGGCCTTGACATGGAGGCCCACCGACGACGATCGTGAGCTCTCCGATCTTCTTGGCCCACTCTCTCTCTTTGTCCGAAGGGCGATCGCCGACATCTTGATCGAAAGCTTTCTCAATTGGTTCAGAGTAGCTGTGGTCCGGAGCAAAATTCCTTTCATAGACATCCATGTAGTCAGACACCATCTCGCATGCGAAGATATATTGCGGTCGTTTTCCTATAGCCCGACACGTCTCCATCAGTCCTAGGCTTAGTCCCCCGCAACCAGAGAACAAGTCAGCAATCCGGACCTCACCTCTTCGCCCTGAAACCGTAAGCTTAGTCTTGCTCATCAGCCAAGCCTTATCAAACGCCTCCTCCAGCGTGAGGTGCGCGGGCTTGCGCTCCAGAGCCACACGGCTGTTGGCCATCTGGCCGGACGAGCAGTGGACCCCACGAATCAAGTGGTTGTTGTGGTGTCTATATCGGTGGTGATTCTCATGCAAACTGCGAGCAAAAACCAACGGGAGTGTCATCTGACTCACCTCAGTCGGTTCATTAAGAATCACCATTGTCTCCTCCGTGACAGTCGGAATCGGCCATACTGAGAGCGGTTCCTTTCCCTCGTGGATGAATTCAGATCAATTCGATAATCTCGTCAGTAATAAATTGGTCGTCCAAGTGCAAACGAAGTCTACGAGATAAACAAGAGTGCTTACAAAAACTATCCACCATCGGCAAATCAATAGCCATTAAATACCTTAGGGGTTACACCACTGAAATAAGCACTTAATCCCAACCTGAGCAAACGCTTCCATTATGACCTAAGTCACGTGAATAACTTCGGCACAATACTGCCGAGTCTTGATTTAACTTCGTGCCTCCTCAATCGATTCAAACCAATGAGGATTAAGGCATTCCTGTCGCCAGCGCGCATTAACTGACTCGATATGCGCGTTATCTGTTGGAGTGGTTGGCCTTGAGAATACCAACTGGACCTCATTACAATAGGCCCATTGGTCCAGCGCGACCGAGGTAAATTCGGGACCATTATCGACTCGAATTTTAATGGGGACGGAGCGTCAACGGGACACGTTAGCCAGCAGGCTCGGCCACTTGGATTCCCCGAAAATGAGAGCCGACCCCGATATATACACTCTCACGACTAAAGATCACCTTGATCACGCAACAATCTACGCTTTATGAAGATCTCTCTTTATCCCTCGGCGCCGCTACTGAGTTGATATCTGGAAATAAAAAAACCACTATGCTCATTCCAGGCTTCTACTAAACATTTATATAATTTTTCAACCATTGATTCTTGAGAAGATACCAATCGCGGCTCCGAATATTAGAGCAGTTCAACACCGAGGATGTGCAGCTTGCGCCGGTAATCACAATTGAAATGCAGACCGATCCGATTTCGCCTCCAAATATCTCTTCACATGGCCTGACTCAGCCCGGGTTGATCGCAGGACCTCCCTCTTTTGATGCAGAATCTGTGCCACCGCAAGCATCTGCGCTGGGTTTGCAATACGGACATCTCGCCACTTTATGTTGAGAATGCAACGGAATATAT
>JACLAC010011219.1_pt1 | contig 12579 bp, 7 predicted proteins | sample 8027881 | NCBI WGS metagenome assembly JACLAC01 (sample SAMN15725517, study PRJNA655200) | protist metagenome | isolation source: fluorescence activated cell sorting (FACS) single amplified genomes of... | place: Spain: Blaines Bay Microbial Observatory, Mediterranean Sea | collected 2016-01-19 | reverse complement strand
AAAAAAGCAACTTCTGGAATCAAAAGGAACTTTTAAAGTCATTTGTTCTTCAGTCCCATTCGATTTTCGCACCAAGGGAGACAGCAAAGATACGTGGAATGGATATAAACAGGAACACGAAGAATTGCTGAGCTTTATTGAGTCCAACAAGGTTGAAGGGGTCGTATTAGTATCTGCTGACCGACATCGGTCCGATGCCTGGAAAATTGAAAGACCCAATGGTTACGACCTCTATGAATTCAATTCCTCTCGACTTACCAATCAACACATCCATCCACGAATGGAAAAAGCAGGCGCGATTTTCAGCTACAACGATCCACAGTCATTCGGATTGGTGACCTTTGACACCACACTGGATGACCCGCAAGTAACCTACGAAATCGTAAATATTGACGGAGAAAAACCACACTCGCTCACAGTAAAGCGAAGTGAATTAAAGTGATCTCAGCGACGCTTCACATAATTGACCGTATCGAGAATCACCTTCCCGTAATTCTTGGTTGACTCAAAATGCGGACTGATGGCGATCACCCGCCCTTTTCCAAACAAAGACTCCACCACGGCCGGTGTGTTGACCATCGTATTTTTTTGAGCTTCATAAATTCCATTTTCAGTTCGAAAATGTGCGAGCGTCGAGAACTCTGGAAGGTCTGACCGGTCGCCTCGAGAGAGAATTGGCCCATTCTGGTAACGAATCGAATGAGTTCCCGAGATGCCGAGAATTGGCTTACCGAGCTGATTTACCTCCACTTCAACATTCGTCGCTTTTCCGCGATACCACATCGATTTTGAGCCGAGCTCGGGAATGTCCACCATCACATTAAACACCTTCGCATTCATCAGATTCAATGACCATTGATAATGAGATGAACAAAGATAGGCCCCGGCGCAGATTCCAATAACTCCACCCCCGGACTTAACATAATTGCGGATGACCTCCCGCCCCTCCGGACCAATTGCCTTTCCCTGTGCACTGCCGGATCCACCCGGAAAAATGAGCACATCTAGCTGTGACAAAACTTCCACTTTGACATCGTCCGGGCCAAAAACCGTCGCGACTAAATGATCGGCTGGATCTAAAACCCGCATCACCTTTGATTCGCTCGCTCCCGCATCATCAAACACACCCACACGAAGACGCGCTGAACCCGATTGCGGCATCAAGCAATCGACTTGAGAATTTTGCAGCATTCCCAATTCCTGCAAAGCGGTCGAAACCATGATTCGATGCTGACGAGCCCGCTTGGAAATCGATTGATTCTTAAACGTCGTTTCCAGAATAAAACTATTGGCGCCAAGCTTTTCCCGGCCCGCCCTCGCAAGGCTGCCGACTACCGGTCCTGATCGATCTAATAAATCAAACTGAAGCGCTTCCGGGATTTTCTCATTCACTGCCATCTGTAACTTCGTTGCAAATTTTGTTTGATCAGGAAATGCGATCACACTTGAGCCAACCGACTTAGGATTGATCCGATGGAAGTCAAACCCTTCGTGCAAATCAAAAATCCACCCGGGACGTTCAGATTCAATAAATTTCCAAATCGCCTGGCAATGATCCGTTCGCGGCTTTGGTTGTTCGAGAGTTCCAAAATTTCGGTTCAGATCCCGCGCCTCACGGTCGTTCCGATGATCCGGCGACCATCGAATATTCGCCTCCACTCCCAAACGATTCAATTTGGGAATCACGATTAATTTACCGCGGTTAATTGGCCAATGACGAACCTGGTCCGCTGCTCGAAAACCCGCCGGTTCGTTCCCATGAATGCCGCCAACAATCAGCACTGTGGGGCCGGGGACTCCCGTTTCGATCACGTGCCACCGCGTCTCCCAAGTGGTTCCTGTCCCAAGTTTTCCTTCGCGCAATTTGGTTTTTGTTTGGCCAGATGCTGCAGGAATACAGACCACAGATAACAACAACCAAATCAAAAGCCCATGGATTTTTAGATGATTGCCGTCCAACAAAAATCGACTGGACTGGGAAACGAGATTCATACCAATATTTCCATTTAGGATTTCTAAAATTGCGCAGAATTCAACGTTGATTCGAGAGGTTTACTCTTTGTATTGCTCTGGCTGAATCCAATTCAAGTCTTTCCAATAACCTGTATCGTTGGATTGCCGCAAACCGGGGGTAGATCGACCCTGACAAACGATTTCTGTAATTTTGTTTTCGAGGCGCTGCGCGATCGCTGGATTCTCTAACAGGACATCATTCTGCTCACTCGGATCTAACGCCAGCTGATAAAGCTCCCGTTTTCTTTTTCGATGCGGCAAGATTAATTTCCAATCACCGTCGGTGATCGAAAAGCGTCCTGACGCAGAATGATTGATCAAAGGCACACGATGATGAACTGTTTCTGGCTGAGTTAAAAGGGATGCAAAGCTTTGGCTATCCTCCCCTGCATTGGCAGGTAATTCAGCTCCAATTAATTCCGCAATGGTCGCTAAAATATCGACTTGCCCAACCAACTCATTGGCGGTTCGCCCCGGATTCTTGATTCCATCGGGCCAGCGTATAAAAAACGGTACGCGATGCCCGCCTTCGTAAATATCTCTTTTGCCGCCACGATAATCGCCATTACTTTGGTGGTTGAACTCAGTAACACGATTCTTCCAGGAATTCTCCGGACCGTTATCACTCGTAAAAATTACCATCGTATTTTGATCGAGACCCGATGTTTTTAGGTAGGACAAGATTCGACCTACATGGTGGTCTGTTTCGATAACAAACTCACCATAACCTCCACACTCCCCTTGCCCCCAGAACTTCGGCAATGGGCAGACAGGATAATGGGGCGAGGTAAACGGGAGGTAAAGAAAAAATGGCTTGCCTGACGCAGAGCTCTCCTGTTTTGACTCCATCCAGCTAATGGCAACATCAGTAAATCGCGTTAAACATTGGTTATCAATGAAATCCGGGGCAACTTCCATCCCCAATTTTCCGAGCGCGGTTTGCGTTTCCCGTGGAGTGGCTTGATAAGGCGGTTCAATCCGATAATCCATGTGACGCTTGTTCGGTTTTTTAGCCGTATAAACTGTCGGTGGAACTTGAGCATACCGACCTTCAAACCAAGCCAAGACGCCGTAATTTAAGGACGCTGGAATCCCGAAGAAGTAATTAAAACCCTTGTCGAGAGGCATGTCTTGAACCGGCTTACTCCAATCCCGGGCTTGCGCAGTTCCGGGGAAATCCATACCTAGATGCCACTTACCTACCATTGCCGTGTCGTAGCCCTGGTCGCGAAGCATCGAAGGAAGTGTCATCCTTCCATCGGCTATCAAACAATCGCCCTCCGCCTGCATCACGCCCGCCTTTTTCGACGTCCGCCAGCAATACCTCCCCGTCAGAAGGCCATAACGTGAGGGCGTACAAACCGTATCGCTTGAATGCCCGTTGGTAAACGCGATGCCCTCGCGTGCCAATTTATCCAAATTGGGTGTCAAAAATTTGGAATCGGGATTCAAGCAACTGGCATCACCATACCCTTGATCATCTGTATAGATGACGATGATATTTGGATTTTCCCCATACAGGCAATCGGGCAATAAAACCAGCATGAATGCGGCAGTTAATACCCAGAGATCTATTTTTATCATAGAAATTATTTCGGCATAAAAAGTCGGAATTGGCAATCGCAATCTAACTCAGTTTGCCGCTGAACTCAAATTTCTATTCAAATCGTAACCTACTCAAGGCCACAATTCAGGCGGTTACCGCGACCCATTTTTCAGTCACTTGTGCCAATTTTGCCAAAGCTTGCTTTTCGACCTGACACACGCGTTGACGGGTCAAACCCATTTCTCGTCCAACTTCCGAAAACGATTTCCCGTCTCCGTCTCGAAATCCAAAACGAAGTGAGATGACTTCTCGTTCACGGGAAGTCAGAGACTGAGCCATCATTTTGCGAATCCGTCGAACTTTTTCTTTTTCAATCGCCAACGACTCAGGTGCTAGACTTTCCTGGTCAGCGATTCCAGAGACAACGCAGCTCTCAGAAGCATCACCCGTACTGGAACGCATCCCTGGAGCGTCGAGTGAGCAGGTATCTCTTTGAACCTGAAATAGGCGTTCGACATCTTTCACAGACATCTTTGCCTGGTCAGCAATTAACGAGATTTCAACTCCTGAGTTTTGCCCGGTAAACTCGAATCCCTGCTTTCTCATTTCCTCAACTTTTCTGGCGACCTTGCGATGAGACGCTCGAAAATTCTCCGGCACTCTGATGTTCCGTTGAAAATTAGCTATCGCTCCAAAAATCGCCTGCTTAATCCAGGGGGTCGCGTAGGTCGAAAATCGCACATCGCATTGATGATCAAATTTTGTGACTGCCTGAATCAAACCGCAATACCCTTCTTGAATCATATCCGAAAGGATTTGCGAGTTACCGCATAGTTTACGCGCCACCTGGATCACCAATCGCCCATTCGCCAGCATCATTTTTTGACAAAGCAACTGATATTCGCGGAATATTTTTTTAGCCTTCTTACCCTGAAACGGAGCTGATTCGAAACACTTCGGACGCAACATCAAGGTCTCAACGATCTCAATCGTTTTACGATGGCTCCATCTTCTTGTCTCCGGTTTATCCGCTCGCAGCTTAGTCGATAATTTTTCTAATTCACGAATGCTCGCTCGTAATTTTGGTTCTACTTTTTTCCGCTTTCGCGACTCACTTAAACCCATGTTGCAGATAGAGTCGACTCGGGAATTGCCTAACTTCCACTGTCGGATCAGACCAATCAAATGATCGAGGACGTCGGCTTCTTTTAAAGCTAATCTTTGAAACGCTTGGCGGTAACGAAAAATCTGCGTCGCCAATTGTCGTTCTTCTTCACGATCGAGCAGTCGTGAACTTGTTGTCAGATCAAATTCAACGCCACAATTGGATGGTCGTGATTGCCGTCTTTTTGAATTAACGCCTGGCCGCTTTGATTTTTCGGGGTTCGACGCAGATGATTGGGGTTGGGGGAATTTAAACCGAATCGGTTCGTTGACGATGATCGTCACCTGCCCGATACCCTTTCCAGTTCCTGGGATGCGGCGGCCATCGACGACCGGAAGCGCAAATTCTGAGGGTTCCCATTGATGAGACAACACCTCACTTTGGTGGTGGCGAAATGATCCGGTTAGCGACTGTTTCCCTGATTCAAGCATCTTCCCCTCCTACTGAATTGCCCTTGGATCCTAAGAAATGCAACCACCGTGCCAAACCGCACCAAATCCACTTAAGATCCGAACTTCGACATAAACCCCTAAAAACGTGGGCTTATGGGAAGGACTCATGATTGGCTTAGATTGCTGCCGCGCTTCCTAAATCCCCGCGCGCGGCATAATGCTACACCGCTCTCAGGTGAAACGAAATTTAGTGACACCTATTCGAATTCGGATTGCACTGCCCTTTTGCGGGGTAGAATAAAACAAGAGCCGATTGTGGTAACAGTTTCTGAAGGCGCGATCGACTAGCACACATTCCCATTGGCGTTGACTACCTCTCCGTCTGCACGAAACGAATCCACACAATGAAACTTGCTGCTAAATTGATTTTGCTGTTCATAATTGCAGTCTCCGCTGTCACGATTATGGCCAGCCAACTCGCCAGCATGCAATCTTTTGCCGGGCTCGAGAAACGCCACCGCGCGATTGCCTCTTCTGTCAATGCAAATCAGAAAACGTCCAAGTTCCAAACTGCTGCCAACACCGGAACAAATATTTATTTCGAAAATTTGGTCAGAACATTGGCCAACAATGGAACTCGCATTCGATGGACCTGGTTGGAAACGGAAATCCACGATTCGGTAGTCGTTCGAATCGACCCATCCGTCATTAAAAACGCTAATGGGCAGCCCGTTTCTACCATCGATACTGCCGACGGCGGCAAACGAAAGTATTTTACCTACGTCCCGGTAACCTTGGATGGTCGTCAGGGCGCTGTGGAAATTGCAACTCCTCTCAATGATCTTGATTCCCAATCTCGATCCAATTGGTTCACAGCAATTTTCATTATTGTCGCGACCGGTTTCATGTGCATTGGAGTCGTCATGATTGCCGGCGTACGCTGGATCGCCACACCTTTGGCGAGCCTTACAAACAAAATGGAACGTGTTGGAAAAGGTGATTTTTCCAGCGATCTTAAAATTCACGCCAATGACGAGCTTGGACAGCTGGCAGGTGCCGTGAATCAAATGTGTGATCGTCTTCGTCAACAACAGCAAACGATCGAAAAAGAAACGCACCAACGGATCGACGCAATCGAACAATTGCGTCATGCGGATCGATTAAAAACCGTTGGCCAGCTCGCCGCTGGTTTTGCTCATGAAGTTGGCACACCTCTCAATGTTATTTCCGGCCGGGCAGAGATGATCCTTAGTGACCCCAACCGATCGCCCGAGCAAATTGAAAAACATGCCACCGCAGTGAAGACTGAGTCAGAGCGCATCTCAAAAATCATTCAAAAATTACTGCATTTCTCACGACGAAGCCCAAGTCAAAAATCCAAAAACGATTTACGAGAGGTCATTCGCCACTCGGTCGATCTGATTCAGCCTCTCGCCGACAAACAAAAAATTAAACTTACCGCGAACCTCCCCGCGACGCTTGCGGAAGCAAGTTTCGACTTCAATCAGCTCCAGCAAGTGATCATGAATTTGATCGACAACGCTGTTGATGCCTCGTCAGCGAACCAGACGGTCAGCATCTGTCTGCACCCTCAACCAATAGATGGCCAATGGGAAATTGAGATTATTGACCACGGTTCCGGCATTGAACGAAATCAACTGGACGTGATTTTTGAACCATTCTTTACGACCAAGGAAGTGGGCTCGGGAACAGGACTAGGGCTCTCGATTGTTCACGGAATCATTGAAGAGCACGGCGGCTGTATCGATTGCCAAAGTGATTCGGAAAAAGGAACAACCATGACAGTTCGGATTCCGATTGATCAGGCGATCGTTGATGAGACGGAAATGAATGTTACAACCGACGATCAAACAGATTGATCATTCACTATTCGTCTTTTTCTTTGAGGCGACGGTATAGCGTCTTTCGGTCCAAGCCGAGTACCTTGGCCGCTTCCGTTTTGTTGCCTCCGGTCCGTTCAAGCACATATCTAATGTATCGCCGTTCGATCACCTCAAGGGAATCAAGCGGCTGGTTATCACCTTCGTCGATCACTAGTTGTTTCGATTGATAGCTTGAAATTTTTACCGGTAAAACATCTGAACTGATGGTCGCCTGTTGCGTCAACACGATCGATCGCTGGACTATATTTCGCAATTCTCGAACATTTCCAGGCCAATCATATTGAAGGAATTGATGAAGCACTTCATCGTCAAACCCATCCACATTTTTATCCATCGATACCGCAAATTGCTGGAGAAAGTAGTTGGCAATTAAAAGGACATCGGTCCCGCGACTTCGAAGTGGTGGCACAGCGAGTTCCAGCACATTGATTCGATAGTACAAATCTTCCCGAAATGTTTTCTGCTCGATTGCAGTTTCCAGATCTCGGTTGGTCGCCGTGATCAAATGAACATCAAACGGCTGTTCTGATTTTCCTCCAACGGGACGCACCGTTTTTTGTTCGAGAGCCCGCAACAGCTTGGGTTGCATCTCGATCGACATCTCACCGATCTCATCCAGAAATAAAGTTCCTCCATTAGCTTGCTGGAACAGCCCGACACGATCTGACTTCGCATCAGTAAACGCACCTTTCACGTGGCCAAACAACTCGCTCTCTAATAACGACTCGGGCAATGCTGCACAATTAACTGCGATAAACGGCTGTTTCGCACGGTGACTCTGCTGGTGAAGTGCTCGAGCGACAACTTCCTTTCCTGACCCGCTTTCACCAGTCAGTAAAACCGCTGCCGGCGAATCCACCACACGCGATAGTTGCTCTTTTAAGCGAAGCATTACATCGCTTTGACCAATTAGCGTATCAAACGTCTCAGCTTGGATTTGCGACTCTAACACACGAATTCGATTTCTCAGCCGGTTGTATTCAGCGGCTCGAATTAACGACGCTTTTAATAAAGCGAGTTCGACTGGTTTTGTGACAAAATCGAACGCACCAGCCCGCAATGCTTCCACCGCCGTTTCCAAACTTCCATAGGCGGTCATGACGATGACTGGCAAGTGAGCAAACCGCTGCTTGACTCGTCGACAAAATTCCAAACCATCGATTCCCGGCATTTTGACATCTGTCAGCACCAACGCAAACTCAGGAATCTCAGGCGATCCAGACGTATTTGATTCCTCCGCTGGAGTCCCAAACCCAAAATCCTCCGAGGTGATGGCAGAAGAATCGATGCCAAGCAATGCACATGCCTCGGTAGCAGAATCACAGCTTGTAATTTCGAAACCGGCAGGTTCCAGAAAATCTTCGAGTAATTGTTGCATCGAAGCTTGGTCTTCGACAATCAAAATTTTGGGTCGGTAATCCATCGTCTCGATCAAAAATAGGCAGGGCTTGCTAATCCAACCCTCAAATCTTGAAAGGCAAAATCAACGTTCGAAAAAATCTCTTTAGCACTTAATTTAAAGCTCGCGATTACAACATGGAACAGGTCGTTGAGAACATCTTCCATTTCTCACGAATTAGGCATCCCCGTAAGGAACATTGACAGAAACAGGGCTATCTAAATCACAAGGTGCAGCGAGGGATAAATAATTAATTAGGGTTTTATCGAATTACGATCCTATCATTATCTCGAATCCGTTAAGCTTTTAAATCTTATTCCGCAGCGCAAAATCACAAATCAATTTCTAATAGAACTGCTCATTGAGATGAAATTTTTCAACAACCTAATTCTGTTTTCGCTGATTATTCAGATTCATCCGGCCGTTTACAGCCAAACAAATCAACTGAAAGAACTTCGGTATTCGGATGCTCAACCGCAGCTGCACCGATTAACGGCCCGCGCCAGCGACATCGACAAACGCGTGCGAGCGCATCCCGAAATCGGCTTTTTATTAGAGTCCAACGGAAAGCCGATGGATGTTCAGCACGCCTCTGTCGACACCCTTGTCGCACCTCGCGGTAAATTAATGATCTGGCTAATGGCTCATAATTCTGAATTATTTGAGCGGGTAAATTCTTACGGAATTCACGCCATTCGCGTTCACTACGCCAACAAATGGTTCTCTATTTGTTGTCAAGAAAAACCAGTTGGTGAAACATGCCGGGGAGACATTCGCTTAGAAGCTGCGACCGGGCAAGATTTCAGTAAAAACGTCAAGATCCCTCAGGCTGATGGAATGATGGAGCGAACGCTCCAGTTTATAAAATGGCTTCATCACAATCACCCTCAAGGTGGCTGGGATTATTTTTTGACGCCTGACCAGCGTGCTGTTCGGTGGGAAGACGTCATAATTGCCGGCAGTTCACATGGATCCACCACGGCTGCCCGGTTTGCTAAACATCAAAAAGTAGGTCGCGTCGTAATGTTTTGTGGCCCCCGGGATCAATTTCAAACATGGCAGTCGCTTAAATCGGCAACTCCAGGTAATCGGTACTTTGGATTTTCTCATACGCTCGACAGCGGATGGTCTGGAGATCACTATTGTCGATCCTGGGAAATGCTCGGCTTGCATTCATACGGAGAAATTGTCAACGTCGACCAATGGAATCGCATGCACCAGAATTCCGTAACACCGATATTTAATAACACACGGCGGCTCGTGACAGATTTCGATGTCAAAGGAGATACGAAACGCGCCCATGGGGCCGTTTTACCCGGGAAGCGTGCCTTTAAATATGGTGGGGTCTACCAACACGAAAATGTCTGGCAATATCTGTTTACTCACCCAGTTGACGACATCGGTAAACCAGCGAAAACCGATCCATCCTGCCTTAAACAACACACTCCCTGACTCCCCTGACCTCGCAACATAGAGGCAATAGATTGGGCGAAACAACCTCGCTCAATTTTTCATCTTCCAATTAGGATACACAGGGCGTTCCTTAGTACTCTTATTGGCCTTGTTTCCTTCGGGAGCAGGTGGCGCTTGGGTCATCACCCCGCCAAGTTGGGACATGATTTTTTGAATCTCTTGATCCGTTGTTCGATTCAAATTGTTTGCCTCAGACAAATCGCTGGGCACTTTAAAAAAATCTCCGCTGCGATACAGCTTGAAGTTTTGATTCCGCACAAACTGCCCCGACTTTTTATTCCAGTAAGGCTCATAATGGCAAAACACCCAATCTCGCGGTGTCCCCGGATTCCCCGTTAATTGTGGCAGGAAACTCATCCCGTCCTGCGGATCATCTTGACCCAATTTGACGCCCGCGGTCTGTGCGAAGGTCGCATAGAAATCTGTAAAGTCAATTAAATCGTTAGATACCAAGCCGGACGGTGTATGGCCTTTCCAATAGGCAATTAGCGGTACGTGTGTACCGTTATCTTTCATACCGCCTTTGCCACCCTTGATTTCCTGCCCATTCCAGCGCGAAGAAATCTGTGTGTTGGTTCCGTTATCTGCGGTAAACAAGATGATTGTATTTTCTGACTGTCCAATTTCATCGACCTTGTCGACAATTCGTCCGACAATTTTATCCATGTAATTTACCATCGCCACAAAATTTTCTTTGCGTTTGGCTTTGTCTTTTGGAGCTTTATTAGCGGTGGCAAGCGGTTGGTCACCGAGGGTGTCAGGTGTAGGAACGAATGGGTCATGCACCAACACCATCGGATAGTAAACGAAAAAAGGTTTCGACTGATTCCGCTCCATAAAATCACAGATGAAATCGCAAAACAAATCCGGCCCGTATTTACCGTGGTTCATCTCTTTCGTTAAAAACTTGCCATTGTGTTCAAGCGGAGGGCTCCAAAAGCGCTCGCCCCCCTTGGAAGCGGCGCCTCCCCCTTTTTGAGTCGTCAGCTGCCAGAGCATGTATTCGTCAAATCCTGATGCGATTGGCCGTGACGCATCCAAGTGACCGGGGAGAGAATTATAAAGTCCATTCAACTGCCACTTTCCAGCTATCGCCGTTTTATAACCAGCTGCCTGAAGCATGTTCCCAAACGTCTTTTCCGCTGGATTCAAATATCCAAAATGAGTGTAGTTTCGAAAGTTATATTTTCCCGTCATGATTTTCACTCGCGACGTCGTGCAAATCGGCGTCGAATAGCAATGCGAAAATCGTATCCCCTGAGAAGCGAGCTGATCTAAATTTGGCGTTTTATAATCCTCGCCGCCATACGAACCGAATGCTTCCCAACTGACATCGTCCGCCATTACAAGAATGATGTTCGGCTGCCTTTCGTCTGCAGCGAGCGAACTGACAAGTCCTGCCATCAGTACAAAAATTATAGAACTAATTTTTTTTAGCATCGCCGCCCTCTAATTAATAACAAACTACTTATTTTTTCTGAATAACTGCTCGACTCGAACCATTGCCAATTACAAAATAGCCCAATTCACTCCACTGCGTTGTTAACGGAGTGACCTCGGTTTTTGTTATCATCCAAACGGCACCTTTCCGAGTGAATTGTCGCTGCTGAGCCCCGGGCTCTATCGTACCATAAAGTTTGACGCCATTTTTTTGATCTCTCCAGTACAGGAACACTGGAGTATCCGTTTGATTATCAAATTCAACTTGAAACCGTTTACCAACCGGTGTCGATGCAGGTGGAGATGAGGAAAATTTCATTGGCAACTTCCGTTTACTAAACGATGCACCTTGAATCTCTTGCTTAAGTGCGAATCGAATGGGTGCCTTCGCACTTAAACTTTTGATGACATCCCGATGTTGCGGAACAGACGCCAAATTGTTCCATTCGTAGGGGTCATCGGCTGTCCGGTAAAGTTCTTCACCTCCTTTGACATAATGAATGTACCTCCAGTCAGAGGAAGTCAATCCGTAACTTCCCGGTTCACTTAAGCAGGTCACAGCAACATGGTCCCAGTCAGATAACGGGTCTTTCAACAGAGGCACAAGACTCGGCACCTCGCTGTCCATTTTTCGGGAATGCCCGACAAGCTCGGTTACAGTTGAAAACAGACTGCTCAAATTAACCGGTTGATCACAAACCCCACCGGCCTGAGTCCCCTCCTTGAGACCCGGTGTTTGAGCTGGAACGCGGATGATCAATGGCACCCGGGTGCTGGCTCGCCAAGCTGTGTACTTTTGCCAATGCTGTTTTTCACCAAGGTGCCAACCGTGATCACTCCATAGAATAACGATCGTGTTATCGCGGTTGGGGCCAGTCTGCAGAGCATCGAGAACGCGTCCGACCATTTCATCTGCAAAAGCAATGGAAGCAAGATAACCCTGCACGCCTTGTTTCCACTGGCCATGATTACGGATGTGCTCAAAATAACGATTTGGGCCACGTCGTTTGCCTTCGGGGGGCAAATCATCGAGATCATCAGCCCGGTAACCGGGTGGCAATTGGATTGTTTCAATTGGAAATTGATCAAAATACTTTTTGGGCACAAACCAGGGCTCATGCGGTCGGTAAATACCACACGCTAAAAAGAAGGGCCGGTCATGTTCTTTTTTCAGCTGCTTACCAATCCAGTCAGAAACCAACCAGTCGCCCCCATACTCTTCATCGGTTGCCTCGATCGGTGCCCAA
>JACLAC010010935.1_pt1 | contig 12581 bp, 12 predicted proteins | sample 8027881 | NCBI WGS metagenome assembly JACLAC01 (sample SAMN15725517, study PRJNA655200) | protist metagenome | isolation source: fluorescence activated cell sorting (FACS) single amplified genomes of... | place: Spain: Blaines Bay Microbial Observatory, Mediterranean Sea | collected 2016-01-19 | reverse complement strand
GGTAACATCCCGTTAACGCTGCGCGGCATACGCCGTTTGGGCTACGCCACTCCGCATGCGCGGGGTTGTCAACGGAAAGCACGTTATACGACATCTAACATCCCATGAACCAGCCAAGTAACGATACGCTCAGCGCACTACTAATCGCTGTTCAGGTATCTAGCCCGTCGAAGGTTGCCGAAATCCTGACCGTTCAACCAGGTTTGGCTACGGCCACCGTTCCCGCACATCCCTCGGAGAATGACCCAGAGGGGACGACACTTCTACACTGGGCGATGCCAGGCGACGCACGCACTCTGCGCGACGAGCACACTGAAGTAGCCCGACTACTGTTGGATTGTGGTGCAGACCCCAATACGGTCGGAAATGGTCCGAATCACGGTCGGTGTGCGCCCCTCAGTCTCGCCGCTTGGGGCAATCATGTACCACTTATAGAATTGCTGCTCGAATACGGTGCTGATCTGAATGGTTCGTCTTCTGCCTATACGCCCATCCGTTCAGCTGCCGAACACAACCATGTGCAGGCCGTGGAAGCGCTAGTGAATGCCGGCGCTGCACACACTCTTTACGAACTGCTGCTCTCGGGTCTCGAAAACAGAATCAGCGACCACCTCGACGAGAAGCCCCAGGCGATCGTTGAACTGTTGGATGATGATATGCCCCCACTCCACGCCGCTCTTTCAACAGCGGCTGGAGCGACGCTTGTTCCCCTGCTGCTGGAGCGCGGAGCCCACCAGGAAGCGCGCGACGGCTTAGGGCGCACGGCACTCCATAAGGCGATCGACCATCAACATGCTGAAGCGATATCTATTTTATGTGGCGGCAATGGAGTGGACATTTTCGCAGCCGCGGGACTCGGTGATGTCGCTCGGGTAGACGCATTGCTCGCATCTGAATCTGCTTGCGCGCTGGCTGCTCAGGCAGACGGCACGACTCCTCTTTTCTATGCCATGCTGTCGAGCTCTGTAGCCATCGCGGAGAAGCTCTTGGATGCGGGGGCAGATCCATCGCCCCGCTCGCCTCGCCACTGGGCGTGTATCACCCCGCTTCATCTTGCGATCATGCGCAGTAACATGCCGCTGGTGGAGACACTTCTGTCCAGAAGCGCCGACCTAAACGCGCACACAAGTCCTAAGTCGTATAGTCCGACCCCCATGCACATAGCTGCCAGATGGGGAGGAAGGGAGTGTATAGCTACTCTCCTTCAGAGTGGCGCCGACCCATATGCCGGTGGACCAGTGAAGACCGGCAGCGGCCCCAGCGTTCTTAGTTGGGTCTCTTACGCCGGACAAATCGACCACCTCGAGTTGCTCATCGATGCTGGTGTGGATGTGACTGACCCTCGTTGCGGAAGCATTCTACATACGGCGGCAGCCCGGGGACACACTGCGTTCGTCGATCTGCTTCTCAAGCGGGGAGCCAATCCCACTGCAATCGACGACCAGGGCAAAACGCCACTTGTACGAGCGAAGGAGCAAGGTCACAACGACACAGCTGGGCTACTGCAGGCTTCCATTGATGGGGGGACGTGATGCGATGGATGCCCGCGTCTCCAACACGTCGCAGCACGGCTTAGCCCCGATATGCTTCGACCTAACCCGCTTTGCAGGCTCGTACACCGCGAGCCCGTTGCCTGAAAATGGCATTTGGTTTCAACCGCTGATTAGCACTTCGTTTAGGCTGCGCTGTATGGCAACGGGCGGGTACAACATTTATACTCCGACACGGTCTATGGTGGCCGCCGAAATTAGCAATTGGTAATGCACAGCTTCGCACCCGATCGAACCGATCGCTGTCGCCTCATTATTGACACCCGCTACCAACCAGTGGCACAAGACAAGGACAAGCTTTTTTTTGCAAAAGCGGCAAGTAGATGGGCGATTTTCAACAGAGGACGCAACCTGTACAGCCATGGCGAAATTGCGCCAGGAAGGAGATCTGAGCTGAGATGACGGCGCGATTTGACGGAAACTTTACCCAGCAGGAAGCCGTGCCAGAAGCAGGCATAGAACGCGCCATCGAAATCATGCGTTCCGGCCGCCTGCATCGCTACAACGTCGCTGGCGATGAGATAGCCGAGACCGTATACCTGGAACAAGAGTTCGCCGCCTACATGGGCGTGGAGTACTGTTTGGCATGTGCTTCGGGAGGCTACGCATTGCAAATCGCGCTGCGCGCCTTCGACCTGAGCCCGGGTGAACAGGTACTGACCAATGCCTTCACGCTCTCCCCAGTCCCCGGCGCCATTGCCGCCGTTGGAGCCCGGCCGCTGCTCGTGGAAACTACCGAGGATCTGGTCATCGATCTTCACGACCTTGCCCGCAAGTGTATGTCGTCGCAGGCCAGATTGTTATTGCTTTCGCACATGCGCGGGCACATCGTCGACATGGACGCGCTGCTCGACATCACCGACGCAGCCGACATCACCGTGATAGAAGACTGCGCCCACACCATGGGTTCGCGCTGGGACCAGGCCAAAAGTGGATCGCATGGAACAGTGGCCTGTTTCAGTACCCAGACGTACAAACATATCAACTCGGGCGAAGGCGGCTTGATAACCACCAGGAACCCGCAATTAATGGCCCGTATGACCGTCCTGTCCGGCTCCTATATGTTATACGAACGGCACCACAATGTGCCCGGTCCAGAGATCTTTGCCAGGGTGCGTTTGCACACGCCCAACTGCTCGGGTCGCATGGACAATTTGCGCGCCGCGGTGCTCAGACCGCAACTGCAAACGCTCGACGCCCGGACGGAGCAATGGAACGCGCGTTATCGGGTGGTCACCGAGCAACTTGCTGGCCAAGATGGGTTGCGTTTACCCCTACGACCGGCAAAAGAACACTTTGTCGGCAGTTCCATTCAATTTCTGGTCGACGATCTGGATTCCGAGCAGATCCGATCGTTTATCGCCCGTTGTCTGCAACGCGGCGTTGAGCTCAAATGGTTTGGCGAAAGCCAACCAGTAGCTTACACGAGTCGGCACGACAGCTGGCAATATATTGAAGAGCAATCATTACCGAACACCGGCAGGACGCTGGCGAGGCTTTGCGATATGCGTATACCTCTGACCTTCAGTCTGGAGGATTGTGCGCTCATCGGCTCCATCATCGCCACCTGCCTGGTCGAGGAAAAAGAAGCCGCAAAGATGGGTGGGGCAGGTTAGAATTTGAACCCACCCACGATTTTGGTCTGCGACGAGATGGCTTGGGTGCCGCCTCGCCGCTTGAGAATGGGAGGAACGGCCGTTGAGCATCAACTACCTGAAAAGGGCGCATAAAACTACGTCGACCGAGGCAGACGCGGTACGCCAACAAGTGAAATCCATGTTGGATAAAATCGAAGAAGGCGGCGACCAGACAGCGCTGAAATATGCCCGCGATTTGGATCAATGGGACGGTCCGATTGTAGTTTCTCAAGAAACCATCCAGGCGGCCGAAAGCGCCCTGTCCGAACAATTGCGCAGTGACATCCATCTGGCACACCGCAATGTAAACCGCTTTGCAAACGCCCAACGCGAAGCGATCCAAAACGTGCAGATTGAGGTAGTACCGGGGCTGATCGCAGGACAGAAGCAGATTCCCGTACATACCGCGGGCTGCTACGTACCGGGCGGGCGTTACAGCCACATCGCCTCTGCCATCATGACCGTTACCACGGCAAAGGCCGCGGGAGTGCAACATATCATTGCATGCTCTCCGCCGAAACCCGGAATCGGCATGTCGCCGGCCATGCTCTACACGCTTAATCTGTGCGGGGCAGATAGCATAATAAATTTGGGCGGCGTGCAGGGCGTTGCGGCTATGGTCTTTGGTTTGTTCGGCTTGCCGCAAGCGGACATTCTGGTTGGACCTGGCAACCAATTTGTCGCGGAAGCCAAACGCGTTCTCTTTGGACGAGTTGGCATCGACATGTTGGCAGGCCCCACCGAAATTCTGATGATTGCCGACGCCAGCGCCGATCCAGAAATGGTCACCCGGGATTTGATCGGCCAGGCAGAGCACGGCTATAACTCGCCGGTGTGGCTCATCGCGCTGGATCGGCGTCTCGCCGAACAGGTGGTCGAATTGGCCCCGCAACTAGCCGGGGAACTACCTGGTGTAAACGGCGAGAGCGCCCAGGCAGCATGGGCGGACTTCGGCGAGGTTGCGGTCGTCGACGAGCGCCAAGAAGCGGTCGCACTCGCGGACGAATATGCCGCGGAACACCTTCATGTACAGTGCGCCGATCTGGACTGGTGGTTAGCAAAACTGCGCAACTACGGATCATTGTTCCTGGGAGAGGAAACTACAGTCGCTTTTGGCGATAAAGTAAGTGGCCCGAATCACGTATTGCCGACCAACGGCGCCGCGCGATACACCGGGGGACTTTCGGTAGGCAAATTCCTCAAGACCGTGACTTGGCAGCGCATGACCCAGGAGGCCAACCGCCAGATTGCCCCAGCCTGCGCACGCATTTCTCGTTTGGAAGGCATGGAAGGGCATGCGCGTACTGCAGATGTGCGACTTGAGAAGTGGTTACCGCACGAAGATTTCAATCTCTCGGCTGACTAAAGCTAGAAAAAGGAACGACATAAGTGGGATACTCGCCGTACTAATTAGTGCAGAAAGCTGAGTATCCCTCCTACACCACCGGATCAATGCTGCGCGGGATTACCCACTTGGCCCTAACGGGCAATCCCGTCGGGGTTGACTAACCTGTAAACGGTAGGCCAAAGGTGAACAGATACTTGAAGGCAGTTTATCTACTTTTTTATTTTATTGATAGACTACCCCCAAACGCATCGAGCGCCTTCTGCAATGATCGAAGCCCCAGTCAATCAAGATGTCCTAATATGGGCACGAGAAATGCTCGGACGGATGAAGTGAGGAGCCCATGCAGATAGATCACCGGTATGCGGGAAGCAACGTGCGGATCGGCATTGATGGTTTGGCGGAATCGATAAAGATTCTACATCTAACGGATTCGCATATCAGCGGGGATCAGGAAATCCAAGCTCCGTTTGATGATTATAGTGCACGCATGCACGATGCCTACAGCCAGTATGATCGGAAGGGCGCATTTCGGCGCGCAATGGATCTGGCAATTGCAGAACAGGTTGATTTGATTGCACTGACGGGCGATCAGGTCAATTATCCCTCGGCATCTGGCGTAGCGTTTGTGCGGCAAGAAATTGAGCGAACATCCATTCCGCACCTGTACACGTCGGGTAATCACGATTGGCATTACGAAGGGATGCCGGGTAGTTCAGACGCCTTGCGGCAGGCTTGGCGAGCGAACCGGCTTCGACCTTTGTATGCAGATAGGAGCGCGCTTTCATTTGGTGTGCTCGATATGAAAGGCGTACGCTTTGTTTATATCGAGAATGGCACATTTCAGGTGGATGATGCCCAGTTGGCTTTTTTCCAGGCTCAGATCTCAGACGGATTTCCGACGATACTGCTTGTGCACATCCCTTTGTATGTCCCGGGGTTGGAGGGAAAAATTGATAGTGCACCGGTTTGTGGTGATCCGTCCTGGGGGCCAGCAACAGACCGCAATTACGTCGTGGAGCGCCGTGAACGCTGGTCTGCGTCGGGAAATCTAGCCAGCACAATGGCCTTTGTCGAGACGGTGAAGAGCGCGCCAAATCTCATTGGCGTGATGTGCGGGCACATTCATCAGCAAAGAGAAGATGCTGTGAACACATATGCCGTGCAATATGTGACCAAACCCGGTTTTGATGAGGGCTATAGGCTGGTGACCATTGACCCGATTTAAGACTGCTTTGTGAAACGAAGATCATTTCTTAAGTCCGGATTGGCCATTGAAGGGTCGTCCATTCCCCTTCGCCATACACCGTCAGTCCCGTGCTATCGGCGACCAGATAGCGCGGTTGATCACTGGACTGAACGGACAGATCGACCGACACTTCTGTCTGCCGGCGCGACAATGTCATGTGGTCCGGTGCGTGCCATGACACGTCGATCATGGCCAACAGCGCCTGGATAAATCCTTCACTCTGACGCAAGACTAGACGACAGTGATGGCGGAATGATCTCGGGGGCTGCAAAGCACTCACGTTGCCCCCCGTTCCAGTGTGCCCACAATGAGAGGAATCGTCATGCAGTACCAACCGATCCGTGATCTCCACGATCTGACGCCTGTCGATCTGCCACCTCACCCCCGCGTGTTTGTCACGGGGGAAACCTTGCAGTGTTGTCGTGCACTGGTCGAGGAAACCGTCTGGGCCCGAGCCGCGTTGAGCCGCCTGATAGAGGCTGCCGATGCGCCGTGTGAAGGGAGCGATCCAGTGCGCCCCGATCACGGATCGAAGATGCTGAACCACGCCTTCCGCCAAATTCTCACCTTCCATCTTACTGGCCGAGAGTCGTACCGCGATTCGGCTCTCGCGGCATTTAGGCGAGTCGCGGAGGCCTATCTGCGCTGGCCACTCGTGGACGACCACACGCGTGGGGCCACCTATGGATTAGGCGAATCTAGATTTACTATTGCGCTGGCTCGAGTCTACGATCTGCTCGCGTCGGAGGGCCTCGCCAATACCGACCGCGAGCTGTTCCTGCAGGCTCTAACCCTTACACAGGAGACCACCGACCGGTGCCGTCATACGACCTGCGGAAATCACAACACCTGGAACCTCGTCGCCCGCCTTGCGGCGGGCCTGTCGAGTGGTGAGACGGGTATCGTACGCGACGCGCTCGATGGCTGGACATTCGATGGCATAGCCCGCTACGGTCTCATACACCAGCTTCGACACGACATCCTGGCTGACGGGCTGCACTGGGAACGCACGCCCGGATACCATTTCTATACTCTGATGGCGTTGACGAGTGCGGCCACCATGCTGGCCAACACAGGCGTGGACATCTGGCACGCCGAGTTGCCCGCCCAAATGGTGGATGACGGACACGACTTGCATCGGGCGTACGGGCCAGAAGGGGGCAAGTGTTTAAAGGCTGCTTTCGACGCCCCATTTTACGCTACGTTGGACAATGGTGACTTCAGCCTGCTCCATGACTCGGGCCTGTCGAACTTGCGCGGTGTGTGGATATGGGGGCCGCTCTACGAGCTTGCATACCAGGCCTATGGCGATCCGAAGTACGCGTGGTTACTGGCCCGGATCGAGCGAGAATACGCGGAGGTGCCCGGGCGGCAATATCCACACCTACCCATGTCGCTGCAGTCCCCATCAGGGGAGTGGGATTTTGTCCTGTTGAAAGACGCCGAGCATCCATCGGGACACTTCTCGCTTACAGAGGACTGCAGCATCTCCCTGGCGGGGGTGCATCGTCAGGGCTGCACGCTATTTCCGGTGGCAGGGGTATCGATACTGAGAAGTCGACCCGAGGAAGCGACCAGCACCGCCGTGCAGATGTTCTGGGGACCGCACAGCGCCGGACATCAGAGCCCGGCGGCCCTGTGCCTGGACCTGTATGCCAACGGCCGCTGCCTGAGCGCTTCACCACAATCGGCCGGCTACGAGGATCCCCTCCATCTGACCTGGCTGCGCTCGACGATCGCTCATAACACGGTGACCGTCGATCGGCGACCAATGATTCCTTATGACGGGGACGCCGATACGATTTGGAAAACGGACGGGGCGCGAGGTATAGCGTCCGACGGGGTTCTGGAGTTGTTCCAACCGGAGGGCGCGTTCAAGGCATGCCGGGCCTCGAATGAGGCCGTGTACCCGGGAATACGGCTGGACCGAACACTGGTTCTCAGCGACCGCGTTGTCCTGGACCTGTTTCGGGTCATCGGGGCAGGCCGACACCAATACGACTACGCAATGCATATTCTGGGGACGCCGATCGCAGCGACGGAGAGTCCGGAGAATCAGGGCGGAGTGCTCTTCCGGGAGACCGGGTATTGCCACCTCGAGAATGTAAGGGCAATCAAGGCGCCGACCGGCGCCGCGGATCTCACTTGGGAGACGACGTGCGGTCAGCTGCGTGGCTTGGTGCAAGCCGGTGACGGATCCGAGTTCATACTTGCCGATGATCCGGTATCAGATGAAGTGCAGGCCCTGGGGGCACTGGAGCCAATCTCCCGTCCGAGTGCGCTCATTGTTCGGTCCAGCGGAGACCAAGCAATGTTTATGTCGCTGTGGAGCACAGAAGCCCATGACTTGGAAATGACCGTCGACGACGGTCGTGCCGATCGGGATGTCGTGGTAACAACGCGGATCGGAGCGCAGATGGAGCGATGGCATCTGCCGTGGGCAGTGGAGCAGGTGACCCGCGAGCAGCTTGCAGATAGTGTCGAGCATCTCGAACAACCCTGAGTAGCAACAGGATACAACGCCGCCCACGCCGATTGCGGCGGATGTATTGTCTCAAAGCCTACTGTTATTCTTCTCGTAACAGTAGGCTTTGAGATAAAATATTCCGGTGAACTCCATATGTGATAGGACAACATAGACACGCCGGACAGAATTGGATATTTTTTTAGATCAAGCCGTCCTAATATGCTCGATTCAACCCAGGAAAGCGCCATTGGCTGCGGCGCACACGGACGCGGCCGCGTCCAGCACTGACAGACTTCCCAGTGCCTTTATCCAGGTGTAAAAATCCCCGTTTTAGTGGCAGTCTAAAGTAGAGTTTTCCAGCGGTTGGTGAGCCATTCTATATTCAGATGGCGTGAGGTCATCGAGTGCATCATGAGGACGCTCTTCGTTGTATTGGCCCATCCACTCTTCGGTGATAGCGCGCACTTCGGATAAGGTTTTAAAGACGTACATATTCAGTATCTTATCTCGAAACGTACGATTGAATCGTTCCACATAGGAATTTTGCATGGGCTTGCGGGGCTGAATAAATTCCAGATCTATCGCACGCTCTTCGGCCGAGTCGGCCAAGGTGTTTGAGATAAATTCGGGACCATTGTCCATGCGCAGCGTACTCGGATACCCTCGCCACGCGACGACTCGATCTAAGACACGTGTTACTCGCTCAGCCGACAAACCCACATCTACCTCTATCGCCAATACTTCCCGATTAAAGTCATCAATGACATTGAGCGTCGTAAAACGCCGCCCACAAAACAAACTGTCGCACATAAAATCGATAGACCAGCAGCCATTCATCGTATCGGGCACGGCGAGCCGGATCGGATAGCGATTCGGAAATCGCTTCTTGCCACGGCGTCGCTTATTTAAATTCAGCCGGCAATAGATTCGATGGACCCGCTTATGATTCCATTGATGGCCCTAGCGACGGAGGATCTTGAACAACTTGCTAAAGCCATACGCTGGATATTCTTCGACCGCTTGCTGCAAACCGGCAATAACCACATCGTCCCGTGCGGTATTGGGCTGGTATCGATAAACCGAATCACACATGCCAACAACACCACAGGCCCGTCTAAGACGAACCGGATACGCCGTCTTCGCGTAATCGACGAACTCTCGTCGTACGGCTGGCTTTATAGCTTTTTTTCAACAATATCCTTCAGAATCTTGTGGTCCAGGCTGAGATCCGCATACATCTGTTTCAACTGTCTATTTTCCTCTTCTAACTCTTTGAGCCGTTTGATATTGGACGCTTCCATACCGCCTATTTACTCTTCCAACTGTAATACGTCGCTTCGGCTATGCCGTATTCTCGGCAAACCACTTTGACCGTGCGGCCACATTCCATCTCTTTCAATACCTTGATGATTTGGCTTTCACTGTAGCGTGTTTTCTTCATCCGTCATTCTCCTTTGGGCTTTAATATAAGTCGGAGAACTCTACGATGACATGTCTCTAATTGGGGATGGTTACACAGGGTTATGAGAGTCTCGATGGCCGCACCAAGTCGATTCCCGCCCAGGCACGCTTTTGTATCGCATCGACCACCAGGGGTCGGGGTCGCGACGGAATGACCGAGCTTGCGGTCATTCGGCTTGTTTCGTTTTTTCTGTTATCCTTCGGGCGCATCGGTGCTCTCATCGAGCGGCGGAAGTAGTGGATTGCGACAATCTTGGGTTCTGTTTTGCCATTTTTTAACATCGCCATCCGTCGGCTGCACCGCGGTTAATGCTTTGGCATGAATATTGTTAATTTAAAAATATAGGAAAGTGAGATGTGGGATCGCAGTTTTTATTCGGGTAAGAAGGTATTGGTAACCGGTCATACTGGTTTCAAAGGGAGTTGGCTTGCCTGGTCTTTACTCGAATTGGGTGCCGAAGTGAGGGGATACGCCCTTGCTCCAGAGCCGGGCGGCCTCTATCAGGCTACTGGACTCACACGCGAAATCGGTGAGATCGAAGGAGATATAACGGACTACGACGCATTGCTTTCGGCCCTGAAGAACAGTAAGCCCGAAATAGTATTTCACCTCGCAGCCCAGGCCCTGGTGCTGCCTTCCTTTGAGGACCCCCTCGGGACCTTTCGCGCCAATGTCAACGGAACGCTGCATCTATTAGATGCAGTACGTCGCGTTCCTTCGATCCAATCCGTCGTAGTTATTACAAGCGACAAGTGCTACCGCAATGATGGCACAGCGGTAAACGGCAAAGAGGGATTTCGGGAGGAGGATCCGCTCGGAGGTAAAGATCCTTATTCCGCCAGCAAGGCCATGGCTGAATTGGCTACGGAATCCTATGGTGTGTCCTTTTTAGACGATATCGGAATCGCCAGCGCGCGTGCAGGCAATGTCATTGGCGGAGGCGATATAGCGCCTTTTCGCGTGATCCCCGACGCATTCAGAGCCATGTCCGACGGCATCTCCCTCAAACTTCGCAGTCCAGAGGCCACCCGACCTTGGCAACACGTGCTCGATGTAATTACCGGCTATCTGATGCTTGCCAGTAGGATATATTCCCCCCACACTAGACACCCCCGTGCATTCAACTTCGGTCCGCCGTCTTCCCATACCGTCAGAGATCTCGTCGAGTCTTTCTACCAACACATGGGCGCTGGCACATGGGTTTCCGACACGCCAGAAGGCACCTCTCGGCCGGAAGCCCTTTCACTGTCCCTCGATTCTAGACGGGCGATAACAACGCTAGGCTGGAAAAATCGTTTGGACCTCAACGGGATGACTGGACTGACGGCGGAATGGTTCAAACAAGCCCTCCACGCCCCCGCAAACCTGCGCGAAACAACGACCAGCCAAGTACAGGCTTGGTTTCAAGAGATGGAAACGGAATGAGTGAGATTGAAACTGCAGCAGCATTGCGGGAGGATATACTCTCGTTAGTCAGGCAATACTCCAAAGTCGCCCATCGGATCCCGGACTTTATTCCGGGACAGTCGCCCGTACCTGTATCCGGCAAGTGTTTCGACGACAGCGATGTCTCTCTAGTTGTAGAGTCGGCATTAGATTTCCGCCTAACGGGCGAAAACTACGGGGCGATATTTGAAGATAAGATATCCAGCTATCTGGGGATTCGGTACTTTCTTTGCGTCAATTCCGGCTCGTCTGCAAATCTCGCGGCGACCGCGGCCCTTTTTTCTCCCTTGCTCAAGGAAAAAGCGTTGCAGCCCGGCGACGAGTTCATCACCGTGGCCGCCGGTTTTCCCGCCACGATCACCCCGGCTTTGCAATATGGTTTGGTGCCCATCTTTGTCGATGTCGATTTGCAGACGCTAAATATTCAGGCCGAAAGAATCGAGGAATGTATTACCCCCCGCACCAGGGCGATCATCCTGGCACATACCCTTGGCAACCCATTCGACCTCGATGTAGTTACCCGGATAGCCAAAGAGCATGACCTATGGTTGATAGAGGATTGTTGCGATGCGTTGGGCAGCACTTGGAAAGACCAACTCGTGGGCAGTTTCGGCGATTTCGGCACCCTGAGCTTTTACCCAGCCCATCATATCACAATGGGAGAAGGGGGAGGAGTCTTCACCAATAACAACCTTTTGTTTAGGATTGCCCGATCAATGCGCGACTGGGGAAGAGATTGTTGGTGCCTGCCCGGTCACGACAACACTTGCAACAAAAGGTTTGGCTGGAGCCTAGGGAATCTGCCGCAGGGCTACGACCACAAATACATATATTCCCATGCCGGCTACAACTTAAAAATCAGCGATATGCAGGCGGCTACCGGCGTAGCCCAAATGGGCCACCTCGATCATTTCGTTGACAGCCGTCGACAGAATTTCAATTTTCTGTATCGCAACCTGCAAGATTTGGAAGAGTTCCTGATCCTCCCCCGCGCGGCGCCCTACAGCGATCCATGTTGGTTTGGTTTCCCCATCACGCTCAGGACTGGGACACCCGGTTCACGGATTGACCTGATCCAGTGGCTTGAAGAGGGAAAAATCGCGACGCGGCTATTGTTTGGGGGCAACCTGATATGTCAGCCGTTTATGCAGCAGTACAAATATAAGGTGGTTGGCGAACTGCCCAATACCAACAAAATAATGAACGATACCTTTTGGATTGGGGTCTGGCCAGGTCTAACTCGCCAGATGCTCGAGTATGTAGTCGACAGAATCTGCAAGTATTTTTCTGCTCAGAGGAACGCATGAAGGTAGTCATTTTAGCAGGAGGGCTGGGTACCCGGCTCTCAGAGGAAACCGATTCGATTCCCAAACCTATGGTCCGCATCGGCGACAAACCCATCCTTTGGCACATAATGAAAACCTA